>Ga0256405_10008997_pt1 | contig 13898 bp, 14 predicted proteins | sample RumenRJG_02DNA_FD_189096 | JGI IMG/M metagenome (GOLD analysis project Ga0256405, IMG submission 189096) | Bovine rumen microbial communities from Lethbridge, Alberta, Canada - RJG_02 | ecosystem: Host-associated > Mammals > Digestive system > Stomach > Rumen | place: Canada: Alberta...
GATGTTTTATCCCGGCATCAGTTCGACGTGTTCCTGGATACCTATTCCATCCGTGGGGCTGCTGATTTTCAGGCGGAGTTACATCATAGGATTACAGATAGCGATGTGCTCATCCAGTTGAATTCTCCGCATTTCAAGGATAGTGACTGGTGTAAAGAGGAAATCTCCGAGGCGAATGCGCGACGTGTGGGTGTATTGCAGATTAATTGGCCTGGAGTGAAACCTGGAGAAGCAGATCAGTTGAGCGCTGTTAGACAGCTTGACGATGTTGATTTCCGTCGCAAACGATGGAAAAGGAGTACGTCAACCTTAAAGACAAAAGTTCTAGGGGAGATAGCTTCTAAGATTGAGGAGATTCGTGCAAGGAATATTGCCGCTCGACAAGATAATCTGACGGGTGAGTTTGTGAAAGAGGCGGAACGCCAAGGACGGACCATCATCAAAGAGCCCACTTTTCTTGTTGAGCGAAGGGGGGATGATGAGTTCTGGTATTATATCCCAGCTATCGGAGTCCCTAAATCAGAGGACTGTCATGAATCCGTTAAAATGCTGGAGCGCTGGAATGGAACACTACCTAAGAAGGTGTACCTGATTTATGATGATCTTAGCATACTGCCACGATGGATTAAGCATTTGGAGTGGCTTAACGATTATCTTGAAGTGAAAACTATCCAAAAACGCGATTTTGAATCATGGCTAGAGAAAACCAAATAGGGAAGACACGAAACATCTTCTTATCGGCAAGTGTACCTAAGGCGGGTAGAGAATTTTTCGGCACCGAGGACGTGATTGCTATACGCGATTCTGTGATTGCCCTTGCTTCGGCTGTTCTGGCTAATCCTGACTACCATCTGATTTGGGGCGGACATCCTTCCGTTACACCATTAATCACCCTGGTCCTGGAAAGATACAACCTAAAAATGTCGGATAGGGTAACGCTTTACCAGTCGGCACATTTTAAAGATAAGTTTCCACCACAGAACAAAGATGTCGGTATCCGTATCATTACAGAAGATAAAGGAGACATCCCATCCAGCGTGAAATTGATGCGTGAGAAGATGTTTGGCGATAACGACTTTTATGCGGCAGTCTTTATCGGTGGCATGAATGGCATCCTTGATGAGTACAAAATGATAAAAGACTATCACCCCGCCGTCCGCTGCTTCCCGATTGCCTCCACCGGCGCCGCTGCTCGTGCATTGTATGATGAGCATCCAGGAGAGTTTGAGGCGCAGCTGTTGACTGAGTTGAGCTATACCTCATTGTTCAAGGAGTTGCTTGGGGTGTGATTTCCGTCAATCTTACTAAGTTTTAACAAAATAACTAATCAACTATGTCTATGAAAACTATCAACGTCCTACCCATCAATGAAATCAAATACGTTAAGATTATATCTTTCGATATTGAGGTTGACGGGGATTTATGTCCTGCTTTAATAGTTTATAAGCGAAATCTTTCTAAAGACTATGCAATGAATGATTCAAAGCGTTCAGATACAGATCGAATGTTGTACTATTACCCGGAGGAATGCTATCCCAAGGACGCAGTCGATGAGGTTATTCTGGGGGCTATCAAAGAGGTTTATCCTGGAGCAAGGGTGTCAACCAAGTTGATGCTATGTGACATAGAAAAGGAGAATCTTGAGAAGCTTCTCTCGACTTATTCGAAACATAGCTTTAAGATTGCAATCCTACCCCACATTAAAGATATTGACTCTGTTTTAAGGTCTGGTAAAACATCGTGGCGTGCTTTCGAAAAGTTATTGCCATTATACGTACATCTCCGGAAACAATCAATAGATTATATCCGAAACATCTCGACCATCTACTATGATATAGAGAATGAAGATAAAATGATTGAGATGGAGCCCACACTCCTGAACGAGGTGCTATAGGGACGAGAGGGTGATATTCCGTCCTTCATCAGACAAAGAATTATCAGTCCCACAAGACGCGTCATCTACTGGATTACAGTTGCCTCGAGATATGACCCAAAACGAACTCTGGCTAAAGCAATACCGGGAAGTGACGGCCTTCATCGAAACCCATCACCGGAATCCTTCCCGCCACAACCCCGAAGAACGTTTCAAGTACTGCAACTGGCTCAAGCACAACAAAAAAACTCCTCAACGCCGGTTCAATGAAAGAAAACAGAGTCGCCCTGTTCAATCAGTTATTGGAGGTGGGGGAGAAGTACAGACGTAAGAATCAGTATGAATAGTATTGTTTGTGTATTAGACCACAAATAGAATAGGAATGTCGGAATATGATTATTGGGAGGGTTATTACGGATCAATGATAGGAGAATTATCGGATATTGATAATCTTCTCGAGAATCGTTCCTTGGATGAGATTGATAGGTACATACAGGGTTTGAGAGTTGAGACCTATGATTATAAACACACGCTGAATCTTCCGTTATACCGGGCTAGGTATGCAGAAGGCTTTGATATCAATAATCCCGAGCAGTTTAGTTATAATCATAATACCGATTGTATCAAGAGGCACAGATATAATAAAGAGAAAGAAGCTGTCCTTTATACAGCAACCAACCCGTTGGTGGCATTCAAAGAAATTAAAGAAGATGGCAAACCAGACAGTTTCTATTTGGCCGTTTGGAAACCCAGGAACAAGGCTCATGTGTTTAATTTGGCCCTCAATTTAAATGGCTCAGTCGTCCCAATGAACTCAAATGCGGGGAGGTTTAATCGAATTCTAAAAAAGAATACAGGTGCGGGGTCGAGTCAAAATCAATACCTTTCAATGTTGGGAAGTATCCTTGAGCGATCAGGGGCTGATTATAGGTTCTCTTCTCTTTTGGCTTCTCGGATTCTGAAGGGACATGATGCTTTAATGACAACTAGTCTTCAATCTGATGGAAAGGAACTGAACGTTACCTTCAACAAACAGGCAACTGATGATTTGTTGAGATTACAACATGTTTATCATTGCAATGTTCCACAGAAAGATACTCTGGCCTTTGATGTTACCGAGATTGGTATCCGGGAGGGGAATACTATTGAATGGTTTGCCTGGTCAGTAGATCTCGGCAGTATTGTCTACAATGACTCCTTAAGCTCATCGTTCAAGAAAGAGTTACATCAGGCGATTTTAACTGATAAAGGAATTGAACAACGAGTAATGAGGCCCAATGTGATTAGAGATCCACGTGATTGGCATGATGGCATTGTGGTTTATAAAGGATCCTCATATCACATTAAGTTTAAGATACTACTTGAGCCGAAGAAGGTATCGCTTTCAGGAGGTACATTATAAAGAGAGGGAGAACAACAGAAAAATGGTCAATCTATATACATGAGTATAATTATCCGTATTTCTCGTCATTGCCGGCTTGACCGGCAATCTCTTGTTCAGGGCATTCGGATCGTTGTTCCTTTCAACTTGATTGTGCGAGCCGGATAGTATAGGGCATAATTCAATTAGGTATAATGCGTGATTCCACTCAAATAGAGAACTTGGCTGTATCTCGAATTGTAGAGATCTTCTCTTCTTGTAAAAGGATAACACCTTGGTTGAAGATTGGGGATAGGGAACCATTATGGGATGGTTCTCTATATCTTTATGATTCGGATATTCATAATAATTCGGGCATCTGTGGGCGAGTATCTTGCCAGGTAAAGGGGATGGATGTTGACAAGGAAACAGAGACGGAATCATACTATCTGTCACAAGAGGATCTGTCCAATTACCTTCGTGATGGTGGAGTTCTGTTCTTCCTGGTTCATGTTGGGGTTTCATCCAAACCTGGTTACTGGGCTAAACTGACACCCGTGGAGTTGCGAAGATACTTGAAAGAGATAAACGACGGGCAACAGAAGGGGAAGTGTGTCGAGTTTACTCGGATGACTACTGACCTGGCAAAATGTGAGGCCCAGGTATTCGAGTTTCATCAGCATTGCCAACTCCAAAAGGCTCCTCCTATTAAAATTGATAAGGTTGCTAAAGCGGGAAGTAAGTTTCATGTGGTGGGGGTAGCGCAAAATGGGCAACATCCGATAGTGGCTCTTTCAGAAGGGCTCCATTATTTGTACGCTTGTGATGAAAATGATCAAGTAACAAATGTCATAGGAGATTCTCAGTACTCCTTTCAATTGTCCAGAGAGGTGGATGACTGCATTGCTATAGGGGAGAAAACGTTTAGAGTTCCAATCCGGATGTTTGTCGCTAACGGAGAGTCGTATCTGAAAGTCGGGGAGTTTATGCGAATAGATGTCATTTGCAATAATGGGGACGGTCGCAAATTAAACTTTTCGGCAGATGATGTTAAGGGTGTTCGTGAGAGGTCATTAGCTTTAGAGGTGCTAATTGCATTAGCTGATGCTGACACTTTCTCTTTCCCAAAACTTCAACTATCAATGTCATGCGCTGAGATTACGTTGCCGGAGGATAAACGCCAAGCAATCAATAATGAATTAGCAAATGTTCAAAAGGTTGTTGGACTTCTTAACCGACTTCATATCTCTTCTGATCTTGTTCTTGACTCGTTATCAAAGAAGGATATGGCGGAACTCAATACGCTTTATCATGCGATAATGGAGGATAAAACGGTTAACCCCGGACAAACAAGCGAGAACATTATCAAGACAAATGTGACAATAGGAGCTCTTTCGATTCTTGTTTGGCTAATTCGAACAGTGGAAGGCTATTATGTCAAGGACTTTTTCGGCACTAATGAATATGAGATTGCGATAGAAAAGGATGGCTCGGAGGAGAAAGTAGCTGTTAATAGATTTGCACTATTGTCATCAGAAGACTATCAGCGGCTATCAAATATCGACTGGCTCCTTATTCCGTCGGATTATAAGAATCTGAATCTACATATTCCAGAGGTTGCCCAACAAGTGAATCAAGATGTGTTGAATCTGTTAACGGCATTTGACAATACTAATCGACAAGAGATACTAGATGCGGCTCTTCGCCTGACTGATTGGTTGTGCGATTCCTGGAAGGACATAAGCGAGTTCATTATTTATAGAATCAACAATCTTCAGGCAATAAAGAGAAATAGACCTTTTACTGAAGCAGAGTTGCGAGAGATTGCATCTGTATCAGATGACAAGGATGCTTCAACCGAGTTGAAATTCTGCTGTGACCTATTGCTGGATGATCAGCGTCGTGCGGATTATCACTTTTCTATACTGCCTAAAGACACACAAGCGTTTTATAAGACTCTCCCCATTTCACGCTTCTGGGATCATAGAGATAATTAATCTGGATGAAAACACCTTATTCCATACTGAATCAAAAGTTGGATTCTTTGATGTCTTTGGCCGACAGTACGTTGACTGTGCATCAAGAACATAATGCTCATCTAGATTCTCTCGGAGAGGCCATTACACATTCTGTCAATATGCAGGATGGGTTAAGTCAGCAGATGGCGAATCTATCTTTACAGGTTCAGTCTATTTCGGATTTCGGCATTGGCTATAGTGATGCCGCAGCCCATATAGCTATTCCTCTAATCATCGCTCTCTTTGCTTTTGCGTTTCCGTTTTTATTCACAGTTATCACCCATATCAATAATAAGTACAACTCAGAGTATATCACAAATATGTTCTCTGCAGAGCCTTCTTACAAGAGTTTTTTGTGGGGCTCTGGTATTAGCGTCGGGTATCTTATCATCTATGGAGTAATGTCGTTAGTTTTAACAGGCACGGCGCGCGTTGCGGTGATGGCAGTACTTACATGGGGGTGTGTACTAATTGCCGGACTTTATTCAGCGGCTATTCTACGGTTTGTCCTAATCTGCATAGATTACAATAATCCACTCAAAATAATGAGCCGCGTGGATTATTGGTTTATTAAGAGAACCAAGAAGCATCCCGATAATCAATACAATAACTATTCTGCGGAGAGTTTTAGAATTCGGCGATTAATAGATCTATGTTGCTATTCTATTCGAAAGCAAGACGATGGGCTATTCAGCTCGGTGGTATACAAAGTGAATGGCTTGAAGCATTATGATAGGAATGCCATTTATCACAATTTCACTTTCTTTGAAGATGTTCTTGAGAGTTATTTGTATAACCCTCAGAATTCAAAGATTGAGGAAACCCTGATAATGTATTGGTTCATGACTTTTAAAAAGAGTGATAAACCAAATCTCGCTGTCATTTATCGAATGCTGAAGATTGTTGTAGAAGCGGCAAAACATGGCAGGGCTAGCTTGTTAGAAACCTATCTTCATCATGCCGAGTATGGATTCCGTTTTATATTTGACTTGCCAATCGTTGGCTATGTTCGAGGGAATGATACGAGAATGCAAGAAAAGGATGTGGAAGAGAGATATAAAGTTGCTAGAGAACTGTATGAGGTGCATTTCATAGCGTTGGCTCATTTATTCTATCAAGGCAACATAGAGATGATAGGATTGTTAGCAGGCGGTCTGAATACATGGCATATCCCATTTATACCCAATTCTGGACCTGAATTACTGAGAAGATTTGCTCGCTGTAAGCAAAAACAACTTGACGATGGTAGTTTCTCATATATGCTATGTGATGAGGCTATTGGCCGACATCTCGCTCCAGATCTTTTGGAACGTTTTACGGCGATGTTGCTATTAACACTACCTTCGGAATGCGATGACTATCTGTGTATGCTCTCAGGTGACCAATTCAAGATATTAGAGTCGTCAAAAGATAGAATTGTATCATTCGGGAAGATAATACAAGCAGATGAGCAAATTACAAGCCGTTTCCCTCACGTGACGAGTATAGATATCAAAAAGAGCGTCACAAAGTATTTGAAACAGTTGAAAAGAACGACAAATTCAAAAGTGTATGATTCCCTTCTCGATGATTCGGTAAAGGTTAGATTGGAGGATGGGTTTAGTAATCTGTTTTATGCTAATCAGTGGCACTTAGTAGATGGCCTTGTCGGAGAAGAGGATGAAGGGAAGACAACAGTTAATAATCTGGGGCCATATACTTATGATGTTTACAAGCAGATATTTACTGAAAAATGGGATATAGATTTTAACCGTGAACTTCTTGGCGAGTCGCGAGTCTTTCAGTCGCGATACCTGTTCATTCTCTATAATGCTATTATGTCTATGCGTCTCAAAGAAGAATCTGTGCAAGTTCTGGAACTCAGTAAATGGATTGAGACATATCTTGGCGATAGAGGCGAGGACTATGTCATTATTGATACAGGGGGCTCTTCTCATCTATTAATGGATTTGGATAAGCACGATGGCCCCCGCCGATGGTTTGACTGGTCATTCAAGAAGGCTGCATATAAGCACTATGATCTGCAGATGGGATGGTATTTGAAAGACTTGGAAGAGATTGAGCCTTTTGATAATACGGTAATAATTATCAAAAAAACAGAATTGCCGTATGTTACAATGGCAGATGGTTATGATGGGCCGTCTTTGTCGTTTACCGATAAATCAAATCGGAATGATGCAACTGCACTTGTGAGAATTACCGTGAATCCAAATTTGGCGGTCAGATATAATAAGGATACTGAGGCAGTTAAGATAAAAGTCATAAGAAAGGCCAGATAATATATTGCTTATGCCTAACCTATCACGCATAATCGCATTAACCGATGAGACGCATCGTGTAGTTGCCGCGGGAGACCGTGAACTTGCTGAGCGGGTGGGCTGGGAGCTGTGCGAAGTGTTTTCTGCAGAGTTGGGACAGGGATGCCCGGTTTCTGAATATACTCCTGAGCTGGCTCGTCTTCAGTTTGATGCGTTGTCGGCAATCCTGGAGATTCATATAATGCGCGGGAACGATTCGATATCGGCATCCGTGCCTCGCAGATTGCAAGGGATTACAGGGAATTGCGGAATGCTCTTCCGAATTGGTCGAAGGAGGACTGGGCTCCCGTGGAAGAAGTAATGAATCATTGCGTGACAATCACCAATGAGTTCTTCGACAAGAATATGAGGGGCGAGGAAGATGCTGTTGAGAAGCGTTCATCCGAATGTCCGTGTTTGTTGTGTCGAAAGCAATCGGCGACAAAAACGGGGTCTCATATGATTCCACATTTCCTGATTGCCCGGACTTTTTCTTATGATGGCAGTACGTCCAGGGATAAGGTGGTGGTTGAGACGGCTGACTTGTCAAAAGGGAGGACCGGCCGTTACTTCGGCCACGAGGTGAATGACGATACAGTCAATGAGCTGTTGGGGCGGAGTTTTACGGATGAGGAGATTGAAGAAGAGATGGAAAAGCCCAATGCACTTACGCGGGACTATTATTTCTGTGATGACTGTGAGAAGCGTTTCGGCGTTATCGAGTCGTATTATTCTGAAATTCTTGACGGGCGCCTGAAATCATATCCTCCTCATATTCCGTATCTGTTCTGGCTGTCGGTCGCGTGGAGGATGTCTATCGGCGGGATGGGGGTCAAGATGACTCCGGAGCACGATGAAAAGCTTCGGAAGGTTCTGGACCATTGTCTGGCTCTTTCCCGTGACGAGATAGAATCGCGCAAAAGCAAGTTGGGGCATTGTGCCTATAGTTTGTACCGTGCTGAAGATACGCGTGATGAGGGTTTGGGTATTCTTGCTCCGCATACTCCCACCAAGCCATATATGGCGCTGATTGGGAATTTGCTTCTGAACTTCTATACAAGTTCCAGCGCAGCGGTTTCATTCAGCAAACAGCATGGGATGCCTCCACAAGATTTGAATTTCGGCGTGGAACCGGAGAAGATTGGCGTTTTGGATTTCATTGAATTTTGGCAAGTCAAACGCCAGATCCTTGATATGGTTTGGGAAGACGAACGCAGCATTTGGAACTTGGGCGCTAAGCGCAATCAGACATTGAGCCGTTTCAATCCACTGCCAGATGGAGCTGATGCCGAGGATGGGGGAATGCCCAGTTGGATGAATACTACCAATGACCACGTCATCATGGCCCCGCTTGCCATTCAGAAAATCGAGAAGTGGATAGAAGAGCACCCGGACCAACAATCTGTTGAAGATATTTCTCAAGCCACCGGATATTCACTCGATGAGCTGGCAGTTATTCTGGGTTACTGGGAAGATAAATGTGAGGCTCTCAAAGCAAAACAAAAACGCACCCAAGAACTCGGCCCGCTCTCCCATCGGCTTCTTGACCTATATCAATAACCCAATAATTCAATCATGTACTACTTCGACCCACACGAAATCATCTCCTCCCTCGTGATGCCGCTGATGGATGTGTCCAAGCGGGCGCGGGAGTATATCGTGGAGATTTCCCTGGACGATGCGCCGGTGCCGGTGGTGCGGCGGCTGAGTGTGCCGTCGAACCTGTATATCGGACACTTCGTGTATGTGCTGGTCTATGCGATGGGCTGGGACGGGTATCATCTGACGGAACTGACGCAGGGTGATACGCTCTGGCGTTCGACGAAGGAGAAGGCGATGGATGCGGAGTCGGATTTGAATTATGCGGAGTGTTATCCGGGCATGAAGGTGCGGAATTCCTTCCGCGCGACAGTGAGCCAGCTGCTCAAGAAAGTAGGGAACGAGTGCTCCCTGACCTACGACATGGGCGATTCGTGGCATCACACCGTCCGCCTGGTTGAGATCCGTCGCTTTGAAGATGCGCAGATCCGTTTCAGCAACATCGACGTTGAACTCCTCTCCGGCACCGGTGCCTGCCCGCCGGAAGACTGTGGCGGCGTTTCGGGCTATGAGGAGATTCTGCGGATTATCAAGGATCCTGAGGAGTACGAATACGAACGTTTCCGGTCCTTGTTGGGCCCCGGTTGTGACCCGACATTCTTTGAAATACGCTCTATCCGCCGTAGACTCTACGACTACGAACGGACTATCGGGGAGGTACTACATGGTTTTTATGAGAGGTGAGCCCCGTCATTGCCGGCTTGACCGGCAATCCCATCACACCCGGCTCGACCGGGGGCTGATCGGGCATCTCCCTCTGCCGTCACACCCGGCTTGACCGGGTGTCTCATTACCAAAAGAGAGGGATTGCGCAAATCGTAACAATTCATAATCGGTTTGATTTATGGAATTCAATGACGTTCTGAATCGCAGATACTCCTGCCGCGCATTTGCGGCGCAGAGGGTGGAGCAGGAGAAGGTGGCCCGGATCCTGGAGGCCGGGCGGATTGCGCCGACGGCGGTGAACAAGCAGCCGGTGCATATTTGGGCGGTCTCCCGTTCGGAGACGCTGGAGGCTATCAAGGGTGTGACGCGGTCCAACTATGGCGCGCCGCTGCTGCTGGTGGTGGGCTGCCGGCCCGCTGACGCGTGGGTGCGGCGCTACGACGGCAAGAACGGCGCCGAAGTGGACGCCGCCATCGTCGCCACCTATCTGATGCTGGCGGCGGAGAACGAGGGCCTGGCCACCCTTTGGGTCGGCTCCTTCGACCCGGCCCTGCTGCCGGACATCCTACCGGGCACCGAGGGCTATGAGTTGGTGGCGATGATCAATGTGGGCTATCCTGCTCCGGACAGCCAGCCTTCGGACATGCACGGTGCACGGAAACCAGTGGGGGAGTTGGTGACGAAGGTGGAGTAGGCAGTGGTGTTTTGATGGTGTGGAATACCTCGGTTGTGCGAATTGATTACGGAGAGGCTTTTGAGTGATTTTTCTTGGATTTTTCGGGGTGCGCAAAGAAAGGCATGAATAATACTTTGCATTACAATCCTAAAGCGAAAACCTTCCTATTCTCGCCCGTTGTGCGAGCGCTGAAAAATGCCACTGAAAATTGAACAGGTAATTGCCATTAACCGATGAACGAACAAGCTTTCCTGGAATCCTTACATCAAAGCATGCGTGAATCTGTGCAGCTTCAGTTAGCCTTGGGGCGCGCTCCTCAGCGCGCCACGCTTGAGCAGGCGTTCGCGCAGGTTTAGGTGCTCCGTGAAGCTCAGCAGGCTTGGTTGCCTAGTCATCCCAAATGCTTATGAAAACCATCAATATCGCTGAGGAGAACCCTTCTGTCGGCATCTTCTGGTACGACTCAGCATCACATTCTCTTTTCGGTGTCCGGAAGCAAGAGGTGACGCCTGCTCAGATGGAGGCAGCCGCCTGTGACGGCCTGCCGTTCATCATTTATCCGGAAACGAACGAAGAAGTCTGGCAGCAGGAAAAGTTCCCGGGTGACTACGCCCGAACCCCGCGCGGTCGTGTCTCCTGGGTTGTGAACCGCTTTGTCGTCCTGGTTGGCTCTTGGGCTCGCCCCATCGAGGACGAACTCACCGCCCTCCTTCAGGCGGAGTTTTCACTCCCGGCCCTCGAGTTCGTCTTCGACGAGCACTGGAATGTTAAACCTTGACGTTATGCACAGTCACGACCAGGCATCTCAGAACGCCTCGCAGCAAACGATGTCGCCTCGGGCCAGTTTCACTTCGGAACTGGCCCGAAGTGCATTTGAAGCGGTGTCGCTGCGCGACGGTTATATGCCCACCCGGTCGCCGAAGCGCAGCTGCCGCACCTGCGGCACGTCAGCCGACGCTTCCGCGACCACCCACCCTGAAAGCGGTCAAGCTGGCGTTCCTTCCGGCTCCGCCGCACGCTTCGCGGATGCGTCTCCGCCTCCAGTCACGCCAGCTTGGCTCCAGTCCCCTGAGCACCTTCGCCGCCCAGGGGACTTCCGCTCTCACTGCCACGCACCGGCGAGACTGTGGCCGCCGGAGCCGTCCACAGACTCGCTCGAGCCCACGCACCAATGGCCCGCCCGCGGCGCCCGTCTGTTCCAGACCGGCGCCCTGCCCCCGCACTTTTAAGGGAAAAGAGGTCACGGTAGGCAGCCGCCAAACCCTCCACTTCAGTCCCTGGCGGTCCTTCGTTCCAGGTTTCGCGTCTGTCAACCGTGCTGGTTCATCCCCTCCCAGCCTCCCCAGGGAGGTGCAATGAACGCCCGGGCTGCGTCGGTGCTTCGTGGGAACGTGGGTGCCGGGAATCCGCATCATAACATAACGCATCATTGTATAACTCCTCGCATCAACGGTGGCGCCCCGAAAGAACGTCGTCAAGTAGGGAAGGGTATCTCTCGCTCGACGGTCCTGCCTGCTGCGGGTTATACAACGAGACGTTATGTTAAGTTGCTCCGTCAGAGCTTCGTAGGACCGTTTTCCGTATGCCCCGCCCGGTCGTAGTCGGCGGCAGGAAGGGGTTTTGCTCCAGGGCCATCCCCGGCCCTGGCCCGTCGCAAAACCCCGCACTTTGTGGGTCCCCGCCCACAAAGTGCAGCTACGCATTGGCGTTGTACTGGTGCGAGGGTGGTATCCCGCTGGGGAGGTCGGCGCTGCGCGAGTATCCTGCCACCTCCACGCACTCCCGCTTTGGACAAAGAGGCCCCGGCAGAGCCGTGCCCTCATTGTCGTCGCTCCCGTGCTGGGTCGTTCCGCCGCCAAAGACCAGGCAGTCGGTGGAACCGCCAGCCTCGTCTTCGTCGTCTCCACTCCGCGGTACGGCTTCGCCGTGTTTATCTATACCTGCCCGCTATTCCTCCACACCTCCGCCGTGGTGAACCACGCCGGAAGTGTTCCGGGCGTGCAGGGGGCAGCCGTTCGCAATTGTTCAATTGCTTCCGGCTGCTGGCGCAGAGAATGTCGGGCGGCGCTTTCGGCGGATTGTAGCCGCCAAGACTGACAGCCTTGTCGGCACACAATCACGCCTTCGCTTCTGCCCGTCATCCACTGCGCCGGTGGGAACCGTTTTCCCTGGGCTTCGCCCACGGGCGTTATCCCTTCGATTCAGCGTTGCTACGGGCCGTGCCGGCCCGGACCCCGGAGGCCGTCTGCCCCCACAAGCTGCCGGTCTTTGCCGGCGGCCGGGAGCCTGGGGTCTCCCGTCCGTTGTACCGTCAAAGCCCGTCATACCTCACGCGCTGATGCTACAGACCGCCTCCGGGGCCACGCTCCACTCGCTTCGCTCGTTCCGCGCCATTGGTGGTTTGTAGACTCTGGGTCTGGAGCACGCGGCCAGGTCCTCCCCATCTTCAACGACATCACCCGCTCTACCGACCAGGCCCAGAGACTCCAAACCACCAACGCCAACTATTTACCCACGCCCTGGCGGCGGTGCGGATAGGAGCGGAGTGCCCCGCTCGGGGGACGGGATCGGATATAAAAATATACCACTATGGGCAGCGGCTTGCGCCGCTGCCGGGAGTCCTGATCAGGTGTCTGGTTGGGGCTCTTTTTTTTGTGTCGGTTGTGCGAATTTTATATGCTAAATTGCTGAAAATAAATTTGTTAATGTTGTTGATTTTTCGTATCTTGTAGTAAGAAAAAGATAAAGATTGAACGTTATGAAGATGAGTTATCAAGAGAGAAAAGCCAGGTTGGCCAGGTTGCCAAAAGGCACTATGTGGGAGAGTGAGCATCCGGAGGAGAAGCGCATTCCGGAGCAAGGTCGGTCAGTCTCGCGGGAGGTTGCTCAGCTGCTCAAGGAGAAGAGGAGCGCGGTTGTGCCGGTCCGGGACCGGAGGAGGGCGTGGACCAGGAGGTATTGGAATCTGTAATGTTGGACCTTTAAAATATATGTGCTATGAAAAAGAGTAAAGAAGTGGTTGACCTGACGGTCAGTGCTATGTATCCGGATGTGAAGCTGGATGACAAGTTTATGGATGCAGTGATCCTGTCAACGCTGCGCCCGGAGTTGAAGGGGTTGCAGCCGGAGGGGTTCGTGGATGGAACGGTGTTCAGTCCGGAGCATTTTCATCTTCGGGCTGTGCTGGAGGTGTGCGAGACTGCCAAGCGGTATTTCCGTAAACTGGATGTGTTTGACTGCGAGGCAGACCTTGAGCATGTGTTGCCGCTGGTTCGGGAGCTTCATTCCTGCCCCGAGTCGGTAACGTGTGGGGAACTGCTGGCCGGGGAACTCATTCTGGCTTTGTGGCTGGCGGGCTTCCCGTATCAGCGGTTCAAGTTCCCGGGGCTTCCGGAGTCCATCATCTTCC
>Ga0256405_10008998_pt1 | contig 13898 bp, 14 predicted proteins | sample RumenRJG_02DNA_FD_189096 | JGI IMG/M metagenome (GOLD analysis project Ga0256405, IMG submission 189096) | Bovine rumen microbial communities from Lethbridge, Alberta, Canada - RJG_02 | ecosystem: Host-associated > Mammals > Digestive system > Stomach > Rumen | place: Canada: Alberta...
CATCATATTTATAAATATGAAGAAATAGCAAGGTTTAAGGGTAAAGTGGTTACAACGGAAAAAGATGCGGTAAAAATACAACCTTTAGGTTTTGATAATGTTTATGCACTGAAATTGAAACTTGATATTGACATTGAAAGACTTTTAAATGACTAAAATTGATGATATAGTACAAAAACTAAAGAATGCAAACCAGCAGAAAAGCGATTTTGTAGGTCTAATGGATAGTTTTAATAACCCTTATTTAGTTTTAATAGCATGTATTCTAAGCCTCAGAACCAACGATAAAACAACATATCCTGCAACTTTAAGAATGCTGAAATTAGCAAAAACACCGAAAGAAATGGCAACAGTAAACGAAGAAGATTTATCTAAAGCCATTTATCCTGTCGGCTTTTACGCAAATAAAGCAAAACAAATCGTTCAATTATCAAAAGAACTTGTTGAAAAATATAACGGAGAAGTTCCTTGTGATATAGATGAATTATGTAAGTTTAACGGTGTCGGCAGAAAAACTGCTAACCTTGTTGTAGCTAGAGGTTTTAACAAACCTGCAATCTGTGTGGATGTTCACGTTCATAGAATTTTTAACCGTTTGGGATATGTTAAAACTAAAACTCCCGAAGAAACAGAATTTGCATTAAGAGAAAAACTGCCGCAAAAATATTGGATAGAAATCAATACTCTTATCGTTACCCACGGACAAAATTGCTGCAAACCGCAAAAACCCGATTGTACAAACTGTCCAATAAACGAATATTGTGATAAATTAATTTAGTTCACCGCCGTATATGTAATAATAATAGGAGCAAGATAATCCTTTACCCTTTTTAGAGCAATCAGATTTTACTAAATAATCGTCATCGCTTTTGCCTAAAGGTTCTATTTTGTTTGTATAAATATTTACCCCAAAAATATCGTATCCCCATTTATTTGGTTTTTTAACGCCGTTTAAATCTACAGCCATAAGAGCTATTGGAAACTTATCGTTAATAGATATAGGAGTATTAAGCCACTTTAAGCCTACCAGTTTACCCGAATTGGTCAGATGTAAATTCGTAATATAATAATCATCATTTTCTTTAACTGCCGAGCCGTTCAAATAAAAAGTTTTGTAATCTTTATTTGAAACCTCTTTTTCCATACGAAAATACGGAGTTAATATTTCATATAAGACTTTTTCCTTTTCTTTATCATTACTTGCTTTTTGAAAAGAAATATTATCCGTTTCCGTAGCTTGTACCTGAATAGCAGAAAAGGCCAATTCTATATTTTTGTATGTGTTTTTCCACTTAGAAATAATATCCAGCTTTTTATTATCTTCTACCAAAGAAGGAATTACCAAAGCTGCGGTAAGAGCAATCAAACCAACAATAATACCTATTTCCATTAATGTAAAAGCTTTATTTTTATTCATTACAAAAACCTCTTATGCCATATCAAGACGCTTTTTTTCCTGAATTAATTTATCATAAATCCACTCCGGAATAAAATGCTTGCCTAAAAGTATCTGTCCGTTCAAAACGTTTGGAGCGTGGAAATCAGAACCTCCAGTAACAATAAGTCCTAATTTTTCAGCCATTGAAGAAAAATATTCAACAACGGCAGGAGAATGTTTCCTATGATAAGCCTCAATACCTCTTAGTCCATAAGACATTAAATCTTTAATAAGAGTTTCGGCTATATCAATATCGTGAGGATGCGCTATAACTGGCACACCTCCGGCATCATAAATAATCTCAACAGCATCTTGAGGCGAAACGGTTTTTCTTTGTACATAAACCGGTGAATTATCATTAATATACTTACTATATGCATCCAAAACATTATCCGTACCACCTGCAGATGTAATCGCTTTTGCTATGTGAGGACGTCCTATACTACCACCTTCTGCGACTTGTGCCAAAATTGAATCGTAAGATATTTTTATACCTTCTTTTTTATCAAGAAGCTCAATAATTTCGTGAGTTTGATTAACTCTGGCTTCTTGTTGACTTTTTATTAACTTTTGAAAATCCGCATTATTTGTATCCATAAAATACCCTAAAATATGAACTTCATAATTTTTATATAGAGTATTAATTTCAACACCTTGAATAATTTCTAACTCGTTTTCTTTGCCAATACTTTTTAAATAATTATTTGCCACATCATAAGAAAGCACATTATCGTGATCAGTCAGAGCAACCGCTTCTAAACCTGCCTCTAGGGCAATATCTACAATTTTTTCCGGTGAAAAAACACCGTCAGAGTAGTTCGTATGAACGTGAAAATCAGCTTTTTTCATACAACACACCTCCTCAAATCAGGTTTGTTCTTTTTCAAGATTAACCTCCTCGTTATTTTCATATACTATTTTCTCATTAATTCTTTTAATTTCGGTTGCTTTACCCGTTAAAGCATCAATAGTAAACTCAACCGCATTCAATATTGCAACATTATCTTGTGCAACTTCAAATCTCTCAGGCAGACAAGTTGTCATTCTTGTAAGTGATGTAGTATATTCCATACCGATAACACCATTTTCTGCACCGCAAAAACCCGCATCCGTAATATATGCCATATCATTTATAATTTGTTCATCAGCAGTTTGAACGTGAGTATGCGTCCCTATAAAAGCACTTATGCCGAAAGATGAACAAAATTTAGCAAAACAAATTTTTTCTGCCGTTGCCTCTGCATGAAAATCTAAAATAACATTTGGAGTAATTTCTTTAATATTTTTTATGTTATCCTCAAAAAGTTTCCATTGCGAATCCAAAGGCTGCATAAATACACGTCCTAAGAAATTCATAACACAGATTTTATATTCGCCTACATCAAAAATTCTATAACCAACGCCTCTTGTACCATCAGGATAATTCATAGGACGAATTAATCTATCTGCATCATCAATGTAATTAAAGATTTCTTTTTTATCCCAAATATGATTTCCTGAGGTAAAGCAATTAACTCCCGCTTCAGAGAGTTGATTATAATTTTTTTGAGTTAATCCAAAACCGTGCGAAGCGTTTTCAGCATTCAAAATAATAAAGTCGTAATTTTGTTTATTATTGCGCAAATAGTCGGTAATGGCATTTCTGCCAATTCTACCGACTACATCGCCAAAAAATAAAATTTTCAACTTATTATTTTCCATAACTAAAGTTATTTTGCTATTTCTGTTGTTCTGAACTCTCTTACAACTGTAACTCTTATTTGACCAGGGTAATCAAGTTCATCTTCAATACGTTTTGCAATATCTCTTGCAAGTTTTTGAGATGCCAAATCATCAAATTGTTCTGCTTCTACAATTACACGAACTTCACGACCTGCTTGAACCGCAAATGATTGCTTGATACCCTTAAAACTGTTTACTATTTCTTCAATTTTTTGTAAACGTTTAATGTAAATTTCTAAAGTATCACGTCTTGCACCGGGACGTCCTGCTGATATAGCATCTGCAAGCTTAACTAATACAGCCTCAATAGTATTTGCTGTAACGTCATTGTGGTGAGCCTCGATAGCGTGAATAATTTCCATCTTTTCACCATATTTATTAGCTATTTCAACACCCAACTGAATATGAGTTCCTTCTTGAGTTTGGTCTACAGCTTTACCAATATCGTGTAACAAACCTGCACGTTTTGCAACATTAACATTAGCTCCAAGTTCAGCCGCCAGCATTCCCGCAATATGACCAACTTCAAGTGAATGTTTTAGAACATTTTGTCCGTAACTTGTTCTGTAGTATAAACGGCCTAAGGTTTTTATAAGCTCTTTATTCAAACCCATAATACCCATATCAAGAGCGGCATTTTCACCTTCTGTAAAAATTTTCTTTTCAACTTCTTCCTGAGCCTTATTTACCATTTCTTCAATTCTAACAGGGTGAATACGACCGTCTGAAATAAGTTTTTCTAATGCCAATTTTGCAACTTCACGTCTTACAGGGTCAAAGCTTGATAAAACCACCGCTTCAGGGGTATCATCAATAATTAAGTCAACACCTGTTAAAGTTTCTAACGTTCTGATATTACGACCTTCACGACCGATAATACGGCCTTTCATTTCATCACTTGGCAGAGAAACAACAGAAACAGTACTTTCAACAACTTGATCCATTACACATCTTTGCATTGTCGTAGATAAAATTTCTTGTGATTGTTCAAGTGCTTTTTCCTTTATTTTAGCCTCATTTTCACGAATTAATTGTAATTCTTCTTGTGCTAAATCATTTTTAATCTGTTCTAAAAGCATTTTTTTAGCATCTTCTGCTGACATGCCTGAAATTCTCTCAAGTTCAGATGTTTGCTTTTGCACTAATTCAGCAAGGTAATCTTCTTTTTCAAGGAGTTCATCCATTTTCTTTTGAGCAGCTGCTTCTTTTTCTGTTGCATCTTGAATTTTGTCTTCTAAAACATCTTCTCTCTGAGCTAGTTTAGCTTCTTGACGTGATAATTCCTGTCTTCTTGTTCTTTCTTCTTCGTTTAATTGCTCTCTTTCAGTTTGTAAAGCATCCTTTGCTTTAATCATTGCTTCTTTTACAAGAAGTTTTTCTTTTTCTTCCAAATCAGTTTGTTTTTTCAAAGCTTCATCTTTTAAAGTGTTGTATTTTGCACGCTGACTAACCAATAAAGCCGTAAACACAACGGCAAAAACGACGACTACAATAATCGCGACCATTGAAATTAAATCCATAAATTTAATACCTATTCTTTCTATTTTTTACAAATATACACAATTTCGGCACATATAGCCTACCGAATAAACTCCTTTTAGATTGTGTTATATAAAAAAGTAATTACATTGCGTATATTTTCAAAAATTTAACTACTACTAACTAAATCTTATCATAAATAAATATATTTTGTATAGCTTTATTAAAAAAAATTTATATGTTATTATAATTTTGCAAAAGAAAGGGGATATATATGGAAATCAAGATTATTTCTGACGTAAAAAGTCAAGAATGCGATATTCTTGTGGTAAACATGTTTGATGGAAAAGAAACTTCAAACGAACTTGCAAATGAATATGCATTAAAACAAGACAAATTTGAAGGTAAATTAGGAACGACATACTTATTACCAACTTACGGCAAACAATCTGCAAAGAAAGTTCTTGTCATAGGTTTAGGTAAAGAAGAAGATTTAAACAACAATAAAATAAGAGAAGCCGTTGTAAAAGCTATTAAAAAAGCACTTCAAATGAAAGCAAAAACTGTTGCATTTGATTTTGACGGAATAAATTTTGATTATGCGGATATGTTGTCAGAAGGTGCAATGATAGCAGATTACGCTTTTGATAAATATAAAACAGAAAAGAAAGACCACCTTGAAACTTTATATGTGAATGCAGATGAAAACTTAATTAAAAAAGGTCAACAAAGAGCAGAAGCAATGGAATTAACAAGAAACATTGCAAACGAACCTGCTCAATATGCAACACCTGAAAAATTAGCAGAAATTGCATTGAGTTTAGGTCTGGAAACTAAAGTTTATAACAGAAAAGAATGTGAAGAAATGGGAATGACAGCATACCTTGCGGTTGCAAGAGGAAGCGCTAAAGAACCGAAATTCATCCACATGAAATACATACCGCAAAATCCTAAAAAAAGAATTGCAATTATAGGTAAAGGTTTATGTTTTGATAGCGGCGGTATGGACTTAAAACCGCCATCATCAATGCTTACAATGCGTGATGATATGTCAGGTGCAGCTTGTATTTTAGGTGTAATGAGCAAAATCAAAGAATTTGCTCCAAATGTAGAAGTTCACGGCATAATCGCAGCCTGCGAAAATATGATAGGTCCTGACGCTTACAAACCCGGTGATATTTTAACCGCTAAAAATGGTAAAACTATTGAAATAGACAATACTGACGCAGAAGGCAGAGTAACTCTTGCAGACGCTCTATGCTATGCTTGCGAATTGAAAGTTGACGAAATTATTGATATTGCCACTCTAACAGGTGCTTGTATGGTGGCTTTAGGCTCTCACGCATCAGGTATTATGGGAAACAATGATGAATTAGTTAAAAAACTAATTGAAGTTGGCGAAAAATCCGGTGAAAGATATTGGGAAATGCCAATGTTTAAAGAATATTTTGACAGTCTAAAAAGTGAAATTGCTGATATGAAAAACACAGGCTCTCGCTGGGGCGGAGCATCCGCAGCAGGTTTATTCTTAAAAGAATTTGTAACTGATGACGTTAAATGGGCTCACCTAGACGTTGCAGGTACAGCATTTTTAGAAAAACCTCAAAAAGAATTTATTGCAGGAGCAACAGGTGTTGGTGTAAGAACATTGTTAAATTACATCACTGAAGCGTAAATCTTCACGCAACAATTTAATTTCATTTTGTAAAAGCTCGTTGATATAAACTATATCTTCGGGCTTTAAAATTGTTTCATCCTCTGAAATACAAATATCAACAATATTTGATAAAATCATAATATGTTCACACCTATAATCCAAAATATCAGTAATAGCAACGTGCTCATTCATTTCACATTTAAACATATATATTTATCCATTATCAGTTCTGACATTAATATATCATAAATGATATATTAATATCATTTTATATTATAGAAATATTATGTCAAGTATATATAATAGAATATATGAAAGAAAAAAATAAAGAATTGATATTCAAGTTAGGTCAGAAGATAAGAATTTTGCGATCAAAACAAGGTTTATCGCAAGAAGATTTATCTGAAAAATCTAAAGTATCATTACAAACAATCGGGCGCATTGAAAGAGGCGAAAATGATACAAAAATATCAAATATCGGCGCAATAGCAAATGCACTTAATGTAGATATAAGCGAGTTATTCACTTTCACGTTTTAAGTAACAATTTTGTAACAAAACTACATAGTTCTTGAAATAATGATAAGATTGAATAATAATTTTGTAGGAGCTATTATATATAATTTTATGTTATAATGTAGCTAAGATAGTAACCAAAGAGGAATAAAAGTGGATAATTTTAACAGAGCAGCAGATTTTTTAAATGTTGGCAAACAAGAAGGCTATACCCCTGATGTCGTAAACCCTGCCAAAATTAAGGTTATTGGTGTTGGCGGCGGCGGCGGAAATGCCGTTAATCGAATGATTAAAGCCGGTTTATCAGGTGTAGAATTTTACTTAATGAATACAGATGCACAAGTATTGCAATACGGTGCAGCTCCAAATAAAATAAGACTTGGTACTAACACAACAAAAGGTCTTGGTGCCGGCGGAAAACCTGAAGTTGGTGAAGCTGCTGCGGAAGAAGCTCGTCAAGATATTACAAAGGCTATTGAAGGCGCTGATATGGTGTTCGTAACCGCAGGTATGGGCGGTGGAACAGGTACAGGCGCAGCTCCTATTGTTGCAAGAGTTGCTAAAGAATTGGATATTCTTACAATTGCCGTTGTAACAAAACCATTCAGTTTTGAAGGTCCAAAACGTACAAAACAAGCATTAGCAGGTATTGAAAAATTAAAAGATGCCGTTGATGCAATAATTGTAATACCAAACGATAATCTATTGAATGTGGCAGGAAGTAAAGTTGGTTTAACTGAATCATTTGCTATCGTTGATGAAGTATTATTGAGAGGTGTTCAAGGTATAACTGATATTATTACAATCCCTGGATTAATTAACGTTGACTTTGCAGATGTTCGTTCAGTAATGAGTGCATCAGGCTCAGCATTAATGGGTATTGGTATCGGTCAAGGCGAAGGCAGAGCCGAAGAAGCTGCAAGAAATGCTATTGATTCTAAATTACTGGAAACAACTATTGACGGAGCTAAAGGCGTTATTGTTAATATCACAGGTGGCCCTGATTTAGGATTGAACGACGTAACTAAAGCTATGACTATCATCAATAACGCAGTACAAGAAGATGCTACAGTTATTTTCGGTACAGTAACTGATGAAAATATGCAAGGTGAAGTTAAGATTACTGTTATTGCTACAGGTTTTGAAATGAAATCCCACAGCGCAGTACAAGCAGAAAAAGCTCAAGCTAAAACACAATTAAGTGCAGCTGATTTCTTCTCAGGAGCATTTACAGGCGGAGCTTCGAAGAAAACTGAGACATCTTCATCATCAGCTTTACCCGGATTTTCAAACATTGAAATACCTGATTTCTTGAAGAAATAAATACATTAGACAAAAGTATAAAAAAAAACAAAAAAGCTCCTACACTAACGGAGCTTTTTTTTGTGCTTTTTTGTGATAAAATAAAAATAATAGCAAATTTGGAGAACATTTTATGAAAAAGATATCAATTATACTTATAATATTTATAATTTTTGCCATACCCGTATTTGCGGATGATATAGAAACAGCAAAAATGAAATTTTCCAGCTATGTTTCTGCGGCTAATGCATACAGCCCGTCTTTATTAAATTACTATTCACCAAATGCAAAAATAATCCGTCAAGTTGTAAAGCCTGACGGCACAACCGTAAATGCAACTACGGATATGGCAACTTATGCTAAACAAATGAGAATTAGTCAAGGAACAGCCAAAATAAGAAATTATAAAAATAAATATAAAAATGTTACAGCAACAAAGGTTGCAAATGGAATAAAGGTTAGTTCATTAAGACAGCCGATGAAAGACAATTATTGGTTAAAAACGTACCAAATATGGCAAAAACAACCTAATGGTTCGTGGGTAATAATTGAAGAAATGATGCAAACAAAACAGCAAATCTTTTTGAGATACGCTGATAAATAAAAAATTAAAAAAATAGAGGAAAAATGAGCAATTTTAGATTTTTAACTTCGGGCGAAAGCCACGGAAAATGTTTAAATGCAATTATAGAGGGTATACCGGCAGGATTTAAGATTGATGAAGATTTTATTAATTCTGAATTAAAAAGACGACAAGTCGGATATGGACGAGGTAAAAGGATGCAAATTGAAGCAGATACCTGTGAAATTAAATCCGGAATAAGACTGGGACTTACAACCGGAGCGCCGATTTGTCTTGAAGTAAAAAATAAAGATTTTGAAAATTGGAAAATTCCAATGAGTACGGCTGTTGTCGATTTAAAGAACAGAGAGATTTTAAAACTTGTTGCGGATAAATCATTCACAAAAGTTCGTCCCGGACACGCTGATTTTGCGGGCGCAATAAAATATAATTTGGAAGATTTAAGAGATGTTCTTGAACGTTCAAGCGCACGCTCAACAGCTGTTGAAGTTGCAGTAGGCGCAATAGCAAAACAAATGCTTAAAGAGTTTGCAATAATAGGATTTTCTCACGTAACTCAAATCGGAAAAGTAAAAGCGGAAGTATTGCCTCAAAGTTATACACTATTAAAGGAAGCCGCAGAACATTCCGAGTTACGCTGTGCAGACGATGTTGCAACAGATATGATGAAAGAAGCAATTGATGATGCCAAAAACAAAGGCGACACACTTGGCGGGAAATTTGAAGTCATATTTGGTAATATTCCTGTAGGGTTAGGCTCTCATGTTCATTGGGACAGAAAACTTGACGGAAGAATAGCTCAAGCTGTTATGAGTATTCCCGCAGTTAAATCTGTAGAAATTGGTGTTGGAGCAGAAGCCGCAGAACTTTTAGGCAGTAAAATGCATGATGAAATCTTTATTGCCGATGGTAAAATATATCGTAAAACAAATAATGCGGGCGGTATAGAAGGTGGTATGTCAAATGGAGAACCTATTATAGTTAAAGTTGTGATGAAACCGATACCGACAATGAGGACACCTTTAAAAACTGTTGATTTATACAAGAAAGAAGCGACCGAAGCGCATTTTGAACGTTCAGATACCTGTGCAGTCCCTGCTTGTGCAGTTGTTGCAGAAGCACGTATTGCTTGGATACTAATTGATGAATTCTTGAAAAAATTTGGCGGTGATTCATTAAAAGAGATTAAAAAAGCTTATGAAAAATAATATAATTTTAGTCGGAATGATGGGAGCAGGAAAATCTTTTATCGGCAAAGCCTTAAAAGAAAAATATACCTCAATGAATTTTATTGATACTGACGAATATATTGAACAAACTCAAAATATGAAAATATCCGAAATTTTTGAAAAATTTGGAGAACCTTATTTTAGAGATTTGGAAACAAGCGCCATAAATAAAGTAACTCAAGAAGATAATCAAATAATTTCGCTCGGTGGCGGTGCTTTTGAAAGGAAAGAAAACAGAGAAATTTTAAATGAAAATGGTTATACCATCTATTTAAGAGCCTCAGCGGAAGTTTTATTTAACAGAATAAAAAACGAAACCCACAGACCACTACTTAAACAGGGTTTTGGAGTAGAAAAAGTAACAGAAATTTTAGAAAAAAGAGAAGTAAATTATCAAAAAGCTCTTATAATTATTGACACTTGCGAAAAATCTAAATATAATATCATTGATGAAGTTATGAAAAGGATAGAGGAATATGCCAAATAAAATTGAGGTCGAAATTGAAGAAAAACGCAAATATTACCCAATTTATACAGACAGCGACTCTATTGAAGATTTAAAAGAACGTATAATAAAAGAATTCGATTTAAAAAAATATCTTGTTGTCATAAGCGAAAAAGTTTATAAATTGTATGGCAAAAAATTAGGATTTAATTCAAATGAAATTTTTGTCCTAAAAGACGGTGAAATTCAAAAGAATTTTAAAAATTATCAAAGAATACTCCAATGCTGTGAAAAAAGAGGTCTTAACAGAAAAAGCGCATTAATAGCTGTTGGGGGCGGAGTAGTCGGTGATATAACAGGATTTGCCGCAGCAACTTATATGAGAGGCATAAAATTTATACAAGTTCCAACGACACTTCTTGCATGTGTTGATTCATCAGTTGGCGGTAAAGTTGCAGTTGATACCGATTGCGGTAAAAATTTAATAGGAGCATTTTATCAACCAAGTGCCGTTTATATAAATTTGAACTTTTTAAATACACTTGATGAAAGACAGTTTAAAAGCGGACTTGCTGAGGTTGTAAAATACGCATTTATTGAAAAAAGCTGCGGTGCAAGATTTGAATTTGGATTATTTGACTTTTTATCAGTACATAGCGCAAAAATATTAGATAAAGATTTGAGATTTCTTGAGAAGGTTATAAGAGTATGTATTGAATTAAAAATAGCAGTTGTAACTAAAGATGAAAAAGAAACAGGATTAAGAAAAATTCTTAATTTTGGACATACATACGGACACGCACTGGAAAAGATAACTAACTATAAAACATTTACTCACGGCGAAGCTGTGGCGTATGGTTTGCATTTTATATTCAATTATGCGCATAAACAAAAGATAATAGATGCGAATTATAAAGAAATGGCTCTTATTTTAATGCATAAATTCGGATTTTATGATAAAACATTCAAGTACCCAATGCAAAAAATTATACAAATTATGCAAAAAGACAAAAAAGCAGAAGACAATGTAATTAAAGTAATTTTACCTACAATGAAAGGCTACGTAAAAGAAGGCGACCTCGATATTGAAGCCGCCCTGCAAAATATATAACAAATTTTTATATTGAAAATTGGCTATATGATTGTTGTATAGATGCGATAGCTTTTTCCATATTTGCAAATTGTTTTTGCAATCTTTCTTTATAGGAATCCACCTTACTTTGTGCATTTGTTATTGAAGTTTTCAATGCATCAATTTGTGAAGTATATGATTTTGCTTTGTTATCAAAATAACCGGTAGTTGAAGTTAAAGAATCTTCGGTAATTTTTTCTATATTATTCAATATACCGCCTGAACTTTCAGTACCTTTATTATCACCTATTAAAAGTTGTTTTACCGCCTCCGGATTATTATTTAAAGCCTCTTTAAATTTTTCTTCATCAAGTTGTAATTTATTTACACCTGAAGTATCAACAGAATTACTTGCAGAACCCGTAGTGATACCAATATTTGCAAGAACTTTCAATTCTGCATTAGCATTTGCTGATGTTGCAGTTCTTCTTAAACTGTTTCTTATGTTTGTTAAAGAAGTATCACCTGATAACGCACCATTTTTAGAAGTTTTATCATCAATTGTTTCTATAGTCTTATTATAAGAATCAATGAATGATTTAACTGCACTAATTAAAGAATCCGTATCTTGCGCAACCGAAACAGTCGTTGCTTCTTTAACACCCTCATCATTTTCTTTGGTAACAGATTTTAAAGTTAGAGTTAAACCGTCTATACCTGAAATATCGCTTGTTACAGTATTTGATGACGAAATAACGTCAGTACCGTTAATATTCAATTTTGCATAATCACCCAACACTTGAGTACTTTGCACTAATGAAGAATTATACTTACCGGCTTCTTCATCAAATACACTTGAAGTAAATCCGAATTTATCGGTTAAATCACTAGTACCAGCTTCTATATTAATATTAAATGCGCCATCAGATTTTGATTTTAATACAAGACCACCAGCAGAAGCATCCCAATATGCATTTACTCCTGTATCTGCTTTTGCATTAATACTTCCGATTAGTGATTTTAAAGTGGTAGAATCATCAACTGTAAATTCTTCATTTCCGATAGTAAAAGTTCCTTTTACACTATCGCCAAAAATATCTACAAGTTTATCAGATGTATTTACTGCAGAAACAGATGTATAACTTTCATAATTGCCTGTTTCAGAATCTCTTACAAGCCCCAAAACAGAGGCAAAATTAGCTTCATCAGAAGAAGAACCTATAACAATATTTTCATCATTTTCTGCACTTATGCTTACTTTACCATCAGTCATTGATGCATTAACACCGTCAATAGCATTCAACTTGCTAATAATACTGCCTAGTTTTTCATCTTCTTCAATTTCAATTTCTGTTTTTTTACCATCAACAAATACGCTGAATTTACCTTCCTCAGCATTACCTGAAGACAATTTATTAAATACAGTTTCATTATTAATTTTAGAGTTATAAGTAGAAGTTGCAGTAGTAGAAGTTGCCAATTGATTTACAACAATATCAAGAGATTGTCTTGCTGCATCAGTTGTAGCCGTTGCAGTAACAACACCATCATTACTTGAAGTAACCGCATTTTTAGCAAACAAGTCAAAACTACTGCCGAATTTTGCATCTGTAAGTTTTTCAACAGAAGATCTCAAATTTGAAACAGAAGATTTAACTGTGTCTAAAACAGATTTAGATTTTTCTAAATTTGTCTGTTTCGTTTGCAGAGAAGTAACAGATTGCTGTTTTATAGATACTAAGGCTTCAATCCACGAACTTGTGTCCATACCTGAGGCTAAGCCTGTAAACGTTATATTTCCCATATTAAAAACCTCCGTATTTTTAATAATGCTGCTTTTTAAACGTATACATCCATATATACATTTAGTTTATACCCATAATAGCAGATTTTGAAACATAAAACAACCCCAAAAATTTACAATTTTGTAAATTTCGTTACATGAAAATAAAGTTACTAAGATACTAGGGCACTGAGGCATTCGGATTTTGAACATTCTTAGTGCATTAGAACCCTAGTGCCCTAGCGCCTTTACTTACATCTCGGATTAGCTTCTGTTGGAGTTGTACCATTTGGACACTTATTATCGTTACCTATTTTTAAATAATCTGCATTATCATATTTAATTATCCAAGCTGCAGCATCAGCTCCTTTCTCTTTAATATTTCCAATTAGCGTACTAAAATTGCCACCTGATTGATGAACTGGAGTTAATTCACCATTACTACTTATGCAAAATATAAAAACATCTTTACCTAAAGTATATTGTCCCTTATTTGGACCATCTATATCGACAACAATTGTATAATCATCAGTTAAAGATGATATTGAAACAGATGTACCATCTGCAGTAATTACTTTATAAGCATCTGTTTGCGAATCATAATTGGTATAATTTTCATTTTTAAAAGTTTTTGAATCACCACTGGTAAAACAACCTTGACTAGCAGCCATAG
>Ga0256405_10009000_pt1 | contig 13891 bp, 10 predicted proteins | sample RumenRJG_02DNA_FD_189096 | JGI IMG/M metagenome (GOLD analysis project Ga0256405, IMG submission 189096) | Bovine rumen microbial communities from Lethbridge, Alberta, Canada - RJG_02 | ecosystem: Host-associated > Mammals > Digestive system > Stomach > Rumen | place: Canada: Alberta...
ATATTTTTGTAAACTTTTGTAAATATTGAGTACGTATTAGGCAAAACTTCATCTTGAGGGAAATTAATAAGAATGAGAAATTTCGTACAGATTACAAAAATAATACATATAAAAACCATAACAATACTATAACATAACCAAAATAACCAACCTTGACCTCTTAAAAGAGGTCTTTTCTTTTGCTGATTTTACCGTTTATTTGCTTATATTCCAAGGCAAATACTCTTCAGGAACAATAGGATGAGCTTCAAGAAAATTTGTAATATCCATAGTACATACAGACGCATCATTTACGTATGAATTCCACAAATTTTCGGCTTCTTTGCTATATTTGTGAGGCGGATTATTTTTTACCATTACGTCGTAAAGCTGTTTATACTGGTCTTCCTTAAATTTACACTTTATAGAGATAACGCCGAAGGAACAAGAAACTATTTGGTGGTAAAAACAACTATTATTATCATTTTTGGCAAAAAATTTCATATCATTAACAACCAGTCTGTTTGTATTTACAGTATTTTCTTCACCATAAATAGAACAAGTTTTAAAATTGTTTATAAAATCATCAGAAAAGCCGTTGTATGAATATGCCGGCAAAAAATTAATCAATACACACAATAGCAGTATTAATTTTTTGTACCTTGAAATCTTTTCAAATACCTTTTTAAAAGAAACTATAGGAAGCATCTTATACCCACAGTCTTCCGACAATGCTCCTCCCATGGAAAACAACTCCTCTTGAGGGTATCGTCTGCATATACCGGGTCTTTTTTTATGAATTTTACATTTATGAGTAATAGGATCCAAATTTTGGCATTCAAATACCAATCCTGTTTCATCTTTATCTATCACTTTTAAATATGTATAAAACCTATGCAAATATTGTAACTTCTTAAATTCTTCTTCATCTTTAATAACATGCTTAAAATGTTTTACATATATTTTCGTACAGCATTTCCCGCACGCTTTACACTTACCTGTTCTGTAATATTTTCTTCCAAGTATTTTAGAAAGAATAAACTTTCTTATTTCTAATAAAAAGTTTTCCATGCTCCTTACATAATAACATGGAAAACCTCTTATAATAAAACAATACTATAATCTACAAAGAAGAAACGTTAAAATCTCTTTCCGCAACAGAACTCGTACTTTCGAAAACAAAATTCAAGCATTTTTCAATAAAAGCTTCAACTTTATTTAAATCTTTTTGTAAATCATCAAAATTTGCTTCTTTCTTGTTTTCTGAAATCAACTTTTCGTAATCCATTATACTATCTCCTTAAATACTTCACTCTATTTCGTACGGATTAAAAAGAAAAAACTTTAGCCTTTCTTAGGTAAAACTTAACAATACTTAAACAAAAGTTCTCTTAAAAAGAGATTTTTTAATTATTACTAATTTTTTTATTGTAAACAAAATGTAATCATGGGGTTTAAAATTAAATAAAAATAAGTTATACTACAATTGTAGTAGATTGTAGGATTGATGATGCGCCATATAAATGGTGGATTGCTTTCTGATTAAAAGCGTGTAGAATAGTTTTAAGGAATGTTAAAATATTTTTTTAACGTAACAATAAAATTTTTTCACAAGTTTTATAGCGTGTAGTATTAGGCGGTTAATTTGAGCAAGAATCTTAAATCTGAAAAAAAAGAACAAATAATAAAACAAAACAAAATATCGGCGGCACCGATAACAAATCCTGCTGCCAAAAATACTATACCTGAATCTAAGAAAAAAACTGAGCCTAAAAAGCCTAAAAAAGTTGAAAATCAGAACGAACATATAAATAAGTCTCCAATATCAAGTCCTATAAGTAAAAACCGAGAAATTGTTGCAAAAATTAATGACATAAATTTGGTTAAATCCTCTAACAAAATGTATGGTGGTTACTTAACAAACTCAATGTCACCTGTACACAATGTCATAGACTATCCCGCAGCAATAACAGAGCTGAATACAAAGATTCAAGGTAAATCAACTCTAAACGATTTATTTACTGTTTTTAATGATATTTTCCACAATAAACTTCACGCAAACTTTTTTGCATTCGGAACATATCACGAAAAATCGAAATGTATTAATATGAAGTTAATTAGCAGCTTAGGCGGTACATATTCATCAAAAGTTTTTTTATCCGAAACCGAAAATCCGATAATAAAAAGCTTTACGTCAAGCTCTGCGGTAATTAACAGGGATAATAAATTCTTGAATAATCCCTATTTAAAACATTCTTCAACGATAGTATTACCTCTTGTGGCTTTAAACCAATCTATCGGGGTAATGATTTTTGGTTGCAACACTGATGATTATAATGTTGATTTATTATCATTTATAGCTAATTTTGCAGCATTATACATGCAAAATATTGACTTAAGGGAAAAATCAAATAAATATGCTAATACAGATACTCTTACAACATTATACAATCACAGAGGATTCCAAGAAATATTAACAGGCGAACTGCAAAAAGCAAATGAAACCTCTACAGAATTATCTATTGTAATGTTTGATATCAATAACATTTCAAAAATCAACCGTGAACTAGGTCACGCAAAAGGTGATGAAGTTATAAAATTATTAGCGGAAAAAGTAAAACAAAATATAAGATCAAATGACAAAGCCGGCAGGTACGGCGGAGACGAGATAGCTGTTATTTTGCCAAACACATCAACAGCAGATGCAAAATATCTTGCAGAATACATCACTTATACACTTTCATGCTGCTTTGTAGACGATGTAGGGCCAGTAAAAGTATCTGTAGGTATATCAACATATCCAAAAGATACAAAAGATCAAGAGAAATTACTAATATTAGCTGAGCAGGCTATGTATATATCATTAGCAAAAGGATATAAAGAGGGTATGTCTGCAATTATAAGTTCATCAGACTATAATTTCTGGGATGATACTGCTCTGAATTCGTTTGCTGAAGTTATTGCAAAAAGACACTCCCAACTCGGCATTAATTTTGAAGATGAACTTGTACATAAGTTTAACAGTGAAGAAATCATATCTCATAATCATTTAATGGAAATGGTAACTTCCCTTGCAGGAGCAATCGATGCTAAAGATCCATATACAAAAGGACATTCTACCAGCGTATCAAGGTATGCCGAAGCACTTGCTCGTGCAATAAATCTTCCTGAAGATGAAGTACAAGAAATTACGGTAGGCGGACTATTACATGACGTCGGAAAAATAGGAATTCCTGAAAATGTATTAAGAAAGCCCGGAAAATTAGAACCCGACGAATGGGAAATAATGAAACAGCACCCTGTAATTGGTGCAGAAAAAGTGCTTGCGCCAAATGAAGCATTAGCACACTTTATTCCAATAGTTAAATATCACCACGAACATATCGACGGCAGTGGATACCCTGAAGGATTGAAAGGAAACGAAATACCACTTTCAGCGAGAATTGTTGCCGTTGCAGACACATACCACGCATTAATCAGTGACAGACCATACAGAAAAGGAATGTCCATAGAAAAAGCTTGCCAAATACTGCAAGAAGGGGCCGGAAAGCTTTGGGATGCCGATTTAGTGAGACATTTTATTGCAATAGCACCATCACTGGCGTCCAGCGTATAATTTTATTTATTCTTTTTGAAGACTAAACTGTTGTTTTCAACGTCTATTATAATTTTGTCACCTGACTTATATTCATTTGCAATAATTTTAGATGATAATGGGATTTCGACAAATTTTCTTATTACGCGTCTCAAAGGTCTTGCCCCATATAAAGGCTCATACCCTTCTTTTGCAATATAATCCTTTGCCGCATCCGTAACTTCAAGATCCATACCTTGTTCTTCAACTCTTTGCCTTAATGATGAAATTTGGATTTCAACTATTTTAGAGAGGTCTTCAATCGCAAGTGGTGAAAAAGTAATAATTTCATCAATTCTGTTTATAAATTCAGGTTTAAACTTATCTTTAAGAATGCTTTTAATTTGGGCGGTCTTATCATCTTTTGTAAGCCTTTCATCCAGCAAAACGTCACTACCCAAATTACTCGTCATTATAATTACCGTGTTTCTGAAATTGACCAACTTTCCTTGACCGTCAGTCAATCGACCATCATCAAACATTTGCAACATTATATTAAAAATTTCAGGATGAGCCTTTTCTATTTCATCGAATAAAATAACGGAATAAGGTTTTCTTCGAACCGCTTCAGTTAATTGCCCGCCTTCTTCATAACCTACATATCCTGCGGTTGTTCCGGTTAGTCTTGAAATCGAAGATTTTTCCATAAATTCACTCATGTCAATTCTTATAAGAGCATCTTCATCATTAAATAAAAATTCTGCTAATGCTTTTCCAAGTTCTGTTTTTCCGACACCGGTAGGGCCTAAAAACAGGAAAGAACCTATTGGTCTCTTACCGTCTCTCAAGCCTGAACGGGACAACCTTATTGCATTTGATAATTTTTCGACTGCTTCAGACTGCCCTATAAGACGTCTATGAAGATATGTTTCCATATTTACAAGCTTTTCAGCCTCATCTTCTATCAATCTTGCTGTAGGAATACCCGTCCATTTTGCGACAATTTCTGAAATATCGTCACCATCCAAGTACTCCTTTAAAATATGTTTTTTAGATTTATCGGCCTGAAGTTGTTTTAATTTATTCCCCATTATTTGGAGTTCTTTTAATTTTTTTTCAAGTTCTTCTGTTAATTGACCTTCTTTTTTTGCCTGCTCAATTTGGTTATTTAAGGATTCTAAGTTATTTTTTACCTTAGACATAGCCGAAATAATCTTTTTTTCTTGTTCCCATTGTTCTTTGAGTTTTCCAATTTTTGTTTCAATATTATCAATTTTCTTAGAAATCTTTAAAATTTTAGATTCATTTAAACCTTCTTCCGAAAGAGCTTTTCGCTCTATCTCAAGCTGAACTTTTTCTCTTGTATAATTATCAATTTCCTCAGGAACCGTATCTATATTAATTCTCAATGCACTCGAAGCTTCATCTATTAAATCAATTGCTTTATCAGGAAGATATCTGTCCGTAATATACCTGTTAGATAATTTTACAGCCTGAACTATTGCATCATCCAAAATTTTAATTCCATGGAAAATTTCATAATTACTTTTTAAACCTCTTAAAATACTTATTGCAACTTCTACAGGTGGCTCATCTACAAGCACCGGTTGAAAACGCCTTTCTAAAGCTTTATCTTTTTCAATATATTTACGATATTCATCAAGCGTTGTTGCACCTATGACTCTTATTCTTCCTCGAGCAAGCATTGGTTTTAGAAGATTACCTGCATCAACACTACCCTCTGATGCGCCCATACCCATAATTGAGTGAATTTCATCAATAAACAACATCAAATCATCTGTTTTATCTTCAATTTCTTTGAGCACTTTTTTCAAACGTTCTTCGAATTCCCCTCGATAAGAAGCTCCTGCCAACAATGCACCTAAATCAAGAGATAATATTTTATCATTTACAAGACTTTCAGGTACTTCACCGTTAATAATACGTTGAGCCAATCCCTCTACAACTGCAGTTTTACCTACACCCGGTTCACCCACAATAACAGGATTATTCTTTGAACGTCTGTTTAATATTTGAATAACACGCCTTATTTCATCGTCACGACCTATAACAGGATCTAATTGTTTTAGAGCTGCAATTTTTGTTAAATCCGTAGTGTATTTAGCAAGCGCTGACTCTTCCTCAAAATCGTTATCTTCTTTTTTATGCTTTTCATTAGATTTTAAAGAAGCTTTACCTGATTGCACGGTATTGATAGTTTCTGATTTTTCGGTATTTTTAAGAACTTCACAAAGCCGCTTAGACAAATCTTGCATAGAGATACTGTATGCACCAAAAATCGTTTCCATAAGCACATTGCCGGAATTAAACAGTGCCAGTAGAACATGTTCAATACCCACTTCTTTTTCATTATATTTTAAGCATTCTCTTTCTGCACTTTCAAGAATAAATACTGCTGCAGGAGATAGCGGAGTATCACCTCTCCTACCTATTGCTATTCTATTTTGTCGTTCTATACTGTTATTAAAATCCCTGATTAGACGAGGATTGTTCAACCCTATTTTTTCAAACAATAATTTAGGTAAATCATTTTCATCCATAAACAAAGCAAGCATGATATGCTCCGGAATTACTGACGAATAATCCCTTGCATAAGCAATCGTTTTTGCAGAATGTAGAATCCATTGCATATGTTCAGTAAGCTGCATAATTCACCTCTTATTCTATATCCATACTATCATATACCAATAAATTTAGAGTCATCTAATTAATTGAACTTAGCATAATCGTAAACTATATTCACACAACAAATATATTATGCTAGAATTATGTTGTATGTTAAAAAAGGTATCTGTAATTATTCCTTTATACAATCAATATGAGTTTTTAGAAGAAGCATTACAATCTGTCGAAAACTCTACGTATTCTAATGTCGAAATAATAGTAGTCAATGACGGTTCTAATGACGTTTCTCAAGAAACAATCAAAAAATGTATTTCAAAATTTAATAATATTAAATTAATCAATCAAAATAACATGGGAGTATGCACTGCAAGAAACTCCGGAATAAAAGAAGCCAGCGGCGATTACATATTGCCTCTTGATGCAGATGATAAAATTGCTCCGACATATATTGAGCAGGCGGTTAAAATTCTTGATGCAAATGAGAACATTGGTGTAGTTTATTGTGAGGCTGAATATTTTGGAGCAAAGTCGGGTAAGCTGAATTTAAAACCGGCAACCATAAAAAATATGCTTATACAAAATAGAATCTTCCCATCAGCCCTTTTCAGAAAAGAAGATTACTACAAAACATCAGGATACAGAAAAGAATTGGAAATCGGCTGTGGGGATTGGGATTTATGGTTACAATTAATTGAACTAGGGTGTAAAACACATAAGATTCCACAACCTCTATTCTTTTACAGAAAAAGTGATAATATAGCAACACAAATAGCTCTGAATTTTTCTAATTACGTTAAAATAAGAAAATATATTATAAAATTTCATAATAAATTATATAAACAATATTGGTATAAAGTAACAATCCCTATTATTATACTTATATTAAAAAATGCTGTATTTAACATTTGCAACCTATTAAAAAAAAAATAAAAAAAAACAAATCGGTAACAAATATAAAAATAGTATAAATTTTATTTACGATGCCAACATTTTAGCCTACGGGAACAGTCATAATTCAGTACGTAACGGTATATTTTTCACGGCGCTTAATATACTGAAGCATTTGAATAATAACAAAAATTTAGAGATTACTTTTTATATAAATCCCATAAATAAATTTGATTTAACTCAATTTCAAAAAGAGTACCCCGAATTTTCTAATATTAAAATATTAGAAAACAATAATATATTTAACAATATTATTGAATGTTTTGGGACTATTCAAACTTTATGCAGAAAAAATTCAAATGATAATTTATTTAAAAAAATTTGCAGATTTTTGATAATTAGAATTATAAAAATACTAAATCTAAATGAATTTGAGTATATATTAACAACAAAAGAGCTCGAAAAATTTAACACTTTTTTCTCCCCCTGTTATAAGATTCCGGGCATCATCGCAAAGAATAAAAATATCATAAATTTTACAATGCTGCACGATATTACTCCACTCGTTGTCCCGGAATATAATCAAATTATTACAGCTAAAAACAGTTGGTTCAAAAAACTATTTAAATCTTTAAATCCGAATGATTATTACTTCGCAAATTCCGAGTACACTAAACAAGATTTTATAAATCACTGCAAAAATATAAATCCAAACCATATAACGACAGCATTACTTGGGGCAAGCGAAAACTTCTGCCCGATTATCACTAAAGAAAAGTGGATAAGAATTAAAGAAAAATATAATATTCCAAAAGATAAAAAATTTGTATTTAGTCTTTGTACAATCGAACCAAGGAAAAATTTAATATTTGCAATTAAGAATTTTATTAAATTTATCAAAAAGAACAACATTGAGGATTTGATATTTGTTTTAGGTGGAGGACATTGGCAAAGTTTTTCTGATAAATTTAACAAAGAAATCGAAACTATTGGAGATTATAAATCTAAAATTATTTTCACCGATTATATCGCAGATGAAGATTTAGCTACACTATACAATGCAAGCGAGATATTTGTATATACATCATTATACGAAGGTTTTGGGATACCAATATTAGAAGCTATGCAATGCGGATGCGCCTGTATAACCTCTAATGTAACATCAATTCCTGAAGTTATAGGCGATGCAGGAATTCAAATCAACCCGAAGTCAGATGAAGAAATGATAGATGCTTATAAAAAAATGTATTATGATGCTGATTTTAAAAACCAATGCAAACAAAAAGCTCTTGAACGAGCAAAACAATTTAGTTGGCAAAAATGTGGTAATATAATTACAGAAAGAATTATTGAAGTTGTTAGAAAAGAAACCAAAAATTAGCATAGTAATGCCTGTATATAATAGCAGCAGAAGGCTGAGGCAATGTTTAAAAAGTATTTTAAACCAAACATTTAAAGACTTTGAATTAATCTGCATAAATGACGGCTCAACAGACCAATCATTAGAAATTTTAAATGAACAGGCCAGCAATGACTCACGAATAAAAATCATTTCCCAAAATAACGAAGGACAAGGTTCAGCCAGAAATAACGGATTTAAATTATGCAAAGGCGAAACTACTATTTTTCTCGATAGTGATGATATTTTTAATTCAAATTTTTTAGAAAAAATATATTTAAAATATCAAGAAACAAATGCCGACATAACAATTTGCGGATATTTTGTAGAACTTAGTAATGGAAAAATTTTCAAAAGGCCGGATAGACAAAAACTAAAAATAATTAATAATCTAAAAATTATAAATAGAAATACCTTGCCACAATATATATTTGAAATCTCTACAAGCGCAGCTTGGAATAAACTCTATAAAACAGAATTTTTAAAAAATCACAATTTAAAATTTGATACTATCAGAGATTCTGAAGATATATATTTTTCGCTTTCTTCTATATATTATGCTAACAAAATAGCTCTTATTGAAGAACCCCTGCTAAAATACAAATTCTGCAACGAAACCTCCAGTATAAAAAGAATTAAACCAACAACTATTAATCTGGAATTGTTTAATATATTTAAAAGGTTAAAAAATATAATTGAAGAAGGGGATAATAAAACATTCCACCTGATAAGTCTCTACAATGCATGCATACGTGCTGTATTTTTTGATTTATCCTTTTTAAAAGGTGAATTAAGAAAGGAATTTATAAAAATTATAAAGAAAGAGGTTCCCCTACAACATTTTAAAAATTTTCACAACAAAAAATATTATATAAAGCTGTTATTACTAAAAATTATGCCTGTTATTTAATAGTATAAATTATGTTTCGACATACTATACGTAACAAACAAAGGACAAAATATATGAACAACAAATTTTTTGGATTAAAAAACATAGATAATAAAACGAAATTTTTCATAAAAATATTTAATCGCGAAATTAGCTACAATCTGGGGCAACCGGTATTGTTTGAATTTAAAAAAGATTTTGAAAAATATTTTGCAATTAATAATATGAAAGATAAAATACAAAACTTGAAAAACGGAATGGATGATGTTTCCTGTGAATACATAGATAAATTTATGCAATTAACTGAATATTGGGACAATAGAATTTTAAGAAAAATATGGTCAAAATATGATTATAAAGAATTTAAGCAATACAAAAAATTTCTAACTACCTTCGAGCAACCTTTCCCAAAAATCACACTATTTAATCCTTATATTATTTTCAAATATGGTCTGAAGGATTTACCTCAAGACAAATTAGAAGGAATTAACGGTGGAAATATAATAGATATTGGAGGATTTAATGGGGACACCGCGTGGATGTTTCATAAGATGTTTCCTAAATCAAAAATATATGTATATGAACCGCTTAACATTCATATGAAAAAAATAGAAAAAATTCTTGAAACAATTGAAATTAACGATAAAATAATACCTATAAAAAAAGGCTTAGGCAACAAGAAAGAACACTCCGAAATTTCATTTATAGATACCGAAATATGCGAAATTACCACTCTTGATTCAGAAATAAACATACATCCAGCACCTGCGCTTATAAAAATGGATATAGAAGGCTTTGAATCCAATGTTATAGAAGGTGCAATTAATACGATAAGAAAATATAAACCCGTTTTGGCCATTGCTATTTATCACACCGCATGTGATTTTTTTGAAATGAAAGATAAAATAAAAAATATAAATCCGGATTATAAATTTATGATTAGACGTAGCGAAAACATATTTCCACAAGCTGATTTGGTTCTTATTGCATATTAATTCACAAAAAAACGAGCTTGAAAAAATTTTCAAGCTCGTTTTTTATTCTGTATATTAACTATACATGTGCCAATTCTTTTCTTGGACTTGCAATTGCTGCTTGAGCTGCAGCAAGTTTTGCTTGAGGAATTCTGAACGGTGAACATGAAACATAGTTAAGACCGATTTTGTGAGCGTACTTAACAGAATCAGGATCACCACCGTGTTCACCACAAATACCGCCAACAAGCGAAGAATTAACTTCTTTACCTTCATTAATTGACATTTCAATTAATCTTCCAACACCATTAACATCTAATGTTACAAATGGATTTGTAGGCAATATTTTTTGTTCTACATAGTTCTTCAGGAATTTACCTTCTGCATCATCTCTTGAATAACCAAATGTCATCTGAGTAAGGTCATTTGTACCGTAAGAGAAGAATTCAGCTTCTGTTGCAACTTCTTTAGCAGTTAACGCTGCACGAGGAATTTCAATCATAGTACCGAATTTGTAATCAACTCTTACACCCTTTTCACTCATAACTTGTTCAGCAACACTTACTAATGTAGCTTTTGCCGTCTTAAGTTCATTTATGTGACCGATAAGAGGAATCATAATCCAAGGTTGAATGTGATGACCTTCTTTTGTCAAATCACAACAAGCTTCAAAGATTGCTCTAACCTGCATTTCATTAATTTCTGGATAGGTCAAACCTAAACGGCAGCCTCTAAGCCCCATCATAGGATTTGATTCTGACAAGTTTTCAACGATTTCAAGCATTTTTGCATCTTCCGCATAATCTTGTCCTAAAGCCTTCTTAGTTGCAACTTTCTCAACTAATTCTATCTTTGAAGGCAAGAATTCATGCAACGGTGGATCTAACAGACGAACAGTTAGAGGTTTATCACCTAATGCTTTAAACATTGAATAGAAGTCTGAATATTGCATTGGCAGCAAGTGGCTCAAAGCTTCTTTTCTTGCTTCTGTAGTACCTGCAATAATCATTTTTTGTACCCAAGGAAGTCTGTCCGGGTCCATGAACATATGTTCTGTACGGCATAATCCAACACCTTCAGCACCAAACTTCAATGCATTTGCAATATCTTTTGGAGTATCAGCATTAGCTTCTACGTGAAGTTCCTTAATTTCGTCGACCCAAGAGAAGAATGTTTCAAAGTCTTCATCCAAACCTGCTTGAACCAACTCAATAGCACCTTCCATAACTTCACCTGTTCCTCCGTCAAGAGAAATAATATCATCTTTATGGAATACCGTACCATCAGCACAAGTAATTGTTTCAGCCTTAAGGTCTATAACTAAATCTTCACAACCACTTACACATGGTTTACCCATACCTTTAGCAACAACTGCAGCGTGAGATGTAGCACCGCCTCTAAGGGTTAAGACACCTTGAGAAACCGCCATACCGTGAATATCATCAGGACAAGTTTCGATTCTTACCAAGATAACTTTTTCGCCTGCTTCACCACGTCTTGCAGCTTCTTCGGTATCAAATACAATCTTACCTACTGCAGCACCCGGAGATGCGTTTACACCCTTTGAAACTTTATGTGAGTGTTTAACTTTATCCGGATTAAAGCAAGGTAATAATACTTGATATACTGAATAAGGATCAACTTGATTAATAGCTTCTTCTTTTGTAATAATACCTTCTCTAAACATATCAACGGCAATTTTAATAGCAGCTTTAGCAGTTCTCTTACCGTTACGAGTTTGAAGAATCCATAACTTACCGCGTTCAACAGTAAATTCCATATCCTGTACATCGTGGTAACCTTTTTCTAATTGTTTTGCAATATCTACATATTGACGGTAGATATCAGGCATATCTGTTTCAAGTTCAGAAATTTGTTTTGGAGTTCTTATACCTGCAACAACATCTTCGCCTTGTGCGTTAACAAGATATTCACCATAGAATTTATTTTCACCTGTAGCAGGGTTACGAGTGAATGAAACACCTGTTGCACAATCGTTACCCATATTACCGAATACCATTGTTTGAACATTTACTGCAGTACCAAAGTTATGATCAATCTTGTTCATGTTTCTGTATGCAACTGCACGAGGAATATTCCAAGAACGGAATACTGCTTCAATAGCTTCTTGGAGCTGAACATACGGATCTTGCGGAAATTCTTTTCCTGTAACTTCTTTGATTACATTTTTATAAATAGGAATCAAAGATTTCCATCCGTCTGCAGAAACCTCAGTATCAGAAGTTACGCCTTCTCTTGCTTTAACTTTTTCAACTTCAGATTCAAAATATTTTTGTCTGTCCATTTCCCAAGCAACAGAACCAAACATTGTTAAAAATCTTCTATATGAATCATAGCAGAAACGAGGATTATTAGTTAACTTAACCATTGCTTCAACTGTTTCATCATTTAAACCAAGGTTCAAAATTGTTTCCATCATACCAGGCATAGAAACTCTTGCACCTGAACGAACAGAAACCAACAAAGGATTTGTTGTATCACCAAACTTTTTACCAGCTTTTGCTTCAACATATTTTAAAGCGTCTTTAACTTCATCCATTAATCCTGCCGGCATTTTATTGCCATGATTAATGTAATCCATACAAGTTTCAGTAGTGATTGTTAATCCCGGTGGAACCGGTAAATTTAAATTAGTCATTTCGGCAAGGTTTGCCCCTTTTCCGCCCAACAGGTTACGCATATTTGCGTTTCCTTCGTGGAAAAGCCACACTCTTTTTTCTGTCATAGTTTTCCTTTCCATGTTTATAAAATAATCACCTTAATATAGAAATCCTTTTTCTATGACAAAATAGTAACATGCACAATACACAAAGTAAACATGTGGATTAATCCAATATTAAAAATTACATCTATCTAAATAACGCCTAATACACCAAGCATTAATCCTACAAAAGCAGAAATACCCAAATAAATAAGCGGATCTTTCTTTACTTTTATACTCATAATCAACAACAAACCGAACAAGACATATGCCCACAAAACATTCACATTTTCCCTAAAAAGATTAATTGCAACAGCCGCAAGCAGGCCACAGCCTGCCGGCTTCAATGCATATATAACAGCTCGCACATGCCTGTTATCTTTAAATTTTGTCAGTAACCTTGCGACCGAAATAACACATATCAATGAAGGTAAAACCACAGCAATTGTAGCAAGCAACGCACCAAATATCCCTGAAGTAGTATACCCTGAAAAAGTTGCAACATTCACCCCAACTGGACCTGGGGTAACAGATGCAACCGCAATCATATCTGACAATTGTTTTGTACTATACCACCCGTATGTTTCGGACAAATGGTACAAAAATGGTAATGTCGCATATCCACCGCCAAAAGAAAAAAGCCCTATTTTAAAATATTCAAATACTAATAAAAAATATATCATTCAAGTTCCTCAGGATACTTAATTCTGTATAGCACTCCTAATATGGCACTTCCCAATATTACCCAAACCGGTGAAACATTTAAGCAAGTAAAGACCAGAGCTAAAACAAAAATTATTTTAGTAAAATTATATATCAA
>Ga0256405_10009001_pt1 | contig 13890 bp, 10 predicted proteins | sample RumenRJG_02DNA_FD_189096 | JGI IMG/M metagenome (GOLD analysis project Ga0256405, IMG submission 189096) | Bovine rumen microbial communities from Lethbridge, Alberta, Canada - RJG_02 | ecosystem: Host-associated > Mammals > Digestive system > Stomach > Rumen | place: Canada: Alberta...
AGAGCTGTTCCCTCGCCTTCCTGGCGAAGGACGGGGTTTGGGGTGGAACCCCAAGCATAACAAAAGCCCTGGAAAATCCAGGGCAAATGTTTTAATCATTTCGGGACATAATCAAAAATGCTTGACACAACTTTTTTTAATTTTTTTTCAACTTTTTTTGAAGACCCTTCGGAGGCCGCTATTTTAGTACATTTATTATCTAAAAAAAAATTATAATTTTATTTTGATTAGTCTACTGCTATTTGAGTATCATTTTTCAAAAGTTTTAATTCCGTTGATGCCATAGGAATACATAGAAGGAATGCAAGTACATCGGCACAAGTCTGTGTAATCTGCACTCCAAGGATTCCTAGGAAAGGTGGCAGTATTAATATTAGTGGAATAAAGAATAATCCATTACGAGCCGAAGCCATGATACTAGCCTTTAGTCCACGCCCCATGGATTGTAACATCATATTGGTCATTACTATAGGTGCGGATAGCGGAACAACAGCTGCCTGGAGTCTTAGAGCAACTGTACCTACTTTTATTACATTTGGATCATCTCTAAACCAACCTACAATATCTGGAGCAAAGACAAAGCATACCACTCCAACTGCAAGCAGGAATATAAAGCCCCATCTCACTACAAAGAAGTATCCCTCTCTTACTCTTGATTTGAGCCCTGCCCCATAATTAAAGGAACAGACAGGCTGATATCCCTGGCCAAATCCAATAAGAGCCGCTGACATCATAAGCATTACTCGGGTTACTATGGACATACCGGCAATAGCTGGATCTCCCCCTAGCTTTCCTGCATAGTTATTAAGAAGTAATGTTGAAAGTGCTGCCATCCCCTGTCTAAGAAGAGAAGGTGCGCCTCCATTTATAACTTCAAATATGTAATGAAAGTTAATATGCACATTTCTAATATGCATATGTATATTCTCGCCTCTGGAGCTTCCTATAATGAGAGCTGTAAAGCTCGTCATTTGTCCTATTACAGTAGCTATAGCAGCCCCCTTTACTCCTAGATCAAAATACAGAATTAGTAGAGGATCTAGTATAACATTTATAACTGCGCCGAACATGAGTCCAATCATTGAATACACAGCATTCCCCTGGAACCTGAGCTGATTATTTACAACGAACTGCCCCATCATAAAGGGAGCACCCATGAGGATTATTCTCATATATGTTTCAGTTTCCACCTGTGTTGTAGCCGTTGCTCCCAACCACACGACAAGTCTACTTGCGAATATATTTCCAACCACAGCCACTACAAGTCCTAAAATGAGAGAAATTGCGAAACCTGTAGAAGCCATTTCATCCGCCTCTCTTTTCTCTCCAGCGCCTAGCATACGCGACAGATAATTACCGGAGCCATGTCCGCACATGAATCCAATAGCCTGAATAATCGCCATCACTGAAAAGACAAGTCCAACAGCTGCCGTAGCTTCAGTGGATATTTTTCCAACGAAGTAGGTATCTGCGGAGTTATAAAATGCTGTAACCATCATACCAAGTATAGTCGGAATCGACAGCTTGGTAATAAGTTCTGGTATTGGTGTTTCTGTTAACATCTCTCGACGAGACATGGCTTTTAGTTTCATTTTGTCATCCCTTTTATTTAAGTCTAGAAAAACATTGATTATTCTATCACAATCCCACGGAAAAATGCCATAAAAACTATATAAATCAATGTTTTTCAGTGTAGTAATAATTCAAAAATCAATTATAATATTAACTATAAGGTAACGGTTCAATTATAGAATACTGTCTTAAAGGAGAAACCAAAATGAAGACTGCCGATTTAATCCGCCATATAGAAGATGGAAAGCTATCAGATAGACTCATCAGGATATATATAGATGACTCGAAGATTAAATATCAGACCGAGCGTTACACTAATGCTGTGAAGAAGTATACAGAGCTCTTCAGCAATTCAAAGGATTATGATGACGATGTATGTATAATAAGCGCTCCCGGAAGAACTGAAGTGTGTGGAAATCATACAGATCATCAGCGAGGTGAGGTTCTTGCCGCATCAATAAATGATGACGCTATAGCAATTGTTGGAAGTAGCAATTCAGTTAACATAATGTCGGAAGGATATCCTATGATTTCCTTTTCTATAGATGACATTTCGAAAAATGATAATGAGGAAGGCACTACAGTTGCTCTAATAAAAGGTGTACTTGCCGGATGCAGAGACAAAGGCTTTAGTATAGGCGGTTTCAATGCTTATATCACCAGTGACGTTCTGGGAGGTTCGGGACTCTCTTCTTCTGCTGCTTTTGAAACTGTCATTGGAAATGTCATTTCGAACCTTTATAACGATGGGAAAATTGACGCAGTTGCAATCGCGAGGATTGGTCAATATGCAGAGAATCATTACTTCGGTAAACCTTGTGGACTTATGGATCAGATGGCCTGCTCTGTCGGAGGACTGTGTCATATCGATTTTGCAAGTCCAGAGGAGCCAATTATCGAGTCAATTGATGTCAGCCTTGATGAATATGGATATTCGCTCTGCATAACAGATACTAAAGGAAGCCACGCGGATCTTACGCCTGACTATGCGGCGGTTCCAGCAGAAATGAAATCTATCGCATCATATTTCGGAAAGAACGTATTAAAGGAATTAAACGAAAATGATGTACTAGAAAACATTAATTCTTTACGTGAAAAATATGGAGACAGAGCCGTTCTCAGAGCATTTCATTTCTACGAAGAAAACATCAGAGTTAAAACGGCTGCTGAAGCCTTAAAGAATCATGACTTTAATAGTTTCCTTGATAATATATCAAAATCAGGCAACTCATCTTATAAATACTTGCAAAACGTCTTCACCACTCATGATATAACGCATCAAAATGTTTCTATCGCTCTATGCATCAGTGAAATGGTACTAGGCGATGAGGGCGGCGTCGCCAGAGTGCATGGTGGTGGATTTGCAGGCACTATACAAGCATTTGTTAAAAATGAGTTTGTATCAAAATATAAAGATTCTATGGACTCAGTCTTCGGAGAAGGTGCTTGCGCCGTCCTGAAGATAAGAAATTATGGTGGAATACGAGTAATATAAAACTAACATTATGTAAACCGAGAAGAAAGGAGTTAGATATATGAGTAAAATATGCAATTTGATTGATGAATTAGTCAGATACGGTATCGATAAAGAGCTAATAGAGAAAGATGATATTATATACATAACTAACCGACTTCTCGAGTTTTTCAAGGTGGACGATTATAATCCATCAGATGATAACGGTAGTCGATCACTTGCCGAGATTTTAGATGATATGACCAACTACGCCATAGAGACGGGTCTACTAACAAATGATACTATCACATATAGAGATCTATATGACACAGCTATAATGGGACTTATCACTCCTCCACCTTCTGCTGTACGCAGCAAGTTTAAAACATTATATAACTCAGGGGACCATTCAGAAGGAGCCAAGGCTGCAACGGACTATTACTACGCATTTAGCAAAGCTACAAATTATATCAGAACAGACCGTATCGCCAAGGATGAAAAATGGATAACTTCCACAGAATTCGGAGACTTAGATATTACTATAAACCTATCAAAGCCCGAAAAGGATCCTCGCGATATAGCAGCTGCTGGCCAGGCAAAAAAGTCTGGATATCCAGCATGTCTTCTTTGTCTTGAAAATGAAGGCTATGCAGGAACCCTTACGCACCCAGCCAGACAGAATCATCGTGTCATTCCTATAACCCTTGACGATGAACAGTATTATCTTCAATATAGCCCATACGTTTATTATAACGAGCATTGCATCATATTTAACGAGAAGCATACACCTATGAAGATAAACCGTTCCACTATGAAAAAGTTACTCTCTTTCGTAGAACTTTTCCCTCACTATACAGCAGGATCAAACGCAGACCTGCCTATCGTCGGCGGTTCAATCCTGTCCCATGATCATTTCCAGGGCGGCGGATATGAATTTCCTATGGTACGAGCTCCTTACGAAAATGAGTTCACTATCTCAGGATTCGAAGATGTGCATGCGGGAATAATCAAATGGCCTTTATCGACAATCCGTTTGCAAGGAACAGATATAGACCGCATAGTTGATCTAGCTGACCTTATCCTTACAAGATGGAGAAGCTACACTGATAAAACTGCCTTTATACTAGCCGAAACATCTGGAGAACCGCATAATACTATAACTCCTATCGCACGTATGCGAAAGAATAAGTATGAACTTGATCTTGTCCTCAGAAATAACATTACTTCGGATGAACATCCATTAGGTGTATACCATCCTCACGCCGAGTATCATCATATCAAGAAAGAAAATATAGGTCTCATTGAGGTAATGGGACTTGCTGTTCTTCCAGCTCGTCTAAAAAAAGAAATGTCAAAACTCGCCGAGGTTATAAAGGAAGGCGGTAATCTATATTCTGAAAATGAAATAAAATCACACGCAAAGTGGGCAGCTTCATTTCTTCCAAAATACGGAATAGTTGTGGATGATGATGGAAATGTAAATAACAAAAAAATTACTGACCCTTTCAATATCACTAAAGATAGTGAAACCGAAAAGGTCAGCAAAAATGAAGATTACATCATCGATATAATTCATAAAGAAATAGGATTAGTCTTCTCTGGAGTGCTTGAAGATGCCGGTGTATTCAAGAGAAATGAAGCCGGAAAAGAAGCCTTCCAAAGATTTATAGATTCCTTAAATACTCTTCAATAAAAATCAATAATCAGATAAAGCTCCGAAGATTGTCACACCCATTATGGCTGTTATAACGCCTATAATTATGCTAATTATCAAGCTTATAAGTAGAGTAAGCAAGAAGAATCTCGCATAATTCTTTAGGTTCTTGTTGGTATCTCCAAAGCCCCATACAAACATAAGAATGAGACCAACTATTGGAATATTGAATAACAGCGTATAGCCAAGGTAACCCCAAGGCGATATTGGTCTATAGCTTTCTGGAACTTCTCCAGACTGCATTTGATTAATAACTGTTATACCCTGTGCTCCGCCTGCTGGCATATACTGATTATATGAACTTGCCTGCTGTGCTGTCTGAACTGGTGCAGCCGCCTGTGCGGCATTAAATGACTGGTCCTTTGCAGGAGTTTCAACCTGACTCTGTACAACATTTGAATCAGAAAGGATAGATGATCCTGTAACAGGTGCAGGTGTAACTATCTTTCCTTCAGGCGCCTGAAATTCATGCTGATGTGCCTCATTCTTAATAGGTTCTGCTGATTCTGGAGCTGGTCCAGCTACCTGTCCAGCTACCTGCTGAGACACGAGTATCTCTGAAGCTGTAGCCTCTGGTTCAGCGGCTTCTGCAAATCCACTTGGTTCAGAACTAGAAGTAAGTGGACCAGACATATCTGCAGTAAGTACTGTCGTTCCACTTTCTGGATCTAGCTCATCTGGAGCATCCGCTATAGGAATATCCATCATAGGTGTAGTAGATGCTGCACTAATCTGTTCTGGTTCAGCATTTGCGGCAGCTTCTGCTGCTTCCTGTGCAACCTGCTTAGCGGCTTCCTGTGCAGCCTGCTCAGCTGGCTGTGGCTGTTTAAATGCTCTTAAATCTGCTCCACAATTTGGACAGAAATCAGCCCCATCAGGAATGTTTGTTCCACACATATTACAAAACATTTTTCATAACCCTCCCTGCTAATTATTCTAACATTTCTCACCCTGTCTTGAGAAGATTTCTATATAACGTAGGCATCTCAAGACGCTTGTAGAATAATTATATTACGCAGCCTAATTATTTACAACCTAAAAACTACTCTTCCTCACTCATTTTAGCAAGCTTTGCAGCCTGGTCTGCAGCGGTAAGAGCATCGATAAACTCATCGATATCGCCATTTAATACTTCATTTAATCTATATGATGTAAGCTTAATTCTATGGTCTGTTACACGTCCCTGAGGGAAGTTATAAGTACGAACCTTCTCAGAACGGTCACCAGAACCAATCTGACTACGACGCGCCTCTGATTCAGCATCATGTGCCTTCTGTCTCTCAAGATCATAAAGCTTTGTACGAAGCAAAGCAAAAGCCTTTGCCTTGTTCTGAATCTGTGACTTCTCTGTCTGGCTATAGATTACGATACCTGTTGGATAGTGAGTAAGTCGTACGGCAGAGTCTGTAGTATTGACACACTGTCCACCATTTCCTGACGCACGCATAACATCGATACGGATATCTTTTTCATTTATCTCTACATCCACTTCTTCTGCCTCTGGCATGATTGCAACCGATGCTGCAGATGTGTGAATACGTCCACCTGATTCAGTTTCTGGAACTCGCTGAACTCTGTGTACGCCACTCTCATACTTCAGTTTTGAGAATGCACCACGACCCTTGATCAGGAAGTTTACATCCTTAATTCCACCAATTCCTGTATCATCTATGGAAATGATTTCTGTCTGCCATCTATGCTTCTCTGCATAGTGCTGATACATACGATAAAGCTCACCTGCGAAAAGAGCGGCCTCATCACCACCAACACCGGCTCTGATCTCGACAACAACGTTCTTGTCATCATTTGCATCCTTAGGAAGAAGGAGGATCTTTAATTCATTTTCGCATCTTTCGATAGCCTTCTTAGCCTCTGCAAGCTCTTCCTTTGCCATTTCCTTCATCTCTTCATCTGACTCTTCATCAAGAATCATAAGACTGTCCTCTTCATCCTGCTTTGCCTGCTTGTACTCTTTGTACTTTTCTACGACTGGAGTAAGATCACTCTGCTCCTTCATCAACTTACGGAACTTATCCTGATTATTTACTACATCTGGATGGGATAATTCCTGCATAACCTGTTCTAGTCTTTCAACTAATTCTTCTAACTTATCAAACATTTTTTTACTCTCCTATATTCGTGCAGATACTACGCGGTCAAGACCGCTCATGTCTTTTTGTTTCTTAATATTTTTAAATCCATTTGCTGTTAGTATGTCAGCCACATCCATGTACTGATCATACCCTATCTCAAGAACAAGATACCCTCCCTTTGTTAGGAAGTTCTTCGCCTCCGCGGCTATGATTCTGTAAAATGCAAGTCCATCAGTTGCTCCATCAAGTGCAAGCCTTGGTTCAAAATCGCGTACATCCTTTAGTAGATTATATATATCCTTAGTCTTAATGTACGGTGGATTACTTAGTATCATATCGAAACTAACTTTTGGCTTTCCATCTTCATCCTTAAATGCAGAAAACATATCTGTCTTAACTATAGATACATCTGCTTCAAGTTTCTCAGCATTTTCAGTAGCTAACGCTATCGCATCATCAGAGATATCCGCAAGTACTACCTCATCATCAAATCCATCTTCATTCCTCATAAGCTTGTAGGATATTCCTATACAACCTGAGCCAGTACAAAGATCAAGAACATTGCATTTCTTTTCAGGAGATAGTTCAATCGCTTTAAGGACTAGATTCTCTGTATCAAATCTCGGAATAAGGACATTTTCCTTGCAATTAAACTCATAATCCATAAAGTAAGTAAAACCAGTAATATACTGAAGTGGATAATGAGTTGCTCTTTTCTTGATAGCCTTCATATATCGCATCGCCGTCACATCATCTAGTTCTTCATCCAGACGAGCATATATGCTTGCCAGATCAAGATTCATATAGACCATCATAAGATGACGAGCTTCAGCGACATTATTCTCAATAAATGCATCTCCAAGGATTTTAGTACCCTTAGCAATGAGTGCACCTATCTTCTTCTCATCATGTGTCATACTCTATAAACCCTCTTTCATCTGTCCTATGTCGAAATCAGCTCTCAAATGAATTATTGCGAACCGCATCCACATACTCATGCCAGTCAATTACGCCTTCAACAGACTTTATAGCGACTTCTATCATTGAATCATCAGGTTCCTTAGTAGTAAGTCTTTGTACCCAAAGGCCAGGTGCACTAAGAACATTTGAACACGCATTATTATGCTTTCCTGCATATCTAATAAACTCATATGATATTCCAGCAATAAGCGGAACAAGCAAAACTCTTGATAGCAGTCTCATCCACATAACATCGGTGCGGACAAACATAAAGACTACAATACTTATAAACATAACGATAAACACAAAGCTCGTTCCACATCTCTTATGGAACCTAGTGTGTTTTTTTACATTTTCGACTGTAAGATCATCTCCAGCTTCCATACAGTTAATGGTCTTATGTTCTGCTCCATGATACATGTAAGTTCTCTTGATGTCTTCCATGAAGGATATCGCTATAACATATCCTAAAAAGATTACAAGCCTAAGGATGCCTTCACAGAGGTTGACCAGAAGGTCACTATCAGTCAGTTTATAAAGAAAGTTAGCGATAAATGCAGGAAACAGCATGAAGACTCCTACAGCAATAATAAGTGATACAATGAGAGTACCTACAAGATATGCGGTACTACTGCCTGACTCTTCATTTGTCTTTTTATCAGCCGCTTCATTTCCAGATGAAGATGTGCCTGTTGATTCTTCCTCCTCTACAAATTCAGAAGAATCCATGAGTGTCTTCATTCCAATATAAAGTGACTCAAGGAAATTAACTATTCCTCTTATTATTGGAATCTGCAGAGCCTTATATCTTTCTCCAAGTGACACATAGTCTGTCACCTTTACTTCAATCTCTTTATTTGGTTTTCTTACAGCCAGTGCATATGACTTAGGCCCCTTCATCATGACACCTTCAAGAACTGCCTGGCCACCTATACTAACCCTTTTCATAAGTCTTCACCATAATATCAACAAAAGACGACTCCCTTTGTCACCTTTTTAAAATAGCTTGTACTCTTTAAAGTACATTTGCAATCTCAAAAAGGTGACAACGAGAGTCGTCTCGATTGTCACCTTACTTTAGTTAATCTAATTCTCAGTATTTACGCCATACTTCTTGTTGAACTTATCTATACGTCCGCGAGCCTTAATAGCCTTCTGCTGACCTGTATAGAAAGAATGGCACTTTGAGCAGATTTCTACGTGGATATCTTCCTTAGTTGAACCTGTAACGAACTCATTTCCGCAGTTACATACAACCTTAGCCTGATAATAATCCGGATGTATTCCCTCTCTCATAATCTTTCTCCTTTTCTATGTAACGTATGTGCAACACCATCTGGAGCCCCAAGAGCCCAAACCTAGATTGCACACCAGCAACGTTATGATACTATCACAAGCAAACACATAAATCAAGCACTTTCTTCAAAATGAGTCACCTTGCACGTCCGACGTAACAGCTGACTCATTTTTGAGTCAGTTGTTACGTCGGACGTGAGGGTGACTCATTACATGAGTGGCGCTATAAGCTTGACTAGCGGTCCCATCAATTTATAGAAGATTTTTTCGTGTTTTATTGTATCCAGGTTTACTTCTCGACATTTTGCAAGAGTATCCTGAAAATCCCTTTCAACGTCCGCTACAGCATCTGTTTTATACATATAGGTTGCACATTCAAAATGATGATACAAGCTGCGGTAATCTAGATTTATAGTTCCAACTATTGCTTTCTCATCATCACTTACAAAGTTCTTTGTATGGACAAAGCCTGGTGTATATTCGTAAATATGTACTCCAGACTTCACTAGATCCTTATAATGAGACTTAGCAAGTGCATATGCCATCTTCTTATCAGGAATACCAGGTAAGATAATTGATATATCGACACCTCGACTTGCAGCATACTTTATGGACGTTCTCAGTTCATCATCTAACACCAGATAAGGAGTCATTATATGAACATAAGAATGTGCCCGGTTTAGGACATCCATATAGATATTCTCGCCAACCTTCTCGTCATCAAGAGGAATATCACTATATGGCATTACATAGCCTGATGGACTGAACTTATTCTCCGATGAATCAGCTGTCTTGGAAAATCTCGGAGTCGAATCAGCCTCAAGATAATCTCCCAGTTCGACATACCCCTGCTCTTCTGACCACATTTGCAGGAACATAAGAGTATATGCCTTCACTGCATCACCCTTAATCATAACCGCCGAATCCTTCCAGTGGCCAAATCTTTTATGACGATTGATATACTCATCTGCAAGATTAACACCACCGTTGAAGGCAACCTTACCATCTACGACAAGAACCTTACGGTGATCGCGGTAGTTATAATATGTGGAAACAAAAGGATGAATCTTAGAAAATGTATTTGCTTTGATGCCAAATGTTTCTAGTCGCTCTGCATAATTATGAGGCAGCTGTGACATTTCGCACATGCCATCATAAAGCACACGAACCTCCACTCCCTCCTTAACCTTATCAATAAGGATTTTCAGAATGGTGCCCCACATATATCCCTCTGTAATGATAAAATACTCAAGGAATATAAACTTTTTAGCACTTTTTAGTTCCTCTATAAGTGCCTCATACTTTTCTTCACCGCTAGAAAAATATGTCACTTCAGTATTATTGTAGATAGGAAAATCACCTGTCTTACTAAGGTATTTACTCATTTCCACAATACCAGATTTATCTTCAGAAAGAGCCTTCATAACATTCTCATCCTGCAGAAGGCAATCTTTTGTACTGTCTATAATGTGAAGCATCCTACGTTTTAAAGCAATATGCCCTACCTCAACCCGAGTAAATGCAAGGAATATAGCTCCAGGCAGTGGAAACAATGCTATAATGAAAAGCCAAGTAAGCTTCGCTGACGAATCCATTTCCGTATTGAACAAATAGATTATCATAATAATTGTAAAAATGACCTTCACAGTTGAGTAGTATGGGATATATCCCGAAAACCACATAAACGTAGAGAAGATCATAATTACCTGCAAAATAAGAAGCAGGATTATCCCACCCAAACGGCTGAAAATAATCCTGAGAAGCCCCTTTTTCTGATATTTCGTTAAACGCACGATGTTAGAATCTGTGCTATAGTTTCTAAATTTCACTCTCCGTCTTCCTCACGCGCTTAAATTATTGTTATTAAATGATGAGACCAACCTTCTTCTTAACCTTAGTAAGAGTCTTACCTGCAACATATGATGCGGTTTCAGCACCCTTCTTATAGCAACTTTCTAGATAACTCTTATCCTTCATGAGTCTATCAAACTCTTCTCTAATAGGTGTAAGTGAATCAACTACAACAGTACCAACTGCCTTCTTGAAGTCTCCATAACCTTTACCAGCGAACTCAGCCTCAATCTGCTCATAAGTCTGTCCAGTAAATACAGAATAAATAGTCATCAGATTATTGATACCATCCTTACCCTCTTTATACTGAACAACCGTCTCACTATCAGTTACAGCACGCTTAAACTTAGCCATTATAACGTCAGGAGTATCAAGGATTGAAATTGTTGCATTTGGATTCTCATCTGACTTAGACATCTTTCTAGTAGGTTCCTGAAGAGACATGATCTTAGCACCAGCCTCAGGAATATATGGTTCTGGCATCTTAAATACTTCACCATACAGATTATTAAATCTATTTACTATAGTTCTAGTAAGCTCTATATGCTGCTTCTGATCAGCACCTGTTGGAACATAGTCTGGCTGATACAGTAATATATCTGCAGCCATAAGTGCAGGATAATCGAAAAGACCAGCATTAACATTATCAGCATGCTGAGCTGACTTATCCTTGAACTGTGTCATTCTTGAAAGCTCACCAAACTGTGTATAGCAGGAAAGAATCCATCCAAGCTCTGCATGAGCATGAACATGACTCTGAATAAATGCAAGACTCTTCTCTGGATCAATACCACAAGCAAGAAGAAGCGCATACGCCTCTTTACAATGCTTTCTAAGTGTTGCAGGTTCCTGTCTAACAGTAAGACTATGTAGATCAGCTATAAAGTAAGCACATTCATACTCATCCTGAAGCTTTTCCCAATTCCTTACAGCTCCTATATAATTACCAAGCGTAAATGTTCCTGTTGGCTGAATGCCGCTTAGGAGCACTTTTTTCTTTTCGTTTACATTTGCACCATCACTCATTTTCTTAAAACCTTTCATATATCTCAGTTTTTACTATATATAAAAACCATGGAGTCAGCGGAAACTTATGTCCCACTGACTCCATATATTATCACATTTTTGCTATCTTTAGCAACTTACTTGTAACACTTTTAATATTCGTAACGCATCTTTATCTTACGTACAACAAGGAAGATAATTCCGATAAGTGAGATAACAAGTAAGATAATAACAGGAAGTACATTAACACTATCACCTGTGCTAACTGTGTTCTTATCCTTTTCAGGAGTTGAAGGAGCGTTAGGTGAAGGTGTAGTTGTTGTAGAAGGTTCCTTCACTTCTGTAGTAGGCTTCTTTTCCTCAGGCTTCTGCTGAGTTGTTGTCTCTGTAGCCTTTTCTGTAGTAACCTCTGTAGCCTTCTCTGTTGTAGCCTCTGTAGCCTTCTCTGTTGTAGCCTCTTCCTTCACATCAGTCTTACTTGATGTAGAGTTCTTGTCATCCTTCTTTGTAGTCTCTTCTGTAGGTGTCTCTTCCTTAACATCTGTCTTGCTGGATGTTGTATTTGGATTCTCTTCTGTAGTTGTTATAGTCTTAGATTCAGTTTCCTCAGTAGGCTTCTCCTGCTGTGTCTCACCCTGATCAACCTTTGTAGGTGTAGGTGAACTCTTTACTGCATCGAACATAGTAATGATAGCTGAACTCTGTGCTGTAGCTTCTGTAAATGTACCCTCTGGTGCATTCTGAGTACCTGCATTATCAACTGTTGCATCACTAACTTCAGTAACAACTGAATCAGCTACTACCTTACCATCCTTAATTGTAAATGTGATACTTGATGCTATCTCATATCCCTCTGGTGCAGCCTTCTCTGTAAGTGTATATGTACCATCTGCAAGATCTTTAATCTCTGTAGGTGCATCACCTGATACAAATGTAATAGTTGTCTTGTCATCTGATATAGTAGCTTTTGTACCTGCTACATTTGCATCTGTAAAGCTTATATTCTTTCCATCAGCATCTTTACCTGTAAGTGTAAGTGTTGCTCCTTCGAGCTCTTTTCCACCACCTACTGCCTGCTTGCTGATCTTAACATTTGTCTTAGATTCCTCAACCACAGGTGTCTCTGTTGTTGGTTCTTCGGTTGTTACTTCTTCGGTTGTCTTTTCTTCCTCTGTTGTAACCTCTTCCGTCGTTACTTCTTCAGTTGTCTTTTCTTCCTCTGTTGTAACCTCTTCCGTTGTTACTTCTTCGGTTGTCTTCTCTTCCTCTGTTGTAACCTCTTCCGTCGTTACTTCTTCAGTTGTCTTTTCTTCCTCTGTTGTAACCTCTTCCGTTGTTACTTCTTCGGTTGTCTTTTCTTCCTCTGTTGTAACCTCTTCCGTTGTTACTTCTTCGGTTGTCTTTTCTTCCTCTGTTGTAACCTCTTCCGTTGTTACTTCTTCAGTTGTCTCTTCCTCTACCTTCTTAAGATCATCAAACATTGTTATGATTGCTGAACTATTCTCAGTAGCTTCTGTGAGTGTATTCTCTGGAGCATCTCCTGTCTTAGAATCACCTGTTGCAGCATCAACAACTTCTGTCTTAACTGAATCTGCTACTACCTTGCCATCCTTGATTGTGAAGATGATATTTGATGCTATCTCATATCCCTCTGGTGCAGCCTTCTCTGTAATTGTATATGTTCCATCTGCAAGACTCTTAATCTCTGTAGGTGCATCACCTGATACAAATGTGATAGTAATCTTATCATCTGATACTGTAGCTGTTGTTCCTTCTACATTATCATCTGTAAAGTCTATAGCCTTTCCATCTGCATCCTCACCTGTAAGTGTAAGTGTTGCTCCTTCAAGCTCTTTTCCACCACCTACTGCCTGCTTGCTGATCTTAACATCTGTCTTAGGCTCTGCGCCATCTACCATTGTGATGATTGCATTCTTTCCATCAAC
>Ga0256405_10009004_pt1 | contig 13889 bp, 12 predicted proteins | sample RumenRJG_02DNA_FD_189096 | JGI IMG/M metagenome (GOLD analysis project Ga0256405, IMG submission 189096) | Bovine rumen microbial communities from Lethbridge, Alberta, Canada - RJG_02 | ecosystem: Host-associated > Mammals > Digestive system > Stomach > Rumen | place: Canada: Alberta...
TGTACAGGGCTCCTGTGACGCGCTTCTCACTGAGATCGACGGGCTGTTCCGACCTTCGGAATATATCGTCTCGCCAGCCAGCACTCCCGACAAATTCCTCTCCCATGAGTATTTCCTGACTCAGGCGCAGGAGCAGATCCAGTCGGCGCTGCTGTCCGCATTGAACGATACGGTGGGACTTGCCTGGTTCAGTCTGACCGGCAAACCCGGAACCGGCAAAACCCTCCTGCTCTACGACATCGGACGGGAGCTCTCTTCCCAGGCCCGCACGGCGATCCTTCACTGGGGCGATCTGTCCGGCGGTCTGCAGGCCATCAATGACGCCGGAATCGGTCTGGCGGTCCTGCCCTGGGATGTACTGGACAGGGGCGAAGCGGCAGCCAGCGCAGGTCTTTCCGGCAGGATCTGTCCCGACCTTTCGCTCTATTCCTACATTCTGGTAGACGAATCCCACCGTCTGAGCCCTCAGCAGTTCCAGACGATCTGCCAGACGGCGGAGCATTACCACCAGCGGGTCGTCTTCTGCCTTGATCCGGAGCAGATCCTGACTACCGAAGACCGAAAGCACGACATCGCCGGGCTCGTGGCATCCCTGCCTTTGGCGGAAAGCTTCGTGCTGTCGGAGCATCTGCGGGGCAACCGCCAGCTCCACGCCTTCATCCAGAATGTCCGCGATCTGAAAAACCCGCCTGCTGCCCACATGGACTTTCCCGATGTCGATCTGGGATACGCGGCGACGATCGAGGAGGCGCGAAGCCAGCTGGCCTATTACCGTGCCCGGGGCTATGTGTTCATCAACTATTACCGGGACGCCCGAAGCGATGTTCCCGGGATCCCTGCGGACAACCCCTTCTCCGAGTATGAAGGCGGCTACGACATCCATCACGTGATCGGCCAGGAGTTCGATCAGGTCGTCATGCTGCTGGACGATTCGTTTTATTACACAGAAGAAGGCAAGCTGGAAGGCGTGCCCCGGCCCGATCCGGACGTCCTCTACCCGAACCTGTTTTATCAGGGGATCACGCGGGTCCAGGAAAAACTAGCCCTGATCGTCCTGAACAACGAGCCGTTATTTGATCAGATCTCTGCGATCCTGCAGCCCTAGGAGCATGGTACGAACCGCTATGGAATACACTGTCAAACGAAGCAAACGAAAAACCATCGGTATCGAGGTGACCCCGGAGGGGCTGCTGGTGCGGGCGCCCCTGCGCAGCACGACGGCTGACATCGAACGGGCCTTGCACAAGCACCGGCGATGGATCGATTCTCATATGCAAAAGCTGGAGCGGGAGATGGAGACGGCGCGGGACGCGGGACTGCTTGCCCCGGAAGATCTGCGCGCCCTGGCCCGGCAGGCCAAAGCCTACCTGCCCGAAAGGGTCGCTTATTACGAGCCGCTGATCGGAGTCCATGCGGGACGCATCACCATCCGCACCCAGAAAAGCCGCTGGGGCAGCTGCAGTTCCAAAGGAAACCTGAATTTCAACTGCCTTTTGATGCTGACCCCGCCGGAGGTGATCGACAGCGTCGTCGTCCATGAACTCTGCCATCTGAAAGAGATGAATCATTCGCAGCGGTTTTATGATGAAGTATACCGCGTTTACCCGGAATACGACAAATGGCACCGGTGGCTCAGTGACCACGGCGGTGCCATTATGAAGCGTGTTCAGAGGTGAGCGCTGCGCTGATCGGCGTGATGCGGAGCCGCGCCGGATCGGTCAGATCCCGCGCCGGATCGGTCAGATCCCGTAGAACCGCATCGCGTTTTCGTTTGTCTTCGCGGCGACTTCCTCGAATGACATTTCTTTGATCTCGGCTACCTTCCTGGCTGTGTACTCGACATTGGGCGGTGTGTTCGGCTTGCCCCGCATCGGCACCGGGCTCAGGTACGGCGAATCGGTCTCCACCAACAGGAAGTCGATGGGGATCTCGCGCACTACAGATACCGTCTTCTTATTATTCTTATAGGTGACCGGCCCTGCTATGCTCAGGGTAGCCCCCATCCGCACATACTGCTTGCCCAGCTCCGCGCTGCCGCTGAAGCAGTGCAGCAGCACGCGGGCATCACCGGTAAGGCCGCCGGCCGGATCGGGGCGCTTCGGGAACCAGCTGCGCCGTTCCTCCGAGAACGCTCCTTCCTCGATCAGAATATCCATGACTTCCTGATCCGCTTCCCGCGCGTGGATACAGATGGGCATTTTAAGTTCATTAGCCAGACGGATCTGCCGGCGGAACCACTCCCGCTGCACATCCCTGTCGCTCAGATCATAGTGAAAATCCAGGCCGATCTCCCCGATGGCGCGAACCTTTGGCTCAGCTGCCAGCGTCCGGATCTTCTCCAGCTGCTCCTCATCCATGATCTTGGCGTCGTGGGGATGACAGCCGACTGCGGCGTTGCACCAGGGGTATTTCTGCGCGTGCTGGACCGCCATTTCGGAACTGGCCGGGTCAAAGCCGATGTCCATAACATGGTCCAGCATACCGGCTTCGATGGACGCCTCGATCTGCGCCACCATCAGCGCCCGATCCTCTCCGGTCATGTCTGCGTTGTTCAGATGCGCGTGTGAATCAAACAGCATCAGTTTCTCCCATCTGCTCCGGCTGCTCTGACGACAGATCATCCAGCGAGATCTGCTGCATGCTGACGCTGTCCTGCAGGCCTTCGGGCATATCCGTCTCGTCGTCCAGAAGTCCCTCGATGTCCTTGATCTCAGGCAGTTCCTTGATGGTCTCGAAGCCGAACTGCTTCAGGAACTCGTCGGTCGTACCGTAGAGGATCGGCCGGCCTACTGCTTCTGAGCGGCCGACATCGCGGACCAGCCCTTTGCGGACCAGACCCTCCATGACCCGGTCACAGCGGATCCCGCGGATCGCCTCGATCTCGCCCTTGGTCACCGGCTGCCGGTAAGCGACGATGGCCAGTGTCTCCAGCGCTGACTGGGACAGCCTGCGGTGGCGGGTCGGTGTGCAGAGCCGCTCGATATAGGGCAGATTCTCCGGGCGGGTCGTGAACTGGAACGCCTTGTTCACCTCACGGATCACGATGCCGCGGTTTTCCTGTTCGTACTCCTCCATCAGCTCTCTGCAGCACTCATAAGCTTCTTTCTTATCGATATTGAATACATCGGCGATATCCTTGACATCCAGAGGTTCTCCCCAGATGAACATCATGGATTCAATGCCCGATTTGATCGTTTTTCTGCTCGACATATATGTGTATCTCCCTAATGGCGTCTACGCCCGCATTTCTTATGCCTGTTCAAACAGCTCATCTGTAGCTGTGACTTTGATATCTCCAAACAATTTCTTCTGTTCTGCTTCCAGCCGGTGCTCCTTTACCATCTCCAGCACCGACGAGAACGTGACCGAAACATCGTACCGGTCATCACGGTGGGGGACCAGATCCCGGAAATCTGCATGCCGCACGTTTTGCTCCCGAAAATAAGACCGGATCTCGTTCATCCGAAGCTCCGTAGTGATCCGCTGTTTCTCGGTCCGGATATGATGTGCCCGGATCTCCTCCAGGTTTTTCTTTCTCTGCAGGAACGCCTCGAATGCGGCGGTGAACTGATCCATATCCAGCGTCAGATATTCATCCGGCTCTCCGGTAAATTCGGCCAGATCTTCCTGAGGCTTCTCCAGACGGGCCGCTGTATCTTCATACCGCTCCTCCAACATGTGGGAAAGTTCCTTGAACAGCTTGTATTCCCGCAGTCTGGCCACCAGCTCCGTCCGTGGATCCTCGTAAGCCGCCTCACCGTCCTCACTGGGAGCGCTCCGCGGCAGCAGCATCTTAGACTTGATCTCCAGAAGCTCAGCTGCCAGCACCATAAATTCGGTGGACACATTGATGTCCGCCTCTTTCATCCGGTCGATGTACTCCACGTACTGCTCCGTGATCTCCGAGATCCGGATGTCGTAGATGCTCATCTGCGCGTGTTCTATAAGGTATACCAGAAGGTCGAAGGGGCCTTCGAATACGTTCAGTCTGACTCTGTAGCTCATGGATGTTCCTCCGCCCATGTATTCTACCACAACTGCAAAAGCTGGACAAGCGCAGTCGCCAGCGCCCGCGCACACAAAAGGCCCCGCCGAAGCGGAGCCTTAAGTTCAATCAGTGTTCAGTTGAGACTGAGCGATTAGAGCAGGCCGTAAGCCTTTCCAACCTCTGCCAGAGCCTCGTCCAGAGCAGCCAGAACCTTATCGATAGTCTCGTCTGCCTGTACGAGAGGCGGCTCGATACGTACGGTCTGAGCGTTGACCAGTGTACCAGCGGTCATGACCTTACGTGCGAACAGAGCCTTGGTAACTTCGTGGCCGATCTCATCTGTCGGGAATTCCATACAGATCAGCATGCCAGCGCCTCTGGAAGTTGTCAGGACCTTCGGATACTTCTCATGCAGCTTCTGCAGTCCTTCCAGATACTTCTTGCCCTTTGCAGCGGACTGTGCCGGCAGATCGTTCTCCAGCATGTATCTGATGGTGGAGATGAATGCTGCGCAAGCCAGCGGGTTGCCGCCGAATGTCGGGGATCCCAGGATCCACGGATTCTCGAACATCTTGCCTTCCTGACCTGTGCCAACGCCGGACTTCTCATATGTCCAAGGACGAGCGATGATACCTGTGATCGGTACCAGACCACCGGAGGAAGCCTTACCATAAGTCATGATGTCAGGTGTAACTCCTTCGTGGTCACATCTCCACATCGTGCCTGTACGTCCCAGACCAACCTGGATCTCGTCGAAGATCAGAGCTACGCCGTGCTCGTCGCAGATCTCTCTCAGAGCCTTGAGGTAGCCATCTGGCGGGATCATAACGCCAGCTTCGCCCTGGATCGGCTCTACGATAACGCCCGCAACCTTTTCGCCGACTGCTTCGAGGTTCTCGATAGCGACCTTTGTTGCCTCAGCATCGCCAAACTTAACGTGCTGTACCTGCTGTACCATCGGGATGTAGTCTTCTCTGTATGCGCCCTTGCCGCCCATGGAGATAGCACCCATGGATTTGCCGTGGAATGCGCCAACAGTGGAGATGTACCATCTGCCGCCTGTTGCCAGTCTCGCCAGCTTCAGAGCCATTTCAACAGCCTCAGCTCCGCCGTTGGTGAAGAAGCAGTACTGCAGATCTCCCGGTGTGATCAGTCCCAGCAGGTGAGCCAGATAACCTCTGAGCGGGTCAACCAGTTCCTGAGAGTGCAGGGAATATCTATCCAGCTGTGCCATGACAGTCTTCTTGATCTCCGGATTGCCGTGGCCGCAGGCAAAGATACCGAATCCGCCCAGGCAGTCGATGAACTCTGTTCCGTGAAGATCTCTGAATACATCGCCTTCGTCTTCCCACTCGATGAATGCAGCATCCGTGGATACGGACTTTCTGTACTCCAGCCATCCCGGGTTAACATTCTCGTTGAAGTTCGCGATGGATTCCTTCATGATCGTTTCTTTCTCTTCTTCTGTCAGAGCATCAGCCTCGATCAATCCTACGACTCTCTTCGCTTCTTCTAAAGCTTTCTGCATGTTTCTTTCAGTCATTTTATGACCTCCCTTAATGAATTATTACTACGGTTTCGGCCCACAGTGTATATTATCCTTGATATCACATATACCGCAGGTCTTTATAGCACTCTTCTATTATAGTCCCTTGTGCAATTGATTGTAAATAACAAATATGCTGACAATTCTATATTTTCTGGGCATATGTAACTATCTTTTTCCTATTTTAATACAAACTTGTTTTCTTCACCCTCATCGTGCTTACGACCACCAGGATCTGGCTGGCGCACATGCACAAAGCAGCCAGGACCGGCGCCAGGACCGGCCCGGTCAGCGGAACCAGGATCCCGGCCGCAGCCGCGATCGCCAGGATGTTGTAGCAATACGCGAAAGCCATGTTCTGGCGGATGATCCGGATCGTCTTACGGCTGAGAACGATCGCGCGCACCACGTCCATCAGATCATCGGCGATCAGGATCACGTCGGCAGGACCGGCGTTGATGTCCGGTCCGCAGCCGATCGCAACACCAATATCAGCCTTTGCGATGGCATCTGCGTCATCGATCCCGTCACCCACCATGGCGACCACTTTCTCACCGTTGCCGCGGAGCGCTTCGATCACCTCTGCCTTGCCCTCCGGCGGGAGCTCCGCGAATGCCTTATCGATCCCCACTTCGCTGCGGATCGCCTCTGCCGTCGGCTCCCCGTCTCCGGTCAGCATCACTACGTCGATGCCCATATCCTCGATGCGGGAGATCCCTTTCAGGCTGACCGGCTTAGGGCCGTCCCGCAGCGCGATCAGACCGATCACCCGGTTTTCATTCGCGTAGTAGACGATGCTCTTTCCCTGTCTGAAAAGGGTGTCTGCTTCCGGAACGCTGGTCGAGATCCCGTTCTCTCTCATGAACGCACCATTGCCGGAAAGCAGCATCCGTCCGCCTACCATGCCTTTCACCCCTCTTCCGAGGCAATACTCCAGCCGCTGCGCGTCAGGCACGCCGCCGTACTTCTCGAGAGCCGCCCGGTGGATCTCCCTGCCGGACGGATGGGCGGAATGCTGTTCCAGAGCGCCTGCCAACTGCAGGGTGAATCCATCTTCTATGCTGACCACATCGCTGATCTTGGGCTTCCCTGCGGTGACGGTACCGGTCTTGTTCAAAGCGATCGTGTTGATATCTCTCGCCAGTTCCAGGATATCAGCGGACCGGATCAGGATCCCGTTTTTCGCGCTGCGCACTGTCGCGCCGAGCACGCACATCGGGATGCCGACAGAAAACGCATAGGGGCTGGCGATGATCAGTATAGTGATCCCCGTCATGACTGCCTGCGGCCAGCCGGCGCCCAGGGGGATCCAGGTTATTGCCGCCAGGATGGCCAGCACGATCACGACAAGCACAAAGATCCTGGCAGCTTTTTCAGCCCTCTGCGAGATCGGCGGCCGGGTCGCGATCGAGATCGTGATATGATCGATGATCCTGGAAATAGTCGTATCCCTTCCCGTTCGCGAAACGCGCATAGCGAACGAGGCTGTCAGGTTTTTCGTTCCTGCAAAAACTGGTTCGGGAGCAGTTCTTTCTGCGGGCACCCGCTCCCCTGTAATAAGCTCCTCATCGATCACCGTTGTCCCGTCAATGATCTCCCCGTCTGCCGGGATCCTCTCTCCCTCGGCGACAGTTATGACCGCCCCTTCTTCCAGCTGCGGATCCTCCGGCTCTGCCGCGATCAGTTTTTTAAGATGGTCATCCAGCTTGTAATTGACATAGGCTTCGCAGAACCGGCACAGGGCCATGGTCGTCAGAAAGACGCCGGCCGTCGGGAACTGCATCATGATCAGAGCGGCGATGGTCCCGATCGCGGCCAGGGTATTCTTCTCCGGCCGCCGGGTGCGGATCGACGTGAATCCGTCAATGAATACCCGGTGGTTGACTACGATGATCGGGATCACCAGCACGACCTCCAGGATCCTGCCCCACAGCGCGTCGTGTTCAAAAGCAGTGACAAACAAAAGCGGCACCACGAAAATCAGTGATGCGATCATCCGGTGCTTCAGATCATCCAAGGCCTTTTCCTCCCGATCGTTTATGACTGGTTCTATGATGTTCTCCCGGATCCTGCCGCCGAGCTGCTGCAGATCCGCCTTTCTCTCTTCCATGTGCTTCCTCCCGGATGTATTCTATCACAAATTATGATATACTGATACCGGCAGGAAGAGAAAGGAGAGGGCTATGAAACAGATGTACATCGCGGATGCGTTCACGACTGAAAAATTCGGCGGCAATCCCGCGGGTGTTGTCCTTTTGAAAGAAGGCGATTCTTTCCCGGCGGATGAGCAGATGCGCAAGACAGCAGCAGAATTGAGATACTCTGAGACCGCTTTCATTCGACCCATGTCCGGTCCCGAATTGGAGGAAACTCTTTCAGAAATGAGCTTTGATGATGCCGGTCCGGCAGCCTCCGATATCGACGGCGGCTTCCAGATCCGCTACTTCACTCCGGCGGACGAAGTGGACCTGTGCGGCCACGCCACCATCGCGTCCTACAGGTGTCTGGCTGACGCCGGCCTCTGCGAGACCGGAGGAACTTATCTGAACCGGACCCTGGCCGGTGATCTTTTCATTGACGTCGCCGGTGATCAGGTCCTGATGGATATGGCCAAGCCGGAACACATCAGTACTATGCGCGCTCCGGAGGAACTGCAGGAACTGTATGAGGTCATGGGCATCGATTATTGTGATATTGGATTGGTTCCCCAGCTGATCTCTACCGGACTGCCGGACATCATCATGCCCGTTGCGTCCCGGGAGATCCTGGATGCCATCGATCCGGACTTCCCGGCACTGACAGAACTGTCCAGAAAATACGAAGTAGTCGGCGTACATGCCTTTGCGCTGGCTCTGGAACACGAGAAAGTCACAGCTTACTGCCGTAATTTCGCTCCTCTCTATGACATCGATGAGGAGGCTGCTACCGGAACATCCTCCGGCGCTCTGACCTACTATCTGATCCGCAACGGTCTGGTCAAAGGCGACCGCTGCATCTTTATCCAGGGCGAGAAGATGGGCCGGCCGTCTCAGATCCGCTGCTCGATTCGCCGTGACAGCAACGGACTGCAGATCCGGGTCGGTGGCTCCGCCGCGATCCTGGTCAAGGGGAGGATCGATCTCTAAAACACAAAAACCAAAAAGGCTGTCCCATCAGACATGTCGATGCGGCAGCCTTTTTATTGTCCTGAAGTAATTACGGATTCAGAGTTTCATATTGTGTGTCGTCGTGTTTGTTCCACTTGTTGTTCCAGACCTCTATTATTTCAGAATGGTATTTCGATCTTATCAGCCACAATCCCCATGCACCACCGACCGCAGCCGCGAAAACCGTGATCCAGTCACCCGCGCCCATGCCCGTCATGACTCCGCCGCTCTGTGACAGATCTCCGCGTATGAACTCGACGAAATCCAGGCTCATGTGGCCCAGAATGCACGGCAGGAGATTGCCGGTACGCAGATATACCGCTCCCAGAGCCATGCCGATCCCGGTAGCATAGACGGTCTGTACCACACAGGCAAACACATCCCCGCCCGCGAGAATATTACCTGCGTGGATCAGGCCAAACACAATGGCTGACAGCCAGAATATGACCTTGATCTGCTTTTCGGATCGGATCGTCCTCATGTAATTCGCGACGCCCAGTCCCCGGAACGCGACTTCCTCACTGAACCCCGGGGCAAACGCCGCCAGAAACGCCAGGAAGACGCTGCCTGTTCCGAAAGTCGTCCAGCTTACAATGCTTCCGATATAATGGATGATGAGAACGGGCAAAAGCAGGAGTATTCCTGTCAACAACCCTTTTACCTGCAGACATCCTTTGAAATCCGGTCTGAACCAGAGCTTGAACAGTCCCAATGCCACGAGGGCTCCGACTGCTGTTCCGATCCCGCAGCCAAGGTGTGCCGGCCCCCCGCCTGCGATCCCCAGAGCATGTTCATTGATGACTCCATCGATCATGCCCCCAAGTTCGGAGACGATCATAGCGAAAGCCGTCAGCAGAAAGTATCCCAGAATGGGATGGTCTAGTATTTTGTGATCTCTTGTTTTCATTTGCCTCAAAGATTAGATAGTCTGAACAGATAGTTGTCTCTCTGCAGGACATTGCCCTTTCCGATCTTTCGTTTATAGAAAGAAGTATAAAACACTGTATAGAATGCAGAGCCTGTGTGGAACACCGTTTCCAGTTCCTTGCTCTTGCCTACGTTCAGCCTTGACAGCAGGTCCCCTTCCTCCCAGCTATAGATCAAAAGCTGGTTGTTCGGCTTGCCTCTGCTATAACTCTGGCCCACGATAACGTAATCATCATAGGAGTCGATGCCCTGCACCATCTGATCAGGCCGTTCTTCTACATATTCGAACCGGACCGGTTCAAAATTACTGTTCAGCATCAGCAGATGATGGAAATTCGCTCCCCGCAGGAGACAGGTAAACTGATCGTGCTTTTTATTATACGCGATCGCGCCGAATCCGTTGTAGGCTTTGATGTACTTTTTCTTATTGCCCTTCGGGTGGGGCAGCTTGTACGTGTCGTATGGCAGTTCCACTGTCAGGGTCTGCGTGACCTTCAGCGTCTTCGGATCGACGACTGAGATCTGCTTCGGGTTCGGTGTGGAGTGAGCGACCACGATGCGGTTGCGCTTGGTATCGAAAGTGATATCGTTACCGTGGCTCAGCTTCAGCGGCGCGGATACCCGGACGACTTTCTTCTTTGAAAGCTTCATCTTGACTATCTTGCACCGGCCCCTGGAATAGCTGACGTTCCTGTTCTCCAGCAGATAATAGACATATCCCTTCGCGTAACAGGCTCCCTGCACTGTGTCGAAGCCCGGCACCTTCTGTTTGGCCGCGCGACGAAGTTCCAGCTTCTTCAGCCGGTTCTTCCTGATCAGCTTCTTCGCTACAGATTTAGTCGTTCTGGCGTTGCCGGACAGAGTCCAGTCCGAATACGCTGTGCCGCCGCCCTTCTTAGTGTAGGCTCTGACTCTGACATAATACCTGCCGGAATCCACACCGACCTTGACAGTCTGAGAGGATTTGCCGGCGCCGGCCAGTGTCCTTGAGATCTTCCCGAGGAACAGCCGGTTGTCTGCGTACTGGACCTGATATCCGCTGCATCCCTGGACTGTATACCAGGACGCCGTCACGCTGGTGCCGTTATCGATCACTGTCTTTAGCACCGGAGCGTCCGGCCTCGCTGCAGCTGAAGCCGGAATCGACTGCCACGGCAGCAATGTTGTAACGATCATCAGGACGATCAGCACATGGGCGATCATCTTCTTGTTTCTGCTTTGACCTTGTTGCTTCATCATTTCCTCTTCTCCTTCCCCTTGGATGTTTATTATACATGGTAAGAACTGGAAATGCAAGCATATTTATTCGAACTCATTGAAAAATCAATTGACACAGGACTTTTCACAGAGTAAAATAACTTCGTATCGCGTATAGCGGTATGTTTTCGTGCGAGCAGGAAGCTTTAAGCGCCGGAGCGAGCACACCTATACGTTACAGGATGCCGAACCCGTTTTCGCAAAGACTGGCTGGCCAGCTTTTGCAGGAACCCAGTAGGCAGCACCGAAAACGATCCGTTCCTGACGGATCTGAGTAGGTAGAAAGGAACGGACATGAGTTCATTTATCGCAAAGCCTCATGAAGTCGAGCGCAAATGGTACGTTATCGACGCTGAGGGACAGAACCTGGGAAGAATGGCATCACAGATCGCTGCTATTCTGAGAGGAAAGAACAAGCCGATCTACACACCTCACGTTGACTGCGGCGACTACGTCATCGTCATCAACGCAGAGAAGGTTGCAGTGACCGGCAAGAAGAGATCCGAGAAGATCTACAAGAGACACACCGGTTATCCGGGCGGCCTGAGAGAGATGACTTTTGAGCAGATGATCGAGAAGCATCCGACCGAGGTCGTAAGACACGCTGTCAAGGGCATGATGCCGAACGGCAAGCTTGGAAGACAGATGTTCAAGAAGTTAAAGGTTTATGCGGGTCCTGAGCACAACCACGCAGCTCAGAAGCCGGAGAAACTGGAAATCAAGTAAGGGAGGAACTGAACCATGGCAAAGACACAGTACTACGGAACAGGTAGAAGAAAGTCTTCTGTCGCCAGAGTCAGACTCGTCCCTGGCACAGGAAACATCACAGTCAACAAGAAGCCTCTGGACGATTATCTGGCAATGGATATCGTCAAGAGAGAGGTCAAGAGACCGTTTGAGATCGCAGGCTGCGAAGGCAAGTTCGATGTGATCGCTACCGTAAAGGGCGGCGGATTCACCGGACAGGCAGGCGCGCTGAGACACGGCATCTCCAGAGCACTCTGCGAAGCAGACAGAGAAGCCTACAGACCGGCTCTGAAAGCAGCAGGATTCCTGACAAGAGATTCCCGCATGAAGGAGCGTAAGAAGTACGGACTGAAGAAAGCTCGTAGAGCAAGCCAGTTCTCCAAGCGTTAGTCTCGGGAAGAACACTTATGGACTCAAAAAGAACCGCCAATGCCGGCGGTTCTTTTTTTCACTTTTTTACATCTGCAGCGCGCGCCGGATCTGGTATCCGGTAATACGTGACGTTGTCATTTTAGTCCGATCATCTCTCATACCAGGCATCCCCCAGAAGATCGTTGAGATAATCTGTGATCTCAGAAAAATCGATCTCCAGAGCGCCTTCGAAGATCATCACCGGAACGCGGTCCCTGAAGGTATACACTCCGATGACATCGTCATGTTCGAAATCATACACAATGACCCTCCGATCCCGGGGATCCACCAGCCAGAGCTCCCGCACGCCCGTCTGCGCATACTTTTGGACTTTGATCGAAATGTCTTTGCGGCGGGTGGCCGGCGACAGAACTTCGATCACCAGATCCGGAGCGCCTTCGATCCGCGGGACTGTGACTTTAGTCCGATCACAGGTCACCAGCACGTCCGGCTGCACCATAGTCTTATTATCCTCCGTATCCAGATGAACATCTGTCGGCGCTACATTGACAACGCACTTCCCTTTGTTCTTTGTGACGTGGTTCCAGAGTTCTGCGTGAATAAAGCCGACAATGACCTGATGCTGCTGTGTCGGCGCCGTCATATCGTATATGACTCCGTCGATCAGTTCCACCCGGCGCTCCTCCGGCAGCGCGTAGTAATCCTCCAGCGTATATTCCCCCTGCTTCTTCGCTTCATAGGAAAAAGCTTCTTCCCGGACCATCGCTCGTTCCTCTTCAGGCGCCAGGATCTTCTCCAAAGCCTGCAGCGTCTCGTATCGCGGCGCCTTCGTATGTCCGCTGAAGATCTTCTGGACCGTGCCCAGCGGAACTCCGGACAGATCCGCGATCTGCCTGGCCGTATAGCCCAGTTCCCGCTTCCTTCGCTTCATATCCTCTATTCTCATGGCGCCCCTCCTTCCACCGAATTTCCTTATTATTTCCATATTATATCCGTGATTTTTCCATCTGTCAACCACGCACGCACACAACCCTTCCAGCCTTTGCAGGGAAACATGTGTCGTTGCAGGGAAACATACGTCGTTGCAGGGAAACATGCGTCGTTGCAGGGAAACATGCGTCGTTGCAGAAAAAACCGGCCGTGAACATGCGAAGATCTGCCGGAGCATGTGTTTCCTCTCACAAAAGCTGGTTGCTGCATGTTTGACCTTGCAGTGTCATGCTTTCTGTCGATGAAGCATGTATTTCGACTTGAAATATCAACAATATGCATGCAGCGGGGATGAGTTTGCGTATCTCACTTCACACAAAAGAAAAGACCGCCGCACCAGATTTAAACTCTAATGCGACAGTCCCTCAAATCGTATCTTTTTATACAAGATCGACTACGATCTTCTTTTATTTCAGCTCGACTACGACCTTCTTTTTCTTGCCCTTCTCTACCAGGATCTTTCCGTCTTCACCGAAGGTCTCCTCGGTGATCAGGAATTTCTTGTCGGTGATTTTCTCACCGTCGATCTTCAGGCCGCCCTGCTCGATGGTCATGAAGCCTTCTCTGTTAGACGGGACCAGTCCCAGCTCCTTGATGAAGGCTACGACGCCAAGGCCGCCCAGCTCGTTTCCGTCTTTATCGGTCGAAGCCAGTCCAGCCTTTGCGAACTCGACGACCGGAAGGTTGGCCATGCCAGCCGCTCCGGAAGCTCCACCGCCAAATGCCGCGCGGGCCGCATCCTGAGCTTTCTTCGCTTCTTCTTCACCGTGGACCAGCTTGGTGACTTCGAAGGCCAGGATCTCCTTGGCCTTGTTGATCTCCTGATCCTTCAGGGCAGACAGCTGCTCGATCTCCTCCATCGGCAGGAAGGTCAGCATCCGCAGGCACTTGTTCACGTCCGCGTCGCCGACGTTTC
>Ga0256405_10009007_pt1 | contig 13883 bp, 15 predicted proteins | sample RumenRJG_02DNA_FD_189096 | JGI IMG/M metagenome (GOLD analysis project Ga0256405, IMG submission 189096) | Bovine rumen microbial communities from Lethbridge, Alberta, Canada - RJG_02 | ecosystem: Host-associated > Mammals > Digestive system > Stomach > Rumen | place: Canada: Alberta...
AATCTTTAAATCTGATATGATATCTGATTTTATAATCATTGTGAGTTCCTCCTGTTTAACTCATATATCATATCATTTGTACATTTTTATTTAATATTTTTTGTACATAAATAAGTATAACTTTATAGATTATCTTAGGAAATATACTGACAGGTCAAAGACAGTATGCTACAAGGAGCCAAGCGAAACTCAAAGGGACGAGATTTACAAATCCATGGGAAAACTTACCCAGGCGTCCAAAGAGATTGATTGTACTTGCTGCGGATACGATACCTGCCGTGATATGTCAACGGCAATATTTAACGGCTTCAATGTAAAAGAAAACTGTATCCATTACCAGAAAGGTCTGGTGCAGCAGGAAGTTAAAATTGCCGAGCGTCTTACACAGGAAGTTGAACAAAAGCGTGCCGAGGAAACCGAAGTACATAACAGACTTGTTAACGCCATTGCTGATATAAATTCCAAGTTTGAAGAAATAAACGAAGCAATAGCAGGAATTGTTGCCGGAAATGATTCCAACGCCAATGACTCCATCAATATTGCCGGAAAGGTATCAGGTGTTGTTAATTTCACCGAGCAGCTCAATGAATCCATGGAAAAGATCAGATCCATGATAGATCAGCTGGGAAATGACAGCCGGAAAGTCGTTGAGATCGCCAACAACACAAATCTTCTTTCTCTTAATGCTTCTATTGAAGCCGCAAGAGCAGGAGAAGCCGGAAGAGGCTTTGCAGTTGTGGCATCGGAAATCAGTTCTCTTGCCACAAACTCCAGAGAGACAGCCAACAACAGTACATCAAATCAGGCTAACATTGATAAGGCTGTAGTAGAGATAATGAGTGAATCAGAGAAGCTTGCAACCGAGATCGATGAGATAAATAAAATGACTCAGAATCTAGCTGCATCTACTGAGGAAATGTCAACGTCAACTGTTCATATTCAGGAGACTATAGTCAGAGTTAAGAATGTATTAGAAGACCTGATCAAGATGAGCTGAAAATACATAGTAATGTCAATGGGGTGCCGCAATTTATGCGACACCCCATTCAAACGGATAATCATAGTCTTTAGATTAAATCATCTTAAAAAATCTTAAAGCGGCTTCAATAGCCTTTACCTTTTCTTCCGGACATCTAGGCTGTCTGCTGTTCTCTGATTTTGGCTGACGGTGAGAATTATCATTCTCACCGTTCGCGGCAGTCGTCGAATCGGACTGCAAGCAGTCCATTCTCCTCGTTGCTTCGCGTATATTATAATTATCACGCTCTATGATTCCATGCTTCTGCACTTGTAAGATCAAGCTCATCCATATCCACCTTTACGTTGATATGGTGCTTCGCTTCATGAAGTTTGGACAATAAACATACTGTTTCCACATTCGCAGTAAATGGAAACATATCAACACAACGAACTTTTTTTAATTTATAGCCTCGAGCCAGAAAGATTTCTAAATCTCGGGCTAAGCTTGTAGGTTTGCATGAAATATAAACCATATTTTCCACACCATAATCTATAATTTTGCCTATTGCCTTTGGATGAATTCCATCTCTTGGAGGGTCAAGTACAATATAATTTGGCTTTTCTTCTATATCATCAATTACCTTAAGTACATCCCCAGCAATAAATTCACAATTATCAATATTATTAAGTTTAGCATTGTCTTTTGCAGCTTCAACTGCTTCTTCAATAATCTCAACACCTACCACTTTTTTGGCAACTGGTGACATCATTTGAGCAATTGTACCAGTTCCGCTATATAAATCATATACAATTTTATCATTTAGTGCCGATTCATCCTCAACAGACTCTCTTATAAATTGTCTTGCTGTCTCATACAAAACTTCGGCTCCCAATGAATTAGTCTGGAAGAATGAAAAAGGAGAAATCTTAAACTTAAGTCCTATGATTTCTTCAAAAAAGAAATTATCTCCAAACAAAATATCTGTTCCTTCATCTTTTACTACATCTGCTAAACTATCATTCTTAGTGTGTAAAATTCCTTTAATTTTTCCAGTATATTTTACGTTTAACAGTACATTTTTAAATCCTTCTAACAACTCATCCTCATTAACTGGTAAATTTTCCACCTGAGTTGATGTAATTAAATCTACAAGTATTTCTCCAGTTTTTGTGGCTTTTCTAACAAGAAGATGTCTCAAATACCCTTCATGTCTCATTCTATGGTAAAAAGAAATATTTTTTTCTCTAAAATAATTAGTAACCTCTTTTAAAATTGTTCTAAAGTCACCATCCATTATCTTACACTCTGTAACAGGAACAATATCATAAAAGCTCCCCCTTTTATGCATTCCAAGAGCCAAAGGTCCATCTAAATATTCATCTCCAAAAGTGAACTCCATCTTGTTTCTATATTCATTTGTTGAAGGACTTGCAATTGCAGGTAAAAATTCATATTCACATTTGTCTTTAACTGCATCTTCAATTAATTTTTTTACTTGATTTTCCTTTAACTCTAATTGTTTTTCATAAGGTAAGCTTTTATAAACGCACCCACCACAAATTCCAAAATGAGGGCAATCGCATTTTTCTTCTAATGGTGATTTTTCTACTACTTCCATTAAACGACCCTCTGCTTTTCCGCGACGAACTTTATTTACAATAAATTCTACCTTTTGGCCTGGAATAGTGTTTTTTACTATTACTTTCTCTCCATCTTCAGTAAAAACAATACCCTTGTTTGGAAATTCAATTCTATCAACGATACCCTGAGTTCTTGTTCCTTTTTTCATTAATCTATCTTATATCCTTTCTTAAAAAAAAGGGCTACCTTAGTAGCCCTCCTAAAAATTAAACTGAATTTATTTTACATCATCAAATGTTTCATCGTCTTCATCGAAAAAATCATCATCGAATTCATCCTCAAAATCATCTTCAAAATCATCAAGATAATCTGGTGTGAAGAAACGATATACTCCATAAACTGCTGCTGCGATAGCTACCACTGCACCAATTATTGCAAAAATAACAACTGCTTTAGAAGGTTTCTTTTCTTCTTTAGCTTGTTTGTTAATTAACTCATTTAGTCTAGCTGTGTTTAAAATATCTTCTACTTTATTCATTTTATCCCACCACTCCTTCTCAACATTTTTTGTTTACATATATTTCATATACTTTTTTATATAATAAAATTATAACATATATTTCGTGTTTATAACAGAAAAAATACATAGCAAACAGATTTTTACTGAACTTTTTTTAATTTTGCAAACATTGCAAACATTTTCTTCGTTCCAAATTTGTCAAAATCAACTGTTACCTCGTAATCTCTGCCACCTGCAACAATTCCAGTTACTGTTCCCTCGCCGAATTTAATATGCATAACTCTGTCACCCACATCATAGCTTAAACTTTTCTCTTTAGTCGAAGTTGTATCAAATGATTGCTGATTATAACAAGGTACACTCTTAAATGCCTGTTTTGCTTTTCTGTATGCTGTTTTACCAGTTACTTCCTGTGGTTTTTGCTTATGTTCTTCATAAACACCATCTAGTAATTCATCTGGTATTTCTCTGACGAATCTCGAAATTGTGTTAAATTGCGTTTCTCCTCGAATCATTCTCATCTTAGCCGATGTTAATGTTAACTCTTTTTGGGCTCTTGTAATTCCAACATATGCAAGTCGTCTTTCTTCTTCCAGCTCTTCTAAATCTCCACTAGAAATTGTCATATATCCTGGAAAAATACCTTCTTCCATTCCACTTAAGAATACATATGGAAATTCCAAACCTTTTGCACTATGTAAAGTCATCAACACAACATAGTCATTTGAAGTATCAAGTGAATCTATGTCAGCCACAAGTGATACATTTTCAAGAAATCCACTCAATGATGGATTATCTTCACTTTGCTCATAATCAACTACTTTAGATATAAGCTCGTCAATATTCTCTATTCGAGCCTTAGATTCCTCTGTTCCTTCAGCTTTAAGATTCTCTACATATCCTGTATCTTCTATAACTGTTTTTAATAATTCTTCAACTGAAACAAGTTTAGCCTTAGCCTTAAGTGCCTGAATAAATGTAACAAAATTTTGAATCTTAGAAGAAGCACGTCCAAGCGAAGCAATAGTGTCCGACTGAACCAATGCCTCATACAAATCAATGCCACTTTCATACGCAAATGCTTCTGCTTTTCCAATACTTGTAGTTCCGATTCCTCTTTTAGGAACATTTATTATTCTTTTAAGAGCTAAATCATCTGTTGAATTATCTATAACTTTAAGATAAGATAGCAAATCTTTTATTTCCTTTCTAGAATAGAAATTAATACCACCTATAATCTTGTAAGGAATTCCATTTGCTATAAATTTTTCTTCTAAAATACGTGATTGTGCATTTGTTCTATATAAAACTGCACAATCATTAAATGAGGCGCCTTCTCTCCTTACCTTAGTCAATATCCTATTAGCAATAAAGTTTGCCTCATCATATGCTGTATCTAATTGTTTTAGTTTAAGTACTTCGCCCTTTTCGTTGTCAGTCCATAATGTTTTTTGTTTTCTTGAAACATTATTTGCAATAACAGCATTAGCAGCATCTAAAATGTTCTGAGTAGATCTGTAGTTTTGTTCAAGTTTAATTACCCTTGCATTTGGAAAATACTCTTCATAATTGAGAATATTTCTTATATTTGCACCTCTAAACTTGTATATAGACTGATCATCATCACCCACAACACATAAATTCTTATATTTTGATGCAAGCAATCTGATAAATTCAAATTGACAAGTATTAGTATCCTGATACTCATCAACCATTATATATCTGAATCTATCCTGATATCCTGCCAAGACCTCTTTATCCAATTTAAAAAGCTCAACTGTCTTAAAAAGCAAATCATCAAAATCAAGTGCATTATTGTTTCTAAGTGCTATCTGATACTCTTTATAAACCTGCGCCTGCATTTTCTTAATATAGTCTGTACCAGCCATTTCAGCAAATTCATCCGGCCCAACCAATTCATCTTTAGCTCTTGAAATCGCATTTAAAAACATTTTATCCTTATAAATCTTAGGATTAATCTCAAGTCTTTTAATAATATCTTTTATTAAAGATTTTTGGTCATCTGTATCATATATTGTAAAATTATTCGAATATCCTAATCTATCAATATATCTGCGCAATATTCTAACGCATGTAGAATGAAAAGTAGAAACCCAAACACTCGCAGCCTCACATCCTAACCCCGAGATGTTTTCTATTCTTTCTTTCATTTCATTTGCCGCTTTATTAGTAAATGTAATCGCCAATATATTATAGGGATTAACACCCTTTTCCTGAATCAAATAAGCTGTTCTGTATGTTAAAACTCTAGTTTTTCCTGAACCTGCACCCGCCAAAATCAATAAAGGACCATCTGTGTGTTCAACCGCCTGTTTTTGTTCATTATTCAACGTACTATAATCTATCATTTTGATTCCTTTCTGCAAATATAATCCATACATATATTTGTTTTATAATCCATTATAACACAACTAATTATGCTATAAAAAGACTAATAAACAAAAGCAGAATTCTCTAACAATTTAAAGACTAGTCATAATATTATTTACTCTTACTCTAGCGCAGCAAAAAACATAATAAGAACAAAAAGTCCAATTCTTATTCCGCTAATAACTATACCAATAACAGCACAAGTACGTCCTGTATTGATTTTGCTTTCTATAACACTATTTTTTACCAATCTATCTGTTTCTTTTATTTTGTTTAATGCTATTATTCCACAAATCAATGAAACAACTGCAAAAAAGATAATAGAAGTTACTAATGAAACAATGCCTAATGTCGAAATACCATTAGCTTCGCTCATACTTCTTGCATATTCTCTATCATATAAAGGATTCATAGGATTTGGATATCCCTGATTGTATGCCCCGTTATTGTACTGCTGATACTGAGCTCCTCCATTATACTGTGGATTACCATTATACTGATATCCTCCGTTATACTGTGGATTACCATTATACTGAGCTCCTCCGTTATACTGTGGATTGCCATTATACTGAACTCCTCCGTTATACTGTGGATTGCCGTTATACTGAGCTCCTCCGTTATACTGTGGATTGCCATTATACTGAGCTTCTCCATTATATTGGGCTCCATCGTTGTACTGATACTCTCCATTATACTGAGTATTTTCAGTGTACTGCATATTTGGTTGCTGATTCTGATACTGTGTATCAAAATTATTTTGTGTATTCTGTTGTTGATTATTAGCACCAAACTCTGTTATATCAACTTGATTATCTGATAAATCATTATCTTTTGTTAAATTTACCGATTTATTATTTCTAGCCATAATCTCATCATTATTTTCAAATTCTTGCATAAAATTATTCTCCTTATTTTCAATAATATACTACATACTGTATTATTTTATCATTTTTTCCCAAACAAAAAAAGACCACAACTAAAAATAAACTTATAATTTTCTAATTAAATAAACTAAGTTATTATTTAGCGTAGTCACTTTTGTTTTTTTTAATTAACCAAATACTCTTAAAATACCAATAATACTATTTACAACAGATAATCCAAAACCAATACTTGCTACTATTGTAGCTGTCCTTTTTTTGCTTAAAGCTATTTCATCAGTTGTATAAATATTTCCTAACTTTACAAAAACAATAATACCAATTATCCATCCAATAATCGCCAATAGAATTCCTAAAAAACTAAACCATGATAGAATCAACATGTTCTGTGCAGCATTACGTTCTTTCATTATTTTCGAAATTTCGTATTGATCTTGTCCCATATTATTGTACTGTGGGTTTCCATAACCCTGTGGTTGCGACATATTATTGTACTGAGCAGTTCCATAACCCTGTGGTTGCGACATATTATTGTACTGAGCAGTTCCATAACCCTGTGGTTGCGACATATTATTGTACTGAGCAGTTCCATAACCCTGTGGTTGCGACATATTATTGTATTGCTGATTCTGTGCACCTATATTATATTGGTTTCCGCTTTCAAACTGTGAAGCGACATTATTCTGAGCTTCTACATTATTCGTATTAAAACCATTTAAATTCTCTTTAGCTAAATCCACAGATCCATTATTATCATACATCATATCATTTTTATTTTCAAAATCTTGCATAGGATTATTCTCCTTATCTCCTAATATCTACTATTATATAGTTTATTATTTTTAACATTTATTTCCAACTAAAAAAAGGCTGCATCTAAAAATAAACTTAGATCTTACAAAATTATAATTACATAAACCAAAGTTTGAATTTTATCAACAGTCCTTTTATAATTATTTCTATTTTTCCTTTTTAGATTAAAACACTATCTTAAACGTAGTGAAACAGAAATAAAGAATACTATCCAAGAAAGCGTAAAGCCAATAGTTGCAATAGTTTTAGCTGACTTTTTCTTGTGTAATGCAATTTCATCAGTTGTAATAATCTTTCCTACCTTTGAAAAGACAATACCACCAACTATCCAACCTACAAGTGGTATAAGTATTCCAAGTAAACTAAACCATGAAAGATGATATGCGCTACTTGCCGCATCACGCTCTTCTAATATCTTAGTATCATCATATGGATTCTGATAAGCATAACCACCCTGCTGATTTCCATAACCCTGGTTTTGTGTAGCATAATTGTACTGCTGATTGTTTTGATTACTTCCTTCCATACCTACATTTGCTCCTTGAAACTGACCATTGGCAGTATTCTGATTTAAATTTTCAAATTCACCCATTTTATTTCCTCCTATTAATGTCGAGTTTTAAAACTAATTCAAAAATTAATTAACAACATACATTTATGATATCCCTATTCTTTTTTTTTGTAAATAGTTATTTTTTTCTTTTTTTATCTTGTTATGTGGTTTTAATTACTATATAATGTGATATGAGGTGTATACTATGAATGATATGAATATAAAAGATTTTTTAAAAGAGCTTCTTGATACTTTACATTCAATGGATTATGTTAAATCTCAAGAGGTTCCAAATATAAATTTATATATGGATCAAGTGACAACTTTTATGGAAACACAGCTTGCCAACGTAAAGCGTCACGAAGATGATAAAATCCTTACAAAAACTATGATTAATAACTATGCCAAGAATGACCTTTTACCTCCACCTGAGAAGAAGAAATATTCTAAAGAGCATGTTTTAACCTTGTTATTTATATATTATTTCAAAAATATTTTAAGTATTAATGACATAAAATCTGTCTTAAATCCTATTACTGATAAATATTTTGGTGGCGATAGTAAAAATTTCAATATGGAGTCTATCTACAATGAAGTTTTTAATCTAGAGCACGAGGAGTCTAAGAAGTTTTTAAAGGATGTTGGAAAAAAATATATGATTGCTACTGACACATTCATGGATTTTCCAGAAGAAGACCGTGATTTTTTGCAGCAGTTTAGTTTCATATGCCTTTTAAGTTATGACGTATATTTAAAGAAAATGATTATCGAAAATACTATTGATAAGATTAATGCCACTTATTCAACAGATTCAGATTCCACAAAGAAGAAAAAAGATAAAGATAAAAAAGACAAAAAAAATAAAGAAAAGAAAAAGTCGCAATAAAAAAGACAGGTAAGAATGCTCTTATCTGCCTTTTTTTGAAGCTTTTGTTCGATCTTTAATAATATATATTTTTTATTTATTCGTTTAATATTTTCTTTGTTTAATATATTAGTTTATATCTTTAAACTAACTCTACCACTTATTAATGATTATATAATGATTGTTTTATTATTTCGATTCTTCATCTTTTAATCTTGCAAATACTAAATCATATCCGTCATTTCCGTAATTTAATGAACGATTTACTCTACTAATTGTTGCTGTTGATGCGCCCGTTTTCTCAGCAATATCTAAATATGTTTTCTGTTCTCTAAGCATACCTGCTACTTCAAATCGTTGTGATAGTGATAACAACTCGTTTACTGTGCATACATCTTCAAAAAATGTATAACATTCTTCTCGATTTTTTAAACACAAAATGGCATCAAATAAATGATCGACTGCTTCTGTTTTAAGCTTTTTGCTCATCACTTTTACCCCTTTTCTCATTTGGTCAAACTTTATTTTAACATATTAAAGTTTTAACGTAAAGCGCAAGTTGATTTTTTTTATACTTTTGTTATATAATATTTGTAAAAAGTTTAGATTGGAGATTTTTATATGAAAAGAGTAGCCTTTTTCTTTGCTGGATTTTCAGCAATTCTATTGGGAATAGTTTCTCAATTATTCTCGACATACTTCTTCGTATTTATGAGAGAAATTTTTTATTTTCTAAGATACAACAGACGAAGTGTTCAATATGACGCAGGATATATAATGATTATTTATTCCATTATATTAATCTTTTTTATTGGATATTTGTATAACCATTTTTTAGGTGGATCACTTAAAGTTACAGACTTTACCAAAGGACACACTTGGGGAATCATCGGTTGTTGCGTTATGTTAATTCCAGCTACACAATTTTTAGCAGGTATGATTCAGGTTTTTTATAATATGTTAGCTCCAGAGGTTGTAAGAAACTATGAACATATAATTAATGACTCTGGTTTAAACGATAATAGTATTTTACCAATGCAGCTTTATGCTATAATTTTTGCACCACTTGCTGAAGAATTCTTATTTAGAGGTTTTGCTTTAAGAATGTTCAAAAAATCCGTTCCTTTTTGGATTGCGAATTTATTTCAAGCTTTAGCTTTTGGTATTTATCACATGAATCTTGTTCAAGGAACATACGCATTTGCCCTTGGAATTATACTTGGATACATATGCGAAGGATGTGGTTCCATTTATTTTTCAATGATTTATCACATTCTATTTAATATATGGGGAACATTAATCTCTACTACCTTAATTAATTCATCTGTCAATAAAGGGGTTATAGGATTTTTCTATATTATTGCATTATTAATTTCTCCATTATTTATTTGGTTATTAAGTAAATGTATATCAAGCAGACGACTTTCTTTAAGCCTACAACAAGAATTAGAATATCATAACATGAAATAAAAAATATGGATTCTAATATTTTTTAATAAAAAATGTTTGATGTTGATATTTTTTTAATAGAACAAAAGCTCTATATTCTTTAGGATTGTAAACTAAGGTTTTATCCATAGAATATAGAGCTTTTTAATATTCAAAATACAAAACTTTATTATATACAAAAAATATTCTTATACTATAAATTCTTTATGCGCAGAATAGTCTAAATACCGTAACACCGAGTGTTGCAATCTTTGAAGCACTTAACATAATCACTCCAGCCAACAATACGCCTGACATTACGGCTATAACTGTTGATTTAAAATCCATATCTAAGATACTAGCTGCAAGTGTTCCTGTCCATGCACCTGTTCCCGGAAGTGGAATTCCTACAAATAAAAACAACGCAACAAATGTGTTTTTTCCAACTTTTTCTTGAAGCTTTTGACCACCTTTTTTTCCTTTTTCCAAACAAAAAGTAAAAAATTTCCCGATAAAAGGTTTATCAGCTCCCCATATAAGAACTTTTCTTGCAAACAAATAAATTATAGGTACTGGCAACATATTTCCTAAAATACATAATGCATATGAAGCTAATGTAGGTAACTTCATTTGATCAGCATATACAATTGCACCCCTGATTTCTACTAATGGAACCATAGAAATCAAAAAAGTAATAAGATAATATAACATATTCTATTTCCTTTCTCATAAGTTCAAACCTATACTATGTTACATAATAATTAATCATTTTTCAAGGTATTGCTGTAAAAAACTGATTAATTTTTCCATTTCATCATCTGTTCCTATTGTAATTCTAAGATAGTTATTAATTCTTTCTGGCTTAGAAAAATAACGTACATAAATTCCTGCTTCTTTTAAAGCTTCAAAAATATCTTTTGCTTTTTTTGACTCATGTTTTGCAAAAATAAAATTACTCTTTGAATCTTTAAAACTAAATCCAAGGTCTTTTAATTTTGCCTTAGTCCATTCTCTTGTTTTTATTATCTTATTTCTAGTTTCATCAAAATATTCTCTATCTTCTATTGCCTTTATACCTAACTCAATTGCCATTGTATTTAAAGTATATGAATTAAATGAATATTTAACGTCATTCAAATATTTGATAAGCACTTTATTTCCCATTGCATAACCGATTCTTGCACCAGCCATTGAACGAGATTTAGAAAATGTCTGAACTACTAACAAATTGTCATATTTATGAATTAATTCTAGTGCACTGACTCCTCCAAAATCAATATATGCTTCATCAACAATTACTATAACGTCTTGATTATTTTGAATTATTTTTTCAACTGATTCAAGTGGCAATAAAGCGCCTGTAGGGGCATTCGGATTTGGAAAAATAATACCTCCATTCTCAACACTATAGTCATCTACTACTATTTCAAAGTTATCATCTAGTGGGATTTGTTTGTATTTTATTTTTAACATATTAGCCCAAACATCATAGAATGAATAGGTAATATCTGGAAAAAGAATAGGTTTTTCACTATTAAAAAATGTCATAAAACACATAGCAAGAACATCATCTGAGCCTACTCCTACAAAGACTTCATCATTTGAAATATTGTGAAATTCAGCAATTGCACTTGTAAGTTTTCCTATTGTAGGATCTGGATAAAGACGTAATTTATCAATACTAAGATTCTTCCACGCTTCATAAACTCCCTTTGAAGGTGGATATGGATTTTCATTTGTATTTAATTTAATAATATTTGCTTTTTTTGGCTGTTCACCCGGTGTATAAGGAACAACCTTTCTAATATTTTTTTCCCAATCTTTCATAATTAACCTCCATTAAACTTTCTCTACCTATAATACAATAATTCTTTTAGATAGACAACTTATAAAAAATCATTAAAAACAAATTATTCTTTTCTTTTTATATCAAACAAGATATAATTTATAGAATGAAGAAAAATTATTTAAACTATTTACGCGATGGAAAAGCACTATCTTTTCATCAACAGATACTTTTGACGCTACAGTTAAGTTTTCCTGCCATTTTGGCACAGCTTACATCTGTAGTTATGCAATATATTGATGCTTCTATGGTTGGGCATTTAGGTGCAAATGCATCCGCATCAATAGGCCTTATGACATCAACGACCTGGCTTTTTGGAGGATTAATTTTAGCAATTAATGCCGGATTTACTGTTCAAATTTCTCAAAGCATAGGTGCAAAAAAAGAACGAGAAGCACGAAGCATCTTAAAAAATGGCTTTTGTGCAGTGCTAATTGCCGGTTTTATATTTGCATTACTTGGAGCATTAATTAGTCCTTTTTTGCCAATTTGGCTAGGAGGTAGTCCTGAGATCTGCTCTAAAGCATCTCAATATTTTTTCATTTACATTATTTCAATGCCAATTATAATTCTTGCACAATATGCAGGTAGTTCTTTACAGGCAAGTGGAAATATGCGTGTTCCAAGTATTGTTAATATTCTAATTTGCTTTTTAGATGTAGTATTCAATTGGTTTTTTATTTTTTTATTAAATCTTGGAGTCATTGGTGCTGCTATTGGAACCGTCCTTGCAGAATTTGTCGGTGCAGGCATTTTACTTTACATACTTTTATTAAAATCAGATTTTTTACGTCTGCATCAAAAAGAACATTTTTCTTTTAATAAAGCATACTTTAAACGTGCTTTAAAAATAGGTTCACCTGTGGCCTTTGAACAGATAATCATGGGAAGTGCTTATGTTTTGCTTACTAGAATCGTTGCTCCTCTAGGAAGCATTGCTGTTGCAGCTCATTCTTTTGCTATAACTGCAGAAAGTTTTTGTTACATGCCTGGATATGGTATTGAATCAGCTTCAATGACGATAATCGGACAGACAGTTGGTGCTAATAGAAAAGATTTAGCTAAGCGACTTGGCTGGCTTTCAATTATTCTTGCGATGATTATTATGGCAGGTTCCGGTTTATTTTTGTATTTTGGTTCACCTTTTATGATGAAACTTTTAACATCTGATACTCACATTCAACAGTTGGGAATTAAAGTTCTACAATTAGAAGCATTTGCAGAGCCAATGTACGCAGCTTCAATTGTGGCCTCGGGTGTTTTCCGTGGTGCTGGAGACACTCTCGTTCCGAGCATGATGAGTTTTATCAGTATGTGGGCCGTTCGATTAACACTGGCATATATTATGGCACCAATTTATGGTTTATTTGGAATCTGGCTTGCGATGTTTATAGAATTAAATTTCCGTGGAATCATTTTTTTAATACGAATGTTTTCTGGAAAATGGTTGACAAAAAAGTATAATGTTGCTTGACAAAAAAGAATTGATGTTTCTCAAAAGCAAGAACTATATACTCATAAAGTAACAGATATGTTTTTAGGAATTTCTGTAATTCGACAATTTTTAGCCCTAGAACATATTCGAAACGAACATGATAACGTTAATCTTAACCTAGAGAATTCTAAATTTAAAAATGAGCTTTTTTTAGCAAAAATGGAAGCAATTGGTACTTTATTTTCTATGGGAATGTTTTATGTTAGTTTTTTAATTGGAGCAATATATGTTAATAAAGGAATTTACACTATTTCTATCATGATGGCTTCAATTCAATTAATTAACAAAATAGTGACTCCATTATATGATGGCGTTGCAATTCTTAACAAATATAATGGTGCAATTGCAATTGTTGATAAACTAGAAAAATAGTTTAATGGTGGAAAATAGACAATCTGGATTAACATTTGACAAAATCAACGATGGTATTGTACAATAAAATTTGACACCCTATCCTCAAGGTTTTTGATATAATGATAATCAATCAGAAAACAGGAGGACAATATGGCAAAAAAACAAAGAACATATGACATGGAGTACAAAGCACAG
>Ga0256405_10009008_pt1 | contig 13883 bp, 14 predicted proteins | sample RumenRJG_02DNA_FD_189096 | JGI IMG/M metagenome (GOLD analysis project Ga0256405, IMG submission 189096) | Bovine rumen microbial communities from Lethbridge, Alberta, Canada - RJG_02 | ecosystem: Host-associated > Mammals > Digestive system > Stomach > Rumen | place: Canada: Alberta...
GCGTGGGTGATAACTGATGAAGCTGTTGATCATGCAAGAGATTTATTCAAACAGTTTATCAAACCTGTTGACAGTATCATCAAGGAACATGAAATGTATTTCCAAGGACTTAAAGGAACTATTGATCAGGTTGTAATTATAGGACATTCTCTTGGAGAGGTTGATTTACCATATATTGAGAAAATACAGGCAGAAGCATCGCCATCGCTTTGGATAGACTATTTTCATCGTGATACAAAAAGATATACGACTAAACAGGATCAGCACGATGCCCTTGTAAAGACTCTTCTTTCTTGCGGCATCCCTGCTGATAATATCAAGGTTGTATGTGATGAGGATGAGAATATATATCTTTAAAAACTCGTAGACGGGGACAGGTAAGTGTTTCACACAAGCGAGCGTAGCTCGAGCGCATGTTTTACGGGGCGATGGATTGACGGATTGAACGAATAGAGGCAAAGGGCAGGTGTGAAAAAGCATCTGCCTTTTGCTGTTTATATGAATTTTGTTAAAAAAGGTGTTTAAATGATGTGAGTTTGAAGATTTTTCAGTATTTTTGAAGCAAATATGAGTTCCGTTAGTATACTGTGCTAGGTTTTAAAGTCATAAAGCGGCTGAAAATCAGAGTGATATGATGGAGACGAAAGAAGAAATTACAGAATTATGATAGAAGAAGAACAGTTATGATAACAATACATGACCAATATTCTTAAGTCTCAATACGTTCATATAAACTTCAAAGGCAATCTGTACCACCAATACTAGTATACATTTAAAGCTAAATAATCCTAATTTCTAAAATTTTGTGATATGACGAAAGAAATATCGTATATTCATTTTAGTGACCTACATATAGGTCAGAAATGGTCTAATCAGTATTTGCCGAATGCAAAGGATATTATACTTGATGACCTTCGGCATGTTATCGGTTTGTTGAAAGGGCTTGATATCGTTTTCTTTACTGGTGATATGGTACAAAGTGGCACTAGTTCAGAATATGACGATTTCATGGAGTGGTTCGGAGATATTAAAGATAGTATCTCTAAATTGGGATATGATCCATATTACCTCTTTGTTCCTGGCAATCATGATCTTCAGCGCATTTCTGATGAAAGTGATCCTACTCACAAAATGTTGAAGTTGTCATGGTTGATCGATAGTGAGTTGAGAGAGAACTACCTTTGGGACAAGAATAAAGCGTATTATAAATATTTAGTAGAAAGGTTTGAGAATTATCATAAATTTTTGCAGACTTTTTACATGAAGAACAAACGACCTGAGGTGGTGAAAGAAGGGTTGATACCAGGTGATTTCTATGTGGAATTGAACATAAATATGGCAAAAGTTGGTGTCGTTGGCTTGAACTCAGCTTTCTTGCAGATTGATGGGGATGAGTTTCAAAAAAAACTAGGAATCTACCATAGACAAATTCATGAGATATTTGGGAGAGAGGATTATGTAAAAACTCTGAAGGAGTGTGACCTGACATTGTTGCTGACCCACCACGAACCTGAATGGTATGAGCCTAAATCTTATGAAGATTATACTACCAATATTATGTCTGCGGGGAAATTCTGTGAACATTTGTGTGGTCATCGTCATGAACCTAAGTCACAATCAGTAAAATATAATTATGGAAGTGAAAGGAATCTTTCACTTGCCCCTTCTCTATTTGGTGTGGAATTTAAAAATCTAAACTATGAACGTATACATGGTTACCACGCAGGAAAATATAAGATAGAAGACGATGGCAGCATCAATAAGTTATTTTATCCTCGACGTGCAACAAAGATGGAAGATGGGTTTGAATTGAACAGAGATCCCTATTATAAATATGATGAAAAAGACGGGTGCTTTAGAACTGTGAGCTTGAAAGTGGTCGGAAAGGATAATTTTCAACAAATAAACGCAACAAGTGCCAATGAAGATGTGCTTGGAAAAGCTAAAACAATCTCAGACTCTCTAGTACGACCTTCCACCATCAAATCTAGTTATGTATATGATGGGGTCAGATTAATTGAACAGGAGAAGGCGCTCTGTATGCTAGATAAGGCACATATACTTTGGGTATATAGTCATTTCGGATTGGGCGAGGAAGAATTCGTGTCTTCAGTACTGTCGAAGAAATCCAAAGATAATAATGCATTGTTCGTGTTGAATTGCGAGGGTGCTAATACCTTTGAGGAATTTGAACATGCTGTGAAAGAGCAATACTCTAGGCCGTTTGCCTCGTTGATAAATAATCTCTCAGAAAATTACATAGATCCTGTGCTGATACTAAAAAATGTGGAGTCGGTTTTTGTGAAAAAAGAATCTGCAGCATTAAAAACAGTATTGACCTCTGTGCTGAATTTTAATAAACGAATCAGGGTCGTTATAGTCTCATACACAAAACCTTTGGATGCCTATTTTCAGAGTATTGAACTAAAACCTCTCGACTTGGAGGATGTAAAACATTGTCTAGAGGCTTCAAATTGCAACGCTAATTATAGGGCTGTGGATGTAGAACGAATTCATGCACTGACAAACGGATATCCAATTTTTCTTGATATTGCTTTTAGTGAATTAGAATTTGTTGATATTGAAGAACTTGATGAAAGCGATTTTTCAATTGGTGATGCAGACTTCGGAATTCCTTCTACTACACAGGAGTATATAATGATGCTCAAGAACTCTTCTTCGGATAGTGAGAGACGCAGTTATTCGCTATGCGACTTCTCTCTTTCTTGCCTAAAGGTGAGACATTTAAGTCTATTGTGAGATTTGATACAACCAAACCGTTTCTGCCTGCCAGCCTTCCGATATTAAAGAGTCGGGATTTGGTAGGAACCGATTATTATTACACCTTTGAGGAGGGTAAATTCGTTGTTATGTCAAGTCTGATAAGGGTTCCGCAAGCATACAGGAACTATGTGATCTCACTTTCGGACGAGGAAGAAAGGCGGAGTCTCTATTCAGATATCTGCACCATGTATTTTGGACGCGATTGGCTTTTAAAAAATGATGTAAATATTTATGCGGCCCATAAAGGTGAGTATTGTTCTTTTGCTTTCCATAATGCATCCGTGGCTTTAAAGCAGTTGCTTAGTTATAGTATTAGGAATCAGAAGTGGAATGAGGTTGTGAGATATCTGCGGATTGCAGGACAGTTTGTTCAGCAGTTGTCCGAGCAGAGCTTTTTCTATGTGGCAAATATTATCTCGGATGAATTGTTTTCTTTGGAGAAAGATATTCTATGTGATGAAGCAAAGGCTCCACTTGCATATCTTAAGTACTTGGTAGCTGATATTAAACGGATGAATGATGACTATGATGGGGCTGAAAGAATGTTTTTAGAATTGATTGATGAAAGGATACTTAATCATGACAAAATTCTCTCGTGTATGGAATGTCTTGCATATATCTATAATAAACTTGGGAAGAATGATAAGGCTATTGAAATGGCTGATAAAATGTTGTCAGAATGTAAGAAGAGGGACGAGACACATAAATGTGTGGCTGAATATATTAAAGCAAAGAATAAATCATATGATGATGATGAAAAAAGATTGTCAGAGCTAAACCGCGTATATTGCAAGGTCAATAAATTAGAGAATCGCACGATTACGATAAATGTGGTACTTGAGATGGCATGGTATGATCATTCAAAAAAAATGCTAAAAAAGATAGAGAAGTTGCTGCAATACCCTAATATTATATCCTATGACCGAATGAGATTGCTCTCAATGAAATACCAAATAATGACATCTCCTGAATTAGATGAACCTCTTACCGAAACGGATATAAATAATGTTCGAGCTGTATATACATATTCCTTTATGCAAATGTTAACACAGATGATGCAGAGGTCCCATGCCATTTTATGGGAACACTATGCAAAAAAAAATGGATTTCCCAATGCTTATTAATTTGATGAAGTATTCGTGTTTTGTGTGGGAGATGCAAAGTAAGTCAGAAATCATTCAAAAATATGTTGCCAAAATTAGAAATTTCCCTGAATTTATGAGTTGGATTAAGAACAATTTGGATAATGATGACGTAAGTGTGCTGGTGAATGAAAGAGGACTTGGATAGTATGTTCTATACTGCTTGTCACACAAGAGGTAAATGCGGCGAATGATGAGCAGATGGGATTGAAGCAATTACTGACCTTTGATGTGTATATTGCAGATTAACGGAAATGATACGGAGCGAGGAATGGCGGAGATATGGAATTTCGGATTCATGGAATTAGGAATTGGCAAAAGGCAGATGCAAAAACATCTGCCTTTTCGATTAATACGGGGATTATGTGTAATGATTTGGGGTTAGTATTCTTTTAAAAAAGGTAAGAAAGATGGGTAAATGAAAAAAAATTTGTATATTTGCAACAGATAAACAATAGAGGCAAGTATGACGCAAGACGAACGTTGGAACATGCTTCGCAGGAATCACGGAACCACAGATTTACGGAATTAAGGATTATGGATCAAGAAACTAGATGGCTTAAGAGATATCAAGAGGTGGTTGGTTTTATTGAGACTAATCATCGGAACCCGTCGAAGCATAGGATTGAGGAGCATGATATGCTGAATTGGGTTATGGCGAACCGCAAAGTGATGAATGCGGGGAAGATGAAACCAGAACGAATTGAAGCCTTCGAGAAACTTTTGGCATTGATGGAGGAGTGTAAGAGGGTGAATCAGTATGTTTGAGAAGGAAGAGGTAAGAGGGAAGAAGTCGAACACTGAGACAGGTGTTTTAGGAACGAACACGAATTTCACGAATTGAACGAATAGATATAAAGGGCAAGTGTGAAAACATCTTCCTTTTTGCTTTTTATATGAATTTTGTTAAAAAAGGTGTTGAAATGATGCGGGTTTGAAGTTTTTTCGCTATTTTTGCAAAAAATAAGAGTGATGACAGAGTGTAAGAAGTTATCTCCCCAAAGTAATGAAGCCCTGCTAAGTAGCGCAGATGGCTTTACTGCTTTTAGCTTTGGCGGCTACAATATCCGTTTCCGGGCACCATATAGCCTGGAACGGTATGTTGATGTCCTAAAATGGGACGACGGCTATCTGGTGGTGCTGGCCAAGTACAGCCATAACTCTGAGCCTGAGGAGGAGTACATTGACCTGAAGCCCATCCTCGAGGGACTGTATATCGACTCTGCCTCTTTCTTGAAACCCATTAAAAGTGTACGTATAGCTTATGCTTGATATTAAGACCGTTGCTGATAAAGCTGATGTCATCATTAACGGGTATGCCTTTACCCGAAAGGATGATTGTATTCATGTGCTTAATTTAAACAGCCCTGATAAAGCTGTTGTGTTCAACATGGATGGTGAGGTGCTGGAAACTACCATGGACGATATAGAGCTATCCATTGCGAGCCGTTACCTAAAGCAGAATCTTAAATACATGGAGGACTAAACGATGCCAAAGTATTACGATTTTAAGGTGGCTGGCTATTACTTGTATTTTACTTCTTTTTGTGTTATAGAATGTATGCATGTGCATGCAAGTGATAGTAAATTGACAGAGGGTGGTTCTGCAAAGTTCTTCGTAAAGAACAATGGTGATACTGTACTCCAGAACCGTGGCATCCTCAATGACCGTGAGATTGCCAAGATATCTGAGTTTATCAAGGATCATTATCAAGAGATGTACCTCCGTTGGTCGCAATATAGCGAAAAGGGGTATTATGAGAAGTGATGGGATACCCGAACACCGGGACAGATACTGTTTCACACTACTTTTGGATGATTTTTGAAATCCGTTCTATGTACATACTTATTGTCAGTACTCTGTACAGATTTGTGTAAATGTATTATTATACTCGACTATAATACGTACCTAGTTCTTACAATAACTATATTAGTATTTGATGAAACGGAGAATGTACCCTCTAAAAAACGGCTTCAAGATCCGCTTGGGGTTCGAAACCAAGACTCCAAAATTAAAAGATAACCGCTAACTAAGTTGAAGCACTTGGTTAACGGTTATTTGTTTTCGATTAGTGAATTCCATTCATTGTTGGTTGATCTTCGCTTTGTAATATTCTTCAAGTTTGTCAATCCATTCTTCAAGGGGTGGTGAAGCTGGTAAGCATCCAAATGAATTGTTTAAGTATGCATTGAGAATGCTGAGATTCTTATGATATTTACGTAAATCGATGGATTGGCATGATGTAACACCCGTTTGTCTGTCCTTATCGAAGAATCTAACAGTATCTCTTCTGAATCCTTTCATCTCCATTATAGACAATTGCTGAGATGACATAATAAACTGGATGTTTGAAGATACGGCTAAGAAGAATTGGATAATTCTGCCAAATGTCTCTCTATGTATGCCAACGGCACAATCGTCGATAATGATGGGTGCTTTCCGGCGACTTGCATCATATAAAATGATGATAAGCTTTATCATATTGATTGTACCCTCTGACTCTTCGTCCTCAGTAAGCCATCCTCTTCCATCTGGCAAATCGGCGGGATGCGCAAATTCTATTTTGCTAATTGTTCGTTCTGCATATTCCTCGTTGAAGACGTCTTCGCCCAATGCCATTTTTAGAATATTCTTCTCCCTCTCTCCAATTTTTATTTTGAACTTCTTGATTTTGTAGTCGATGATGTTGGAGCCAAGGTCTTTTAGCAGGTCGAGCAGAATCTCCTTAAGAAGGTCTTTGTCTTTCCTCTCATCAAGCATGCTAGCAAGGTCAAGGTTCTCTAAGTTGTAGAAAATTCCAATGTGGCTAAAATAAGTATAGACATTCTTTAGATCTTCCGATTCAATATTTTTTTCGTCATAAACGGATATAACAGAAGTGTTCTTTATGACGGTTTCATTAATCACACTTTGGGAAGATGGGGAAATATTTTTAGAAGGGTAGTTGATGATAACAATATCTTTTTTCTTATCAAAGCTTCGCTCGAAAATTCTTACTGGTTTCTTTGATCCATCCTGACGCTCCAAATATTCTTTGAGGATGGTATTATCATTATATTCAACTTCGTATGTATATCTTATCTTGTTGACGTGAAAAACAACCTTAATAGCAGATGGCTGATTGATGGTTGCTGATGATAATTTGAAAAACGTATCTCTTAATCTATACTCTTTGGCGGTCTTGCTAGTCCTTTTCATGCAAATAATATTTGCTAACATGGCAATAGCATGAAGAAAGTTGGATTTACCAGTTGCATTGTTACCAAAAAGGAATTGTGCCTTTAATATTTTCTTCTTATTCATTTCTTCAAACCACTTCATGAAGCTATATTCTTTCTTTGGCTTCTCCATTGAAGCAGTAAAGTCGAACTTCTCCTCATCCCTAAAGGAGAGAAAATTGCGCAGTGTTATTTGCTCTATCATTTTTGGGCGTTTATTATAATTTCTGCGCAAAATTAATAATAAAATTGCAATTTTGTAGTGTTGTTGCGTAAAAATCTACCTTAATTTATATATTTTTATAAATATACTAGTAATTATATATAAATATTAATAATATATTAATATATATAGTTTTAGATTATGATTGTCATAATCTTGCTTATACAAGTGTTAAAAGTGGTAGAAAGTGCAGCAGTTAAGATAAATTAACTAAGAAGTTTGCAGGAATATGAAATAAAAGAATTATCTTTGCCGCCGAAAATCTATTTAATTTTGACGATATGGTACAGATTGACAAAGAAACAAAGGAAAAAAGAAATGCAGAGTATAACAAGAAAGCAAGAAAATACCCTGCATATTTGAGCTTGGCAATACCCATTATGTTAGGGCTGGCTATAGGGGTACAGGATATGGTTGGTGCTGGTATATGGGCAAAAGGTGCTACTTACCTGATATCGATTTCTGCAATTAGTGCAGCGTTATTCTTCTTGCTAAGATTCACGCTACGATCAATTGCGAAGTTCTATCCCGAACGAATTCTCTTCAGTGACAGGCTGAAGCCGACAACACGTATTCTTTACAATAACGATAAGACCTATACAGATGAGCAGAAGGCAAATATCAGAAAAAAGATAATGGCCAAAAAGGATATTGACCTCCAGAAATACAAGCCGAAAACGTATAAGAACAAGAATTACGTTAGACGTGTAGATGAAGCCGTGAGATGGCTGCTCGATGTAACTCGATTTGACGAGATACTCTTTGAACATAATTATATGTTTGGATTCTGGCGTAACTTGACTGCAGCACTACTGGTTGATGCAATCTTGGTATTTGTACTGGCTGCTATCAACAAATGGTATTTTCCACTACCACTTGGTGAGAATCTTATGGTGATTGGCTTGATAGTATTACTACTCACAATACTGGTGACATGGGTGGCCTATTGTAATGGCAAGACTTTTGCTAAGAAGATGTATGATGTGTTTATGAATATGGATGATGAAATGTTTAATTAAAGATTCAGAATATGAGTAAAAGTAAAGTTAAGTTTTATCCGGTAGATAATGGTGATACCGTATTGATTAAGGTCGATAAGACCACCATTCAGATTGATGCAAACATCAGAGAAAGCGATGATTGCTATGATGTTATGAGTGACTTGTTGGATGAGTTTAGCACTGATGGTGAAGGCAGATATCATTTGGACTTGTTTATGCTGACGCATCCCGACGAGGATCATTGCCATGGTATAGATGCCAATTATTATCTGGGAGATCCAGATAAGTATTCGAATGAGGACTTGGAGAATGACTTGGTTATTATTGATGAGCTGATGGTAACACCTATGCTTTTTACAGATGCAACAAGTGCACCTGCAAAAGCACTGAAGAAGGAGGCTGAAAGACGTCGTAAATTATGGGACGAGAATTCTTCGGATAAAACAAAGGCGGGTAATCGACTTGTAATCATCGGTTATGATGGAGACAAGAGATATGAGAATGTAACTTCGTACATTCCAGGAGAAACGATTAAGGAGGTGAATGGTAAAAACATGACTCTTCTGGAGTTTTTTGTTCATTCGCCATTTAAAGATAGTCTGGTGGAGGGTAGAGCTGAGGAAGATAAAAACGAAACATCGATTGTGATGCAGGCGAGATTAAAGTATAACAGTACGGATGCTGATCCAGCAGCTTTGTATCTGTTTGGTGGAGATGCCGACCATTATATCTGGGAGGAAATCCAAAACCAAAGCAAAGCTCATGGTAATGACGACAAACTGGATTTTGATATCTTCATGGCACCCCATCATTGCTCATGGACTTATTTTAATGATGTTCCTTATAAGAAGGGGGAAACTGATGAACCTGTGGAATCGTCAAAGGACTTGATTAAAAACCATAAGATGACGGGTGCTGTAATAATTGCCTCGTCGAAGCAGATTAAGGATGACGACGACAATCCGCCTCATTATCCGGCCAAAGAAGAATATGTAGAACTGATAGGGGCAGGCAAGTTTATCTCATTAGCCGAGGAACCAGATTCAAAGAATCCCAAGCTAGTGGTATATGAAGTTACATCCGGCGGATTCCAGAGAAAGGATAAAAATCAACAGAAAGGTTCTGCTGGTGCGACAATAGGTAGTTCAGGTACAACAGGCAGAAAATCGACATATGGAAATAAATAACGATTTCCCACAATTTACACCATGTGCACTTTCGCAGGTGCCGACACGTGTACAGAATGATGTCAGAAGAGTCGCCATGATGGATGGCGTCTCTTTTGATAACATATATTATAGGTATAATAATTCTGTAGTAGTTAGACTGGAATTATCGCTTGAACTGCCAACAAGGTACGATGAATCTACGGCATTGGTAAGGGCGGGGGAACCTGTATATGTGGAATTCTTTGCGGATTATCCAGACAGGGTTCCCCGTGTGTTTATTGGTAGGAACGACTTTGATTTTGACCACACTCCTCATATTTATGTCGAGAAAGACGGGATGAGACCCATATGCCTGTTTCGCGGAAACGGGGATGAATGGTTCGCCAACATGGAGATAGAAGATTTAATTAAACATCTTCGGTCGTGGTATGAGGACTTGGCTTCTGGTGTGAACATAGAGGACGGAGACCAGTTTGAGCCATTAAGACTTGAAGGGTATACTGCAACCATGTCGTATGATTATGAACAACTATCGGATGAGATAGACAAGGCAGACGAACAGCAAGAAGTGCCTCTATTTATTTATCATCGGTCAGAAAAGAAAATGGTAAGACTGACGAAAGATAATGTTTGGCTTTTGCAATTGCCGGGGGTTGAGAAAAAGGATGTTATTTTAGGCTCGGTATGCTGGGATTGCTCAAAAAGGAGTTGTGATACATATGATATCGTATTACCAAGAACATATTCGGAACTTAAAGATTATTCCCACAGACATGGAGTAGAAATAGAAGCAACTGTTAGTGGTATGTTAGATAAGATGGATGATGATTCCTCCAGTATTGTTGTTGTTTTGGCAATAAAACGAAGTAAAAAACTTATAGGAGTGAATTCCTTCTATCAATTTGTGAACTTTGAAATAAAATGTGATATCGATACTGAAGGGAAAAAGGTGGTGACACCGACTTCAACAGTTAAATTTCACAATCACGAATCACCACTTACGACAAAGAAGGCTCATGAAATATCAAGCTTGGATACAGAAATAGATCCTTCGCTAATAGTTGCAGGCTGTGGTGCTCTCGGTTCAAAAATAGCGATGCATTTGGTCCGTTCTGGTATAACCAATATCTTGTTTTGTGATCCCGATTATATGAGTGAACATAATCTATGCCGACATGTCCTCCTTGATAATTCCGTTTATAAGAACAAGGCCGTGGAAATGAAAAGTGCTACCAATCTGTTATATTTCCATGAGTTGTTTAAGGCAGACGCTACCAGTAGAGGAATAAAAAAGATTCTGGAAGATATGGGTGTTATAAGAAAGCGGAAACCTGACTATCTTTTAGATTTTACAGCATCGAAGGTGGTTCAGAATCAGTTAGTGAATATCGAGAAAAGGCCTACGGCAATAAGTGCTGCTATATATGATAATGGTAAATTCGGATTGTTGATGTGTGAAGGAAACAATGGTGGGGTGAGGCTGGATGATTTATTGGCTACAGTCTTCTCCCAGTACAAGACAGATTCTTTTGTCTCAAGTTATCTAATGAGAGAGAAGGGTCTTTCAAACGAACCGGTATCATTATTAAACGTGGGGCTCGGTTGTAATTCGGAAACTTTCATACTAGCAGACGATGTCATCTCTTTGTATGCAGCATCCATGAGCATTACAATTAAAGATATAATTGCCGGTAACCATGCTGATGGTGGCTGTTGGGTGTATATGACGGATGTTGATGGAGGCTTGAGGGTTCGAAAATTTGATATCCCTCAATTCTATTGCTATGATTTGGATACTTGGAAGGTTCGTATTAGTGATCAAGTAGTTAATGACATTGTGAATCAGGCTGGGGCTGCAGGCAATTATGAAACGGGCGGATACCTACTTGGACAATGTAATCTTAAGACGAATACGATTCACGTTATAGACACCATAGAGGCTCCAGAAGATACGGTGCATATGGGTGATTACTTGGTTTTAGGTAAGAAAGGAGTTCGGAAAAAGTTATCACAGATTGAACGACGGTCCGGGGCTACGTTTGGTTATGTGGGTGAGTGGCATTCTCATCCAAATGGGCCAAATTGGTTTAGCGTTGTTGATTTTGAGGAGTTTGCCATTAAAGCAGAAGAGATGAGGGCAGAAGGGGCAACTAAGCCAATACTGGAAGTGCTTGTGTCACCTGTCGGTTTGAGGTGTGCGGTGTTGGCATTGGGTGAGGATTAGGCCTAGGGTAGGGTGATGTTGATGCTTATTGTTAAAAATGGTGGATAAATTATATTGGTTTGAAGTTTTTTCACTATTTTTGAGCCAAATATGAGTTCCGTTAGTATACGGGGCTGTGGTTAAAGTCATAAAGCGACTGAAAATCAAAGTGATATGATGGAGACGAAAGAAGTTGGGAATGAATTGGGACGCGACACAAGGATGTGTGGTGACTCCAAGGCGTGGTTTCCGATGAGGGTGACGTATCAGCGCGAGATGAAGGTGAAGGCGGAGCTGGCCGGCTGGGGATTGAGAACTTTGTACCGATGAGGTATAATGTGGTGGACGGGGATATGGCGAACTTTATGCGGGTGGCCTCTGTGACTGACGACAGCGTAATGTTTCTGGATGAGGAGACGGTCGTGGGCAAAGAGGGCAAGCGTGTGGAGCATGAGGTGGAAGGCGTTTTGCGCCTTCAACCTTAACGATAACCTTAACGTTAACTATTAGGTCACGCAGATAGTACGGAAAGCACGGATAACATATATGGTTCATGGTTAATGACAAGTTTTAATACGATGGAATAAAAGATTCGATAATTGAAAAATATCTAAAAAAAAGTAGATAATTGGCGGATATTCAAGAATTATTCTATATATTTGCAGCGTGAATGCTGTGATTATTATAAGATGATAGAAGTATGATAGCAACAATATCAGCTGACATAGTACGCTCTACGTCAATGAATACAGAGGACTTGATTGTACTTCGCAACAGGTTGCGGGACCTCTTTCATGACTTTGAGGAAGACTACCCTGGCTTTTGGGCCAGAATAGTCAGAGGAGATAGTATTGAATGTGTCGTCCCCAATTATAATGATGCGCTCAGGATAGCCATTTTGATAAAACTGTATGTCAAGATGGGAGTGTCGGAATTAGAATGTTCTGAGATGTTGCAGAGATACGGTATCCGTTTCTCGATAGGGGTGGCAGACATCAAGTACGCTGATAAGAAAGAAGATATCATAAACGGACCGGCTATTTATTTGTCGGGTCGGAACCTTGATGAGATTAGCCGGAGGGAGAATGTAATGACTGCTTTTGAGATAGGGCAAGCACCTAAACCATTGAGTAATCTCTTGGATTCATACGTGGCAATGGTGAGCGGGATTGTTGATTCATACTCTGCGAAACAAGCAGAGGTTGTTTTTCTGAAGTTGCTTGGCTTTAAGGAAATTGAAATTAGTGAGAGGGTGGGAATTTCTCAGTCTTCGGTCAATACGCGTGCTGCGAATGCACAATGGGGACTGCTGAATACGGCAATTAAGGATTTTGAAGCATTAAAAATTGAGCAGATATCATGATGGAACTAGTTTTAAGCTTGGTTTTGGCTCATTTGGTGGCGGACTTTATGTTGCAGACAGGAAAGTCTTGCAAGGATAAGAAGGAAAGACATTGGAAAAGCCCTCATCACTATGTCCATGCTTTAATCGTATTTGGATTGTCGTGGCTTGTATCATGGGATGTCTGCTTCTGGTGTGGTGCGTTGATGATTGGTGTGGCACACTTGGGCATTGATATATGGAAATCGTACCGTGAGGACAATGTTGTATGGTTTGGTTTGGATCAGGTTCTTCATCTGCTGGTGATAGCCGGGGTGGCCTATGCATGGACCGGATGTCATGATTGGAGTTTGCCGTTTGATGTTGAGTTGTGGCATGTGGCCATCGCTGTTGCTTTGCTGATTTGTTGGAAGCCAGCGAATATTTTTATCAAGCTGATGCTGAAGCACTATAGTGTGAATATGCCGGAGGATAAAGAGAACGGTTTTAATGCTGGCGCATTGATTGGCACAATAGAAAGGTGGCTGATATTAATCTTTGTGTGTATGCAGCGGTATGAGGCGCTGGGTCTGTTGATAGCAGCAAAGTCGATCATTCGTTTTGGAGATAAAGAAACTGCCAAGACGGAGTATGTGCTGGCGGGAACTCTGTTGAGTATTCTTATTGCAGTGTTGGCCGGGATGATGGTGATAGGGGTGTTGAAACTTTAACGTTGACCTTGACGTTGACGATGACTTATAAATTGAAGGATATAGAAAAGCAATAATAATTGTATGGCAGATTTTTTACAGCAGTTGGCA
>Ga0256405_10009011_pt1 | contig 13878 bp, 13 predicted proteins | sample RumenRJG_02DNA_FD_189096 | JGI IMG/M metagenome (GOLD analysis project Ga0256405, IMG submission 189096) | Bovine rumen microbial communities from Lethbridge, Alberta, Canada - RJG_02 | ecosystem: Host-associated > Mammals > Digestive system > Stomach > Rumen | place: Canada: Alberta...
CACTGCTATGTGATGAAGGTACTTTACGATAAGAGCGGCAGACCTGTATTTGATATTAAAAATAACGTCAATTTTGACTGACAGAGGTATTTACAAATGGGGAACAAGGAACTTATTGAATCCGGGAAAGCAGTTCTCGGTATTGAATTTGGATCAACAAGAATCAAAGCTGAGCTTATAGGTGAAGGAAATGCACCTATAGCATCTGGTTCTTATGAATGGGAAAACCGCTATGAGAATGGGGTATGGACCTATTCCTTAGATGATATACATACAGGACTTTCTACTTGCTATGCAGATCTTGCCAGTGATGTAGAAAAGAAGTATGGCACAAAGATAAAGAAGCTTGCAGCTATCGGAATTTCTGCAATGATGCATGGTTATCTTGCTTTTGATGAAGCAGGGAAGCTTCTTGTGCCATTCAGAACATGGAGAAATACTATAACTGAGGAGGCAGCAGAAAAACTCACAGAGCTTTTCAATTACAATATTCCTCAGCGTTGGAGCATTGCACACCTTTATCAGGCTATACTTAATAAGGAAGAACACGTTAAGGATATCCGCCATATTGCAACTCTTGCCGCTTTTGTTCATTATGAACTTACAGGAAAGAGAGTTATCGGTGTCGGCGATGCGTCGGGTATGTTCCCTATAGATATAAATACAGGGGATTACGATGGCACAATGCTTGAAAAGTTTGAAAAGCTTGTGGCTCCTTGTGGATATGACTGGAATATAAAGGATATTCTTCCTGTTTGCCTTAAGGCTGGCAAGGAAGCAGGCATACTTACCGAAGAAGGTGCAAAGCTTCTTGATAAATCAGGAAATCTTGAAGCTGGTATTCCTCTCTGCCCTCCAGAGGGTGATGCCGGAACAGGTATGGTGGCAACGGATTCTGTTGGACGTCGTACAGGCAATGTTTCTGCCGGAACATCTGTATTCGGTATGGTTGTTCTTGAGAAGGAACTTAAGAAAGTATATCCTGAGATCGACCTTGTAACAACACCTGTTGGTGATCTTGTTGCGATGGCACATTGCAATACATGTACATCAGATCTCAATGCGTGGGTAAATATTTTTGACGAATTCTGCGAAGCAATGGGAATGCCTGCAGACAAGAACAAGCTTTTCTCAGTGCTTTACAATAAGGCTCTTGAAGGTGAAAAAGATTGCGGCGGTCTTCTTGACTACAATTATTTTTCAGGTGAAGCCATTACAAAGATGGAAGAAGGACGACCTCTCTTTGTAAGAAGGGCAGACAGCCATTTCAACCTGGCTAACTTCATGAGAGTTCATCTTTACGCTTCACTTTCTGTACTTAAGACAGGTATGGATCTTCTTCTTAAGGGTGAGGATGTCAAGGTTGACAGGATGTATGGGCATGGCGGTCTTTTCAAGACAAAGGGCGTAGGGCAGCAGATTCTTGCGGATGCGCTTAATACACCTGTTACTGTAATGAGCACAGCCGGCGAGGGCGGTGCATGGGGCATGGCACTTCTTGCAGCTTACCTTGTAAATGGAAATGGAAAAGACCTTTCAGACTGGCTTAATGCAGAAGTATTTACAGGCGACAAGGGCGAGACTTTTGCTCCTGACAAGGCTGGAGTAGAAGGATTTGACAAGTATCTTGAAACATATACAAAGGGACTTAAGATTGAAAGAGCTGCTATAGACAACATGTGATCATTCAGGTTGAAATAAATAAGCTTGCTGTTATAGAAAAGAGGATTTGAAATGCTTGAAGAATTAAAGAAGAAAGTCTATGAAGCAAATATGCTTCTTCCAAAGTATGGACTTGTTACATTTACATGGGGAAATGTTTCGGGAATAGATCGTGAAAGCGGACTTTTTGCTATAAAGCCAAGTGGCGTTCCTTATGAGGATCTTTCTCCTGAGGATATGGTTATCGTAGACCTTAACGGCAAAGTTGTTGAGGGAAAATACAGACCTTCAAGTGATACAGCCACACATGTTGAGCTTTACAAGGCTTTCGGGAACATAGGTGGAGTTGTACATACACATTCTTCTTATGCTACAAGTTGGGCTCAGGCAGGAAGAGATATTCCTGTCTATGGAACAACCCATGCAGATTATTATTATGGAGATATTCCTTGCCTCAGATGTCTTAATGCGGATGAAGTAGAGGAGGCCTATGAGGAAAATACAGGTCATCTTATAGTTGATGAATTTAAGAGGCTTGACAGAGATCCGGATGCTGTTCCGGGATGCCTTTGCAAGAATCATGGACCTTTCTGCTGGGGCAAAGACCCTGTTCATGCGGTTGAAAGTGCAGTTGTTCTTGAAGAAGTTGCCAAGATGGCATATCGTACAGAGACTATCAATCCTAAGGTTGAAAGAGCTCCGCAGTATCTTCAGGATAAGCACTATTTCAGAAAGCATGGTGCCAATGCTTATTACGGACAGAAGTAATAAACTTTGACAATTAAAAATGATAATGAGATACCGTGACTTTCCCACGGTAATATAGATGTTCGTTCTCCTTTGTAAAGAGCCGGCTGTAATGCCGGCTCTTTTCGGCTTTAGTATAAGATTTGTGAAAGTCAGGTTGAATGGGTAAAAAATATTTTGTCTGACAGCTTAAAATTGCATCAGGATTTAATTGATTATTTTTCTGATAATAGGTATAATTATTAGAAACAATAACACAGGAGGTGTTGGAGCATGGCAAAGTATAAATGTAAAATATGCGGAGAGATCTTTGAAGTTAAGGACGGAGAGGAGCCTGTATGTCCAAAGTGTGGTGCAAGGGGCGATAAGCTTGAAAAGCTCCCTGAGGATGGAGCAAAGAACAATCCTTATGCAGGAACACAGACAGAAAAGAATCTTGAAGCAGCATTTGCAGGAGAGTCACAGGCAAGGAATAAGTATACCTATTTTGCATCGAAGGCAAAGAAGGAAGGTTTTGAGCAGATAGCGGCTATGTTCCTTAAAACTGCTGATAATGAAAAAGAGCATGCAAAGATGTGGTTCAAAGAACTTAACGGTATAGGAGATACTGCCGAAAATCTTGCAGCTGCAGCAAATGGTGAAAATTACGAGTGGACTGATATGTATGTTGAGTTTGCTAAGACCGCTGAAAAGGAAGGATTCCCTGAACTTGCTGCCAAGTTTCGTGGTGTTGCTGAGATTGAGAAGCATCACGAAGAAAGATATCGCGCACTTTTAAAGAATGTTGAAATGCAGGAAGTATTTAAGAAGAGTGAAGTGAAGGTTTGGGAGTGCCGTAACTGCGGGCATATCGTAGTTGGAACACAGGCACCTGATGTATGTCCTGTATGCGGACATCCTCAGTCATTCTTTGAAATACATGAGGAAAATTATTAATTAGATATTGTATAGTAGAAGGGCTGTCGCAATGCGACAGCCCTTCTTTGTCATATAAATACAAAAGAGGAATGATTTTTGACAGAAATGTCTATTGACTTTCAAATCTAAGTGACTTATAGTGAAGTCAAATAAACAAAAAGTAAAATCTATAAAATATACATGTATAATGCATACTAAAAGAATGGAGGTAAATATGAAAAAAGGCAAAGTCTTGCTGATAGTTGGAATTATTATTATTCTTATAGCACCATTTTTCCCAAAACCACTTATTGATTTTTTTTACAATACAGGGTGGACGGAAATAACAGTGCATGGAATAGTTCCATCAGTAGTAATTTCGGGGATTTTAATAGCAATAACAGGTATAGTCCTTATTGGAAGGGAGAATAAAGTATGAAAAAAATTGGTGTGTTTCTTTGAGTTACTATGGTTGTTTGTGTTGCTCTTCATCAGAACGTTTATGCCAATACTATGGATGGGGAGAATGTAACAGTCAACGCTATCACTGCAAACGGCGAGCAGGTGAATTATAGTCAGGAAATGACGTCTGAAGAGATAATTTCCATGTTCGCTGAAGAAAATAATGTTTCTTTAGATAAGGCAAGACAAGAACTATTTGGACGGATGAAGTTAAGGACTAATAGTTTAACAGCAACTTCGTACAGAGAGCTTACTGTAGTTTTAAACGTTACGCCTGAATATAAACCAACATTACGTTTTTATTGTAGCGTTTCACAAGGGGGAAATTATTGGGGGATTTTAGATATCCTTTCGGTTCAGCTTGATTGCAATTATCGAGGAACAGCTAAACAATTTTCTGGTAATGTTGAAGCCCATCTACTCAGTGCATATCAGATACTATATATAGTAAACGGAACTTTCTATCATTACGGGACAACAACTGTGACTTCTTCAGTTAGTTCATCCGTAAATGCTGGGGTTGCATCTGCAACTTATAATGTATCAGAGGAGAGCAGCAGTAATTACTATAAATATTACTATTATTCGGATTCTATAAGTTTTCAGAAGTAAAGGTGATAACACGTAACAAAGATGTAAAAGTGCCTTGTACATTGTATATTAAAAAGATTTTACATAAGGGGAATGTCAGAAAATTCTGGCATCTCTTTTGTATTTAATATATTACCAATATAGATGAGATGAAAACCATTCATAAAGGCATGAGATGGAGAGCATATTGAATTTTTAATAAAAATATTTAAAACTGAATAGCAATATGTGTTTGGGCAGATTTTTAAAATCTGCCCTTTTTAAATTCGTTTACAAAGTATTTATTGCTGACTTTTTGGTGCTTTGCCCTTACTGTCACAAAATACTCAAAATAAGTAGAAATCATAGTTGAAAAGTACCTGTTTTGGGTATATCCATACAAAAATGTGGGGCAGGATTTTGTTTTAGATGCAAATATCAGTTTTCTTCGGGGCAGGTTATTTCAACCACATCTTCTATAATGCGATGCAGGGCTTGGGGCAGTGTGTCGGGTGAAGCTGTGTAGTAGACTTCCTTTCCGCGTCTTTCTGAAATGATAAGTCCGGCGCTTTTTAAAAATTTAAGGTGATGTGAGACGGCAGGACTTGTCATGCCTGTTATGAAGGCAATGTTGCTTACGCATTCGGTGCAATGGCATAAAAGCCAGAAAATACGGCAACGGCTTGGGTCACCTAAGAGACGGAAGACATCCGCCACTGTTGCAAAGCTTTCTTTATCGGGCATTTCATCTAGTACGTGGCAGTGCATTTCACCATGTTTATGAGGTAGTTCTGATTCTTCTATATGAGTAAACGCCATGTGGCACCTCCTTTTTTCTTTAAGTATAGCAAAGGAAAAAAAACATTGCAAAACATTTCAAAAAAGTGTTGACGATGGGATGAAAGTGTAGTAATATCAAATCAGTAAAACAATTAAACAATCGTTTAATTAAAATTAAAACAAAGACGAGAAGTCAGTCCTAAGAGGACAGAAAGAGAGTTTTATTATGAAAAAAACATACGATATCGAAGTTGATTGCGCTAACTGTGCTGCAAAGATGGAAGAAGCCGCAAAGAAGACGGCTGGCGTCAAGGATGCTTCGGTTAATTTTATGATGCTTAAGATGAGCGTTGAATTTGAAGATGGCGTTGATGCAAAGGCAGTTATGAAGGAAGTTTTAAAGAACTGCCGCAAGGTAGAGGATGAATGTGAGATAGCTTTATGACAAAGAAACAAAAGAAAAATCTTATAAGGATAATTGTTTCCTTTATAATGCTTGTGGTACTGCATTTTATTCCGGTTACTGGACCTGTAAGGTTTTGCCTGTATATGATCCCATACCTTGTAGTGGGATATGATATTTTGAAAAAGGCAGTAAAGGGAGTTATAAACAGGCAGCCATTTGACGAATGTTTTCTTATGGTGGTTGCCACAATAGGTGCCATTATACTCGCATTATATAAGGAAGCGCATGGCGAGGCGGGAGATTACGTTGAGGCTGTCGCTGTTATGCTTTTTTATCAGGTGGGTGAGTGGTTCCAGAGCTATGCAGTCGGCAGAAGCCGCAAGAATATAGCGGCTCTTATGGATATAAGACCTGATTATGCCAATATTGAGCAGGACGGCAAGCTTGTAAAGGTGGATCCTGATGAAGTGGCGATTGGTTCTGTGATAGTTGTAAATCCAGGTGAAAAGGTTCCTATAGACGGTATTGTGCTTGAAGGCGAATCTTCACTTGATACAAGTGCTCTTACGGGAGAGAGTGTGCCGAGAACTGTCCGCGCGGGCGACGAGATAATCTCTGGTTCGATAAGCCTTAATGGAGTGCTGAAAATCACTACGAGCAAGGAATTCGGCGAATCTACTGTATCAAAGATACTTGACCTTGTGTCGAATGCTAGTTCCAGAAAGTCGAGATCAGAGGACTTTATCACAAAATTTGCAAGGGTATATACACCGGCAGTTGTATTTTCAGCTATAGCCCTTGCACTTATTCCTCCGATCGTAAGGTTGGTCATGGGAATTGCCCCTCTTTGGGGAACATGGGCTTACAGAGCGCTTACTTTTCTTGTAATCAGTTGTCCTTGTGCTTTGGTTGTAAGTATACCGCTTTCATTTTTTGCAGGTCTTGGCGGAGCTAGCCGCGCCGGAGTGCTTGTGAAGGGGTCAAATTATCTTGAAGCTCTTGCAAAGGTAAGGACTGTGATGTTTGACAAGACCGGAACGCTTACTCAGGGAGTTTTTGAGGTTGCAGGCATTCATCATGCGACTATAAATGAAGATGAACTTCTTAAGTATGCGGCCTTTGCAGAAAGTGCAAGCTCACATCCTATCGCACACAGTCTTATAAAGGCTTACGGGCTTGAAATTGACAGGAGCAAGGTTTCTGATATTAAGGAAATAAGCGGTAGGGGTGTCAGGGCAGTTGTTTTTGGTAAAAATGTTGCAGCCGGCAACGACAAGCTTATGGCTGACATTGGAATAGATGCGATAAGCTGTCATGGCGTGGGCACAGTAGTGCATGTTGCCATAGATGGCAAGTATGCAGGACATATCCTTATTGCTGATGTTGTTAAGGTTCATTCTGCCGAGGCGATTAAGAGTCTTCACAGAGTCGGGATAAAGAGAACGGTGATGCTTACCGGTGATTCAAAGAGGGTCGGCGAGGCTGTCGCCGGTGAACTTGGAATAAGTGAGGCTTATACGGAGCTTCTTCCTGCAGACAAGGTAGCGAAGGTTGAGAGCGAGATAGCAAAGAAAAACGGGAATGTTGCCTTTGTAGGTGATGGTATAAATGATGCACCCGTGCTTTCGAGAGCTGATGTGGGTATTGCCATGGGAGCTATGGGAAGTGATGCCGCGATAGAGGCGGCTGATGTGGTACTTATGGATGATGACCCGCTGAAGATTGCAGGAGCTATTAGGATTGCCAGAAAAAGCATGGGAATAGTATATGAAAATATTTATTTTGCTATAGGCATAAAGCTTTTGTGTCTTGTTATCAGTGCGGTTGGTATAGGCAATATGTGGCTTGCCATATTTGCAGATACCGGAGTTCTTATAATCTGTGTTATAAATGCTATAAGAGCACTATTTATCAATAAGAGACAGAATTAGTATAAAAATATAGCCCTATGCATTCATTTGTGATGCATAGAGCTTTTTATTTAGTGTATTATTAGACAAAGTCCGATAATACACTCTGTCGGTCACTGCGAGAGTGATAAAACATGAACGGCTAGTCCGTTATTTTTTCTTTTTGGCATTTTTCCTTGCAAGAGCTGCAAGCTGTGAAGCCATTTTTTTCTGTTCTGCTTCATTTCTGCTTTTCTTTTTACCTAATTTACTCATTATCATTTATACCTTGTCGCAGGCAGGGTGCTTACCGGTGTCGTGCCTGCAGCGGTACCGGTATAAGTTTAAAGCTCTTTTTTGAAAATAATTTATAACGATAAGTCTGTATAGAAAGCAACAGTATTAAATATAGCCCCTTTTGGGGGAAAGTGCAAGTGGAATTATTCTGAAATTATTGAAAATAGTTGAAATGATGATAAGAGATTATAAAATAATGTGGATACTTTTAAGATAATCTTTATTTACAATATGAGCGATAAGTGTTAAGCTTCAATTAGCACTCTAATAGTGACAGTGCTAACAAGAGAGAAAGAAGGTGGAAATATGGTGAATAAAAAGGAACCTAAGGATCAGAGAAAGCCGCTGGTTGTATTTTACATAGTTGCGCTTGCTGTCCTTGTAATATTCAATGTATTTGTAGTGCCTTTTGCGGCAAGCAGGAGCATTGAGGAGGTTGATTACGGAACTTTTATGACGGATACCGAGAGCGGTAAGATCGATGAGGTTCAGATCACAACAAGCAAGATTCTTTTTAAACTTAAGGATTCTGACAAGATTTATAAGACTGGTCTTATGAATGATACCGGGCTTGTAGACAGGCTTCATTCTTCCGGGGTTAAGTTTTCAAGCCAGATAATAGAGCAGTCATCGCCTTTTGCGGATTTTCTTTTTACATGGGTGGTGCCTATCGGTATTTTTGCATTAGTTGGATATTTTCTTAATAGGCAGATGCAGAAGGCTCTTGGGGATTCATCCATGATGTTTGGTGGAAACGGCGGACTTGGCAATTTCGGCGGCGTCGGCAAAAGCAATGCGAGAGTTTATGTCAAAAGTTCGGATGGCATAAAATTTAAGGATGTAGCTGGCGAAGAGGAAGCGAAAGACAACCTTAAAGAGATAGTAAATTATCTACATGACCCGAACCAGTACAGGGAAATCGGAGCTTCTATGCCGAAGGGCGTTTTGCTTGTAGGCCCTCCAGGAACAGGTAAGACTATGCTTGCAAAGGCAGTTGCAGGTGAGGCGAATGTACCATTCTTTTCAATGTCAGGTTCTGAATTTGTTGAAATGTTTGTCGGGATGGGGGCTTCAAAGGTACGTGATCTTTTTAGGCAGGCAAAGGAAAAGGCTCCTTGTATTGTTTTTATAGATGAAATTGATGCAATAGGAAAGAAGCGTGATAATTCTCTTTCTACAAATGATGAGCGTGAACAGACCTTGAATCAGTTGCTTACCGAGATGGACGGTTTTGAGGGCAACAGCGGAGTTATAATCCTTGCCGCAACCAACAGACCTGAGTCACTGGATCCTGCGCTTACAAGACCTGGTCGTTTTGACAGAAGAGTTCCAGTTGAGCTTCCGGATCTTAAGGGACGTGAGGATATTTTGAGGGTTCATGCAAGGAAGATAAAGCTTTCCGACAGCATTGATTTCAACAAGGTTGCAAGGATGGCAGCAGGTGCTTCCGGTGCAGAACTTGCCAATATTGTTAATGAGGCGGCTCTTAGGGCTGTGAGGGATAACAGGAAATTTGCAACGCAGTCTGATCTTGAAGAGAGTATTGAGGTTGTTATCGCAGGCTATCAGAAGAAAAATGCGATTCTTTCAAGCAAGGAAAAGCTTATTGTTTCTTATCATGAGGTCGGACATGCCCTTGTTGCCGCAAAGCAGAACCACACGGCTCCTGTGCAGAAGATAACTATAATTCCTCGTACTTCCGGTGCTCTTGGATATACAATGCAGGTTGAAAAAGAGGGAAACCACTACCTTATGAGCAAGGACGAACTTATGGCAGAGATTGCAACTCTTACAGGCGGTCGTGCCGCTGAAGAAGTTGAGTTTGGCAGTATTTCAACCGGCGCTTCCAATGATATTGAAAAGGCTACGAAGCTTGCAAGGCAGATGATCACAAGGTACGGTATGAGCGACGAATTTGGAATGGTAGCTCTTGAAAATGTAACAAATCAGTATCTTGGCGGTGATTCAACTCTTGCATGCTCACCGGAAACTCAGACAAAGATTGATAATGAAGTTGTTGCTCTCGTTGAAAAACAGCATGAGAAGGCTGTGCAGATATTGCGTGAAAATAAATCAAAGCTTGACGAAATTGCAAAATATCTTTATGAAAAAGAAACGATTACAGGTGAAGAATTTATGAATATTCTGGATAAAAAACCTGAGCTTGAAACAAAAGAATAGGAGGTGAAATAATGTTCCCATTTTTTATACTTTCAACAACAAGCATGATTTTTTGGATTTATATTCTTGTAGCAATTGTACCAGCATTATTTCTTTTGAGATATATTTATAAGCAGGATGCTATTGAACACGAACCTTTAGGCCTTATAATTAAGCTTTTAATTCAGGGAGTTTTAGCGGGGCTTGGTGCAATATTACTTGAAAAAATTGGAGGCTTCATCCTTCCTGCTTTTGCAGAAGAGGGAACAGCAACTTATACTATATTTTTTGCTTTTCTTGTGGTGGCAGCAGCGGAAGAGGGCATGAAACTCGTGCTTATGAAAAGGACTACATGGAAAGATCCAAACTTCAATTTTCGTTTTGATGGTATTGTTTATAGTGCGAGCGTTTCGCTCGGATTTGCGGCATTCGAAAATATAGGATATGTTTTTAGTTATGGGCTTTCTGTTGCTGGTCCAAGAGCACTGTTCGCAATTCCAGCTCATTTGGGCTTTTCGATTTTTATGGGATATTTTTATGGAAGAGCTAAGCTATGTGATAATATCGGTGATGAAGTAAGAAAAAAGAGAAATATGACAGCGGCTTATGTTTCTGCTGTTTTTCTTCATGGCTTTTATGATTCGTGTGCTATGATCAGTTCTACATTATCAAATGTAATGTTCTATATTTTTGTTGCAGTAATGTATGTTATAGTTATAAAATTGATAAAGAAAGAGGCAGCGACTGACAGAGCGATTTGAGAAAATAAGAGGTTTATTATGGTAAATGATTTTCCTTGTGAAAGCTGTAATAATTATGTTTACGATGAAGAGGAAGAGGCGTATTTTTGTGAGCAGGATATGGATGAGGACGATTACGGAAGGTTGATATCCTCTGAAAGAAAAACCTGTCCGTTTTATAGGAACGGTGATGAATATAAGGTGGTACGCCATCAGGCTTTTTAAGTCGGTCAGATTGAAATTTATCTTGTAAATAAAAACTCCTGTAGTTATAATTACTACAGGGGTTCTTTTAAGTTTATGGGAAATTCATTTGGAGTTTCCATAAATCAAAATGTTCACCTAAAAATAAAGAGAAGGTAAAAAAAGATGCTATTTAAAAAGAAGAACGAGGCAGCACTTATGCCTCCTATGGGGTGGAACAGCTGGGACTGTTTTGCTGCAAATGTGACTGAAGAAGAGCTTCTTGCAAATGCAAGGGCTATGAAAGAAAAGCTTGCGCCATACGGATTTCAGTATGTTGTTTGCGATATCCAGTGGTCCGAGCCTCTTGCAGGAAGTGAAAATGTGGTTTACCGCGATTTTGCAGATCTTAATATTGATGAGTATGGCAGACAGCTTCCGGCAGAGAACCGTTTTCCATCTTCGAAGGGTGGAGTCGGTTTTAAGAAGATTTCAGATGAAATACATGCAATGGGGCTTAAATTTGGTATTCATATCATGAGGGGGATTCCAAGAAAAGCCGTTGAAAAGAATACAAAGGTGCTTGGTACCAAGGTTACAGCGAGGGCTGTTGCAGATCCATTTTCAATATGTCCATGGAACGGTGACATGTATGGAGTAAAAAACACACCTGAAGGGCAGGCTTATTATGACTCTATTTTTGAGCTTTATGCTTCATGGGGAGTTGATTTTGTAAAGGTTGATGATATAGCACATGAACACCTCTATCCGGACCACGCTTATGGTGAAAATGAGGTGCACATGATCCGCAAGGCTATAGACAAGTCCGGAAGAAGTATGGTGCTTTCACTGTCACCGGGACCTGCTGTCATAGAAAAGGCATGGCCTATGGAGCGTGATGCAAATATGTGGCGCATAACAGATGATTTCTGGGATGATTGGAAACTTTTAAAGGCTATGTTTGAGCGTTGTGAAGTATGGCAGAGGCATGTGGGCGAGGGTTCATGGCCTGATTGCGATATGCTTCCGCTTGGCCGCATAGGTACCGGATTCAGAGCAGGAAGGGACACTAATTTCACAAAAGATGAACAGAGAACTCTTATGAATCTCTGGGGAATCTTCAGGTCTCCGCTTATTATGGGCGGCGATCTAAGAGAACTTGATGACTGGACACTTTCACTTCTTACCAATAAGGAAGTGCTTGAAGCTAATCAGCATGGGGCTGATCCGACTCAGCTTGAGAGGGATGACAGCCATGTTGTATGGACAAGTGAAGGAAATGATTGCAGGTTCCTTGCGATATTTAATATTTCCGAGGAAGAAAAGGAGTTTCATTTCAACCTGAATGACCTTGAAATGGAAGTGCATAATGTTTGCGATATCTGGAATAACAGTGACGCTGTTACAGCTGGAAATGAGCTTACAGTAAAGCTTGCTCCGCATGCTTCTGCAATGTATAAGGTCAGATAAATCTAAAAACAGATTAAAGAAAGGTGCCGCTTATGAAAATGAATAGTGACTGGAAAAAAATAAAAACTGCTCTTCGTCATAAACCATATATCATAGTTGGAATGTGCTCCTGCGAAAGTGATGAAATATGCAGGGTGCTTGATAAGCACAATATTCCTTATGATAAGGCGGATCTTTCATATAAACAGCCTGTATGGCAGAAATTACCTGAGGAACAGCAGGTAAAGATAAGGGAGGCTTTTGCAGGCGGACGTCCGGTTATCGGCTTTTGTATAAATGGTTCGGCTCCGGAAGAGGCTATAAGCGTGCCTATTGTATGGTACGGTCTGGATGCAGAACAAAACGAGGCGGGTCCTCTTGTGCAGCTTGATATGGCACTTGATGGGGAGGTTTCGCCTTACCATGAACTTGTGGCAGCAAACAGCTGGGGCTTCATTTTTGAAATGAGGAAAACAGCTGTAAGGCTGATGAAAGGTGAAGGTGCCCAGGAATGCTACGACAGGATAATGACCGAGTCAAGGATAAAGCAGGAAAATTTTGAAAATTATGTACGCAGGGACTATGACCCTGAGGAGTATGGTATTGGAGATATTCCTGCAAAGTATAGGGCTGGAATGAATATGGTCATGAAGACGATAAGACGCAGAGACAGGCGTGCTCAGGGAGTCAGTGTTGATCAGGAAAAGAATGCCGAGAAAGCAGTTCTTGGTGCTTATCTTGTCGGAAGCGTGACTGTTGTGGAGTCCGAGAACACTGCGCCGTCTGCTCTTCTTGACAGGCTTATAGAGTCGGAAAGATTTGGCGTGCTTATGCTTCTTAGCGGAAACCTTAGTTATTTTTACGGGCCTAATACCAAGGTAAATAAACTTAAGGAGCATTTTCCTGACGGAAGAGTGGGGGCTGGCATTGGCAATAGGGGCTTCTGGTACAGTCATTACAGCAAACCGCTTGTACTTGAATATGTAAAAAATATGGAAAAGAAGAAATGATGAATTGATTCGATCAAGGGAGTGGATATGGACGAGAAGATAAAAACTTTGTCTGACTGGATAAATGAAAGTCACAATATCGTTTTCTTTGGCGGAGCAGGAGTTTCTACAGAGAGCGGCATTCCTGATTTCAGAAGCGTTGACGGATTATATAACCAGAAATATAAATTTCCACCGGAAGAAATCATCAGTCACAGTTTTTATAAAAGAAATCAGAAGGAATTTTACCGTTTTTACTGGGACAGGATGATCTACCGAGACGCCAGACCGAATATTACTCATGAATTTCTTGCAAAACTTGAAGAGGCAGGAAAGCTTTCTGCTGTGGTTACGCAGAATATCGACGGACTTCATCAGAAGGCAGGCAGCAAAAAGGTGTATGAGCTTCATGGCTCTACGCTTAGAAATTATTGTGAAAAATGCGGAAAGTTCTATTCTCTTGATGATGCATTTGAAAGAGCCTTGTGCGATAAGGATGATTTCTTTAAAAATGCTGACGGAACCTACGAACCGGGAGTGCCGAGGTGTGCAGACTGTGGCGGTACAATAAAGCCGGATGTTGTGCTTTATGAAGAAGGGCTTGATGAGGACACTATTGAGGGCGCTGTGCGTGCCATTGCCGATGC
>Ga0256405_10009012_pt1 | contig 13876 bp, 13 predicted proteins | sample RumenRJG_02DNA_FD_189096 | JGI IMG/M metagenome (GOLD analysis project Ga0256405, IMG submission 189096) | Bovine rumen microbial communities from Lethbridge, Alberta, Canada - RJG_02 | ecosystem: Host-associated > Mammals > Digestive system > Stomach > Rumen | place: Canada: Alberta...
ACGCTTCCAACTAAAAGGAGAGAGTCTAAGAAAAAAGTATTAACTTCGCAGCAGATAATCTGTCTTAACACCCAAAAAGTGAACGGGTATCACCGGAACACTGAACGGGTATCCACCGGAATACATATTGGGTCACTCATTTTATTTACTCTCTTTAGAGAAGAATCGGAAATGAAAGATGATTAGGTAGAAGGCGCCGACGGTAACGCAGGAATCGGCAAAATTAAATACCGGTTCAAAGAAAAGACGACCGCCCAAAAGAGGCACCCAATCCGGCCAGTTGAAAAGCGGGAACTGGAACATATCCACAACACTGCCAAGCAAGAAAGTACCATTGTAAAGGCTGTCAACAATGTTTCCAACGGCGCCCGCAGTAATAAGCATAAGCCCCACAAGAACACCCATCGACACAGGCTCCGCATCAGGATTTGCAGGCGTACCACGCTTCAAAAGCTTCCACATCCAACGCACCAAAATTGCCACCAGCACTATCCTTAAAACAGACAGGAAGACCTTTCCCACTATGCCGCCAAACTTGACGCCATAAGCCATACCCATGTTCTCTACATGGCAAAGCTTAAACCAGCTGAAAACGTCTATCTGCTCCCCTATCGGGATATAAGACTTGACCAGAATCTTTATGACCTGATCAATGAGCACAAGCAAGATACCCGCGATGAGCAGGATCTTGCCTCTGCGTATTGCAACGCTATTAACGCCTTCCACTTTGGGCTAGCTTCTCTTTGGCCTCTACAGTAAGGGTTGCGTGCGGAACAAGGCGGAGACGCTCCTTAGGGATGAGCTTGCCTGTTTCACGGCAGATACCGTATGTCTTGTTTTCGATGCGGACAAGGGCAGCCTCAAGGTTCTGGATGAACTTGTACTGACGCTGAGCCAGCTGGCTGGCCTCTTCCTTAGAAAGCTGAAGGGCACCGTCGTCCTCAACGGTCTTGAATGAAGGAGTGGTATCTTCAATGTCGTTGGTTCCGTTGTGCATTACAATCTTGCGAAGCATTTCATATTCGCTCTTGGCCTTTGTAAGCTTCTCAATGATAATCTCCTTGAATTCGGCCAACTCCTCGTCGCTGTAACGAGCCTTTACTTCTTCGTTTGCCATAGTGTTATGATTAGAATGTTAATAATCTTTATTTGGTTATTTGAATTGCGATGGTTCCGTCACCCCACTCTACCTGAGCAGCCTCTGCCGGAGCAGCGTCCGGCGATACAGAATCTATCTGTGACAGAGTCTGTGACGTTATATAGTCATAGAACAGATCTACAGCCGATGCAATCTGGAAGAAGTCGTCTCCCGATGCATAAACGGTAACCTGAACACGATCCGTAACCTCGAACCCGCTGTCTTTGCGGACATTCTGGATACGGTTCACAAGCTCACGGGCCAGACCCTCTGCGCGAAGGTCGTCCGTAAGGGTTATATCAAGAGCCACGGTAAGCTGGCCTTCCGTAGCCACTGCCCATCCGGGCATATCTTCAGAACTGATCTCGTAGTCTCCGGGCTTCAGTATAACCTCTCCGCCGGGCAGGCTTACCTTGTACTCTTCGCCGGCAACATCCGCCTTCTGCAGGGCGGCAATCTCTGCCTGGCTGAAGCCTCCGAAGGCAGCGGCAATCTCTTTCATCTGCTTGCCGTAGACCTTGCCCAAAGTCTTGAAGTTAGGCTTAATCTTAAGGGTGATGATGCCTGCAGTATCTGCAATGAACTCCATCTCCTTAACATTAACCTCTGTAAGGATAAGGTTGCGGGCGCCGTCCAGCTGCTCACGAACCTTCTCTGAGATTACGGGAATCACAACCTTTGCAAGAGGCTGACGTACATTAAGTTTGTTCAGCTTACGAAGTGAGTGGATAAGCGAGCATGCCTTCTGGGCAGCGGCCATCCTCTCTTCAAGATCCTTGTCGATCAGGGCCTCGTTGGCCTCCGGCATAAGGGTGAGGTGGACAGACTGTCCGTTGCCTGTGAGGTCGCGGAAAAGCTGGTCCATGTAGAACGGGGCGATAGGTGAAGAAAGTACTGATACCTTCACCAGAACCTCGTACAAAGTATTGTAAGCGGCATTCTTGTCTGCAGTTTTCTCGCTGCCCCAGAAACGTTTGCGGTTCAGACGGACGTACCAGTTACTGAGCTCGTCGCAAACGAAATCCTGAATCAAGCGGCCTGCAGTAGTGATGTCGTAGTCTTCGTAGGCAGCACGTACATCCTTCACAAGGCTGTTAAGCTTTGACAGTACCCAGCGGTCGATCTCCGGGCGCTCTGCTGCCGGAACGGCAGAATCAGAAGGCTTGAAGCCGTCGATGTTAGCGTACTGTGCAAAAAGTTTGTAGGTGTTGAACAGGGTGCCGAAGAACTTACGGCGAACCTCGTCCACACCAGCCTCGTCAAAGCGAAGGTTGTCCCAAGGCTGGGCGTTGGTAAGCATGTACCAGCGAAGTGCATCTGCGCCGTACTTGTCAAGTGCGTAGAAAGGATCTACAGCATTGCCAAGGCGCTTACTCATCTTGTTGCCGTCTTTATCAAGAACCAAACCATTGGAAATCACACGCTTGAAAGCGGGAGTTCCGCTAATCATGGTGTGGATGGCGTGAAGGGTATAGAACCATCCGCGGGTCTGGTCAACGCCCTCTGCAATAAAGTCAGCAGTTGCGCCGAAGCCCTTGCCGCCAAGGTTGCGAAGACCTTCCTGTGCATAAGGCATGGCGCCGGAATCGAACCAAACATCAATAAGGTCGGTCTCGCGGGTCATCTTCTTACCGGAATCTGATACCAGGAAGATATTGTCCACGTACGGACGGTGAAGGTCTATCTTATTGTAGTTTTCAAGGCTCATGTCGTCCGGGTTGAAGCCCTTGGCCTTGAAAGGATTCTCTTTCATTATGCCGGCGGCAACGGCCTTCTCTATCTCTGAGTAAAGCTCTTTCACGCTGCCGATGCACTTTTCTTCCTTGCCGTCCGCAGTGCGCCAGATGGGCAGCGGAGTGCCCCAGTAGCGGCTGCGGCTAAGGTTCCAGTCCTGAATATTCTCCAGCCACTGGCCAAAACGACCGGTACCTGTAGAAGCGGGCTTCCAGGTAATCTGCTTGTTAAGCTCTACCATTTGGTCCTTGACTGCGGTGGCCTTGATGAACCATGCATCCAAGGGGAAGTAAAGAACCGGCTTGTCTGTACGCCAGCTGTGAGGATAGCTGTGCACGTGCTTCTGGATCTTGAAGGCGCGGCCATCCATCTTCATCATCATGCAAAGGTCAATGTCCAGGGTAGGAGCATCTGCGGGCAGGCTGTCGTCAAAAGCATTTTTGACATAACGGCCGGCGAACTCTGCATATGAAGGATCTACATTGCTCTTAACATATTCTGCATCAAGGTCTTCAAGGCGATAGAAGCGGCCGCTGCGGTCTACCTGTGCCTGCGGCTTGCCGTCGCGGTCCAGAACCATCATCGGAGGGATGTCGTAGTTGGCGGCAACCTTCTTATCGTCGGCACCGAAGGTAGGTGCGATATGAACTACGCCGGTACCGTCTTCTATGGTCACATAGTCGCCCAGGATCACCCTGAATGCGTCGCCCTCGAGCGGCTTGAACCAGGGAATCAACTGATGGTAACGGATACCCAGAAGGTCCTTGCCCTTGAAACTGCCTTCCAGTACGGTGAAAGGAACTTTCTGACCGAACATGGTAGGAACCAGCTTTTCTGCCATAACGTAAATGGCCTCTGCACCGGTATAGGGATTTGCGGAACGCACGCGGACATAGTCAATCTCCGGTCCGACGCAAAGCGCGGTGTTTGAAGGAAGGGTCCAGGGTGTGGTTGTCCATGCCAGGAAGTAAACGGGCAGGGTCTCAGTTCCGTAAAGGATCTGGGAACGCTCGTCTTTAATAACCTCGAACTGGCAGGTAACGGTAGTATCCGTAACGTCCTTGTAGCAGCCGGGCTGGTTCAGCTCATGGGAGCTGAGACCGGTACCGTCAGACGGGGAATAAGGCTGGATAGAGAAGCCCTTGTAAAGGAGACCCTTGTCATAAATCTTGCGCAGAAGGTACCACAGGGTCTCTATATACCTGTTGTCATAGGTGATGTAAGGGTCGTTCATATCAACCCAATAACCTATGCGCTCTGTCATGTTCACCCATTCCTTGGTGTATTTCATGACCTCTTTGCGGCAGGTGTCGTTATACTCTTCTACGGATATTGTCTTGCCGATATCCTCTTTGTGGATACCCAGTTTCTTTTCTACACCGATCTCTACCGGCAGGCCGTGAGTGTCCCAACCTGCCCTTCTGGCTACTTTGTGACCGGTCTGGGTCTTGTAGCGGCAGATGGCGTCCTTGATTGAGCGAGCCATGACATGATGAATGCCGGGCATGCCGTTTGCGGACGGCGGGCCTTCAAAGAAGATGAACTCCGGCGCACCTTCCCTGATTTTCAGGGACTGGCCAAAAGCGTCTTCCTTCTTCCACTGCTCCAAAACCTCTGCTCCTGTGGCTACCAAATCAAGACCTTTATACTCTTTGAACATATTTTGTCGTTTATTTTATTACCTTTGCACAGTCTTCAAAAGAAGACAATTTTTTAATTTGCAAAGGTAATCATTTTTGACATCTATTCAAATAGGAAAATGAACGGTATTGATGTAGTATTTCTAGTTCTTCTTGTTCCTTTTATCATCAGAGGCATAAAGTTGGGCTTCGTGATTCAGGCTTGCGCAATAATTGCCATTGTAGCAGGCACTTGGATTGCCTTCCGTTTTTCCGGTCTTCTTGCGCAGTGGATAGGGCGCGTCTGGGAGGTTTCAGAGATGACCTTGCATATTGTGGCTTTTGTGATTATTCTTCTTGCTGCCGTCCTGGTGTTCAATCTTATTGGAAGGGCTATAGAGAAGATTGTGCGCTTTGCTCTGCTGGGCTGGTTGGACAAAATCCTGGGTGCAGTCATGGGCGCGGTAAAGGTATTCCTGGTTCTTGGAATCCTTATCCTGCTTTTCCATCCCATGAACTTGAAGTATCACTGGATAGACCAGAGCGTCCTTGATGGGTCTGCTCTGTACACACCCATCAAGGACGCCGCATACGTCATCTTCCCCTACTTCAAAGAATTACTTGCATAAACCGTCTTTTAAAGATTTTTGCCTGCATCTAAAATTTTACACCAAAGATGACACCGGCATAGCCGTAATGATACATCTCGTATGTTACATCCCTAACGATTCTGTATTTCAAGAACTTATGGGTATAAGTCAAACTTAAATCAATAGAATCATTATCAATAATACGTATTCTTCCTGTCAAGAATACACCCGGGGCGAGTTTACTGTCTTTTGTAATATAGAACGAGGGTTCTGTCATAGCTTGAACATTGCCATTAGTTACTATAAGGCCCATCATTCCACCCATGTTGGTCTCCCGAATCCTCAAATAGTCAAGTGTAACGCCGCCACCTAATTCCAGCCTGTCAAGGATAGAAGTCTTATGGAAAGGGCGGAATAAGCCTTGGATATCAACGGCAACAGAGTATTTACTCTGAGGAGCATCAACAAGATAATAAGGATCTCTGCTGGCAATTACCTTTTTGCTCATATGATTACTCATTGTCGATAAACCGGCAGTTACACTGAACCAAGGATTAATTATCCTTGCATATTCTGCGAACAGGGCGACTCCGGTACCAACCTTTGCGGAAACGTCGTCATCATAAAACATCTCGGCCTTATCAAGGTTCACTCCAACACCGGCACGCAGTACATTCTTCTTCTCCTGAGCAAATAAAGGACAAGAAAGAGTAAAAACAACGATTAAAAAAAATACCCGTTTCATATTATTTCATATTATATGATATCAATATACCTTATTAAAACAAAGGGAATTGTTTCTGAGCATTCTGCTATAAACGAGTATGTTGTTTCATCTTCATCCTCAAAAATAACAGTTCCGCGCATAACCGTTAAAAAACAAAGGGCGGTATCAGGAATATCATCGAACATATGTGGATTTAACGTAGCCTCGCCCGTATCTTCAAACAAATCTGTCACTCGAATACTGGTATTCTGATAATGCTCCCCAAAAACCATTGTCCCATTCCATTCAACTGCAATAATTATACCGTTATCATTATTCATATCCTCTGTCCAATTGACAATAAAATCCGAATAATAACACAATGGATAACCGTCCTCAGATTCATCCAAATCCGGTGATGTTATATGTATTTCAGATGGTAATAATTCCTCTCCCGGATCATCAGGATCCATATCGAAACGTTTACCCAGTTTTCGATGATTCCCTATTTGAAAGTTTACTTTTGATCCAAATAAATCATTAACAGAAATCCCGTCATGGCCTTTTGTCGATATCGCCTTTAGTGATTCACCGTTGATATAAATATCATGAGGTAATTCTTGAGGATTCTTAACTATATTATATCCACAGCCGTTTTTACGACCAATAAAGAATCCAGTTGTATTAGATTTCATATGTGGAATACTTGTCTTTGTAATTCCTATGACATAATCCGTCCTTGCTAAGAATTTTGTGTAATATCCTGCATTTTCTGCAAGAATTGTATCTTTTTGTTTTCCCCCGTATTTATGATTTATAGACAACTGGTATTTCCCGTTTACAGCTTCCTTATTTACGGAAGTATCTTTTGATATATTACCGCTTTTTGCACAAGAACAAAAAAGCAGAATAATAATCCAAATATATTTTATTATTTTTTTCATGAAATATGCGTATTATTAGTTTCCACCTTCACCCTCAAGACCTTCGCCATCTTCTTCTTCTTCTGCATAATCGAATATCGTAGGTCTATGCCATATAACTGAGCTATCATAAAAGCCGTGATAGTATACTTTTTTCCCTAAGGTTGAAGAAAACAAGAATGGCTCATTATTAATTGTTACCTCCACAATATTATCTTCAAATCCTTCTTCTAATGTGTTTTCATAAACAGCTATTGCATCATTTAATTCTAAAATATTCCCAGCAAAGGATCCTGGGCCCGGCGTTGTATTCACAAGACAATTAATCTCTACTTTTGTGGAAAGTTGCCCATTAAGATTTAGCGTACCCCAAGTATTCTCAACAATATTCGCTTTCCCGGACCAGACTAACTGACAATTTGAAGATAATGTTCGAATAGTTTTAATTGTCACCTCTAATAGTTTTAGCTTGGCGGGTTGATCTGGTATTCCCAATAGAGTGTTTCCAACAACCTCCGAAGAAGAAAAGACCTTATTCTTTTTTCCGGTACAGTTATCAAAAGAAAAATTTGCCGATATTGATGGCTTACGTTCAACAGGATAATTATCCGCATAGTATAGAATATTACCTAACCAAGTTACACTTCCAATCATTGATTCAAACGAGGAATGAGCAATATTTAATTCCATCCTATCAGATTCAAATGCACCTAACCTAGAAAGGTTATAATTAAGATGCACCTCTGAAAAAGAAAAAGACGTTGAATCATGTATTAGCGTGTCACACTGAGGAAGAGGCTGTCCCCCTCCATTCCCTCCAGTTAGATGGCTGGTACAGCCTGGGTTACCGTCACTTTTTGTATTTACTGAAAGCGACGCCACCGATAAGAAAATGACAAAAAATTTTAATAGTTTAATACTCATATTCTTGATTATTATTAATTCATTTTAAAGTATCGTTAGGCGACAAAACAGGCTCTGTACCGATAGCCGGAACTCGTTGTAATTAGGATGATAATTGGACCGGGATCAGAAATTGGTATTACGGCAACACCAATACCTACTTGCTGATAATAATCCACAGTCTCCGTAGAAAGAATTGATACAACGATATCCGCCGTACCTAAATCTGACAAAAAAGAAAGCTCTACCATCTCAAATGTTGGATAGTAGAAACAAGTAATAGGAATAGATTCTGGATTTCTTAGTGTTGGACTTTCATTTTCATTTTCATTTCCATTTTCCAAAACTTCCTCAACAATGACTTCTGTCCCTTCTTCCTGCGCCCTCATCGGGAAAGCCATACATAATAACAAAATTACAAATAACACCTTTTTCATTGTCTTTTTTCGACAAAGTTAAGGCCTTATCTGCAAAAAAGGATCAAATCCAGTCTTACACGCATATTGCCTAAACAGCTGATTTTTAGGCATTTATTCCAAGCTAGATTGCCTAAAATCTTACAAGTGTGAAAAACGCTGTTATTTATCAAGAAAACATGTATACTTTTTCTGTTTTTCCAATGACAGTTTCTCTATTTTTTCTTTAATTCTACATCTTCTTGTGTAAACTGATGCAGGAGAGATATCCATTATTGCAGATATCGTTTTAGGGGAGAAACCAAGAAGATCGTATGCTATTAACTGATATGTTGTTTTATTCTGGTTCGGTAAATCTTCCCTTAAACTTACCATAATATTATCCAGTTCCTCGTTTGCTAACTTCTCAACCTCTGACGACTCTGAATTATGGTATGTAAGTTTTGTAAGAACTTCTTTTACATGATCGAAAACTCGATCTCTTTGTCCCTTATATGTCGCTAAAAAATACGCGGAACACAGGTCATCCAACAACTTGTAATGCTCTTTATGCTGATTATCATATTTTTGTCTTAAATCATTTATTCGATTATCCAACAATAATTTAGTTTCAACACTAACATTTAGTCGTTTTGATAAATCCTCCCTAATATTCTCAAGAATCACTATTCTTCTTTCTTGTTTCCTCCTATATAGTACAAATAGTAACACGCCCAATAACAATACAACGATTAATAAAGCAACTGCCATAAAGAACTTAATTATCACTTCTCTTTTTGATTGTTCTTCGTTTTGTGCTTTTGTCTCATAATACTTTCTTTGCGAGCGTTCCAAAGACTGGCGTAACATACTAATAATCAGAGAGTCCTGATCAATAATTGTTTTTTCAAAAAGAGATAGCGCTTTATGATAATCCCTCCTATTCTTATACAGTATATACCGCCAATTCTTTGAAGCAACAGATAATGTATCAAATTGCTCAAGTCTATCCAATAATCTATCTGCCGCCTGTTTGTCTCCTATCTTATCCAATGCTACCGAATAAAAATAGTAATCTTCTATTCTGGGTTTAGCATGATACTTCCTTTTTGCTTCATTAAAAACCTCTAAACATCTCTCCGGCTCTGACGGTTTTCTACCAAGCAGCATTTTTGAATAATATAGCAGATTCTTGGCATAAATTGCTGTATCTAATACGGGCAGTGTCGTATAGACTTTAAATAAACTATCAGATGTGGCTTTATCCCTGTTATCTCCGTAACATACTGCCAATCGTCCTAACAGAATCCATCTTCTTAAAGTATCAGGCGTATGTGAAAAGCATTCAAAGGCCTGCCGGGCATAAAATAACGCCTCTTTTGAACTATATTTAGAGGAATAAAGATCCGATATTATGCTATTAATCAAACCCTTAAAATAATTATCCTCACTCCTCTTTGAGATATCCAGCGCCGAGGTAAATGATTGCATCGCATCGGCACTATTTCCGGCATTCTGCTGAATACGACCAAGGTAATAGTAAGCCTGCATGCAATGATCCGGGTCCGAATCGGCATCGTAATAATCCAACGCAGGCTGAATCACCGACATGTCTGTAGTGTCAATATAATTCTTATCCAAGGCCATGGCATAGAGGAGGGAATAATGTCCCCTATTGGCCTTTGAGCCAAGATGACTGGCATCTATGCGACGTAATGCATTCAGCGCGCTGTCAGGGTGCTGACGGATGTAGGACTCAACATCGTCAAGAAGTCTTGCGGTCTCATTGGTTCCGCAGGCGGCAAGCAATACTGCCGTCAAAAGAGTTATTATCAGCCTTATTCTCATTAATTACCTGGTTTAAAGCAAAGATAACCATTTTATCATTATCTTTGCGAAAATATTCGATATAAGAATAATGATACATAAGTCTTTAGAGAATGGTCGATGGGCCGAATTATCCTTTGCACAGCAGATGGCAAACATCGGCAGTGAGACTTATCGCGTTTATACAGCATTAGAGAAAGGCTTGCAAAGCCGTGCCGACAGTGCTTTTGCCCGCGCACAAGAGTTGATTGACCTTACTATACGATACGGTCGCCTGGGGGATGAAACAGGCAGAAGCGCCATGCTTGAAGAGCTATGCCGCTTCCGCGAATTATTCTGCGGGGCCGTTCTTTCAAAAGATTTGAAAGAACTTTCCGCTCTCAACAAATATCTGGACCAGTTCGCTAAAATCAGGACCATCTAGAATTTCCAACCCAGGCCAACGGAAACCGAAGATGTGAACGTGTCTTGATTCTTATATCTGTTTCTCAGGCCGAAGTTAATATCTGCACTGACGAACATAGTATCCGACACATCTCCAGAAAGACGGACAACCGCACCGGCATAAAGAAGCTTTATATCATCGCGCTTATCCCACAAGGCATAGTTTACAAAAGGACCAATACCTACGGAGAAATAACGGCCTTCATTTTTAAGGGGAATCTTTAGGTTAACCGGTAATTCCACACGGATATCAACAACAGACTTCGTCGGGGCAGAACCTCCACGATAACCCGTGGACTTACTCCAAATATGAGAAACCGTAGCTATCGGACTGCAGGAAAGCCAGGAAAGAAGATCGAATTCTTTTCCAATGCCGGCATATATACCAAATCCACCTTGCCAATCTTTCGAAATAGAAAATCTATTATCCGCATCATTCTGAAGCCGGACTCCGGACTCGTAGAATAGACCCTTCTGACCAAATGCTGGAATTGTCGCAAAAAGAATAATAGCTACGAATAAAAGTTTTTTGTTTTTCATATCAATATCTGGACATGTTCGTTAAAACTATAGTCTAAGGCTTTTGCCCGCATCTAAAATTTTACACCAAAGATGACACCGGCATAGCCGTAATGATACATCTCGTATGTTACATCCCTAACGATTCTGTATTTCAAGAACTTATGGGTATAAGTCAAACTTAAATCAATAGAATCATTATCAATAATACGTATTCTTCCTGTCAAGAATACACCCGGGGCGAGTTTACTGTCTTTTGTAATATAGAACGAGGGTTCTGTCATAGCTTGAACATTGCCATTTGTTACTATAAGGCCCATCATTCCTCCCATGTTGGTTTCCCGAATCCTCAAATAATCAAGTGTAACGCCGCCACCTAATTCCAGCCTGTCAAGGATAGAAGTCTTATGGAAAGGGCGGAATAAGCCTTGGACATTAACGGCGAAAGAGTTTAAGCTCTGAGGCGCATCAACAAGATAATAAGGATCTCTGCATGCTATAACCTTCTTACTCAGATGAGTACTCATTGTTGATAATCCGCCAGATACACTGAACCAAGGATTGATTACTCTCGAGTATTCCGCAAATAGGGCAGTTCCGATACCGCTATTTGCCGAAACGTCATCATCATAAAACAGATCTGCTTTATCGAAACTCAACCCAACACCTGCGCGCAAAGCATTTTTCTTTTCCTGAGCAAAAGAAATAATTGCACTTGTCGCCAAAATAAGAATTGATAATATTACCTGCTTTTTCATATCCTAAAACTTTACGCCAAAGAGAACTTCAGCAATACCGTAACAGTCAGCATTGTAAACCTTGTCATATTTTAACTTAGCTTTCAATACTGTAAAAGTATAACGCAGACTTAAATCAAAAGCGTTATTCTCTAATAAATGGAAAAGGCCAGTACCGACAAGTCCGGGACAAACCTTACGGTTTTTGTAATTCGCAATATTTGTATAACGGCCAAAAGTATTACCAGCATACTTCTCATTATAATACTCACCTGTTAATCCCCCACCCAGTTCTAATCTTTTGAAAAAAGGATTCTTATAAAATGGACGGAACAGGCCTTCGACGTTAAGCGAGAAGTGAGTCTTTTTCTCATACGATTTGTATTCATCTCGTTGATTAGCCCCACCCGATGATAAGTATATATTACTGCAAGTCATACTAGAATGACTAAATCCGAATGATGTAGAAAGGCTAAACCATGGATTTATCTCCCTTTGATAGCCTACGGAAAAAGCAGGGCCAAAAGAAAGAGGATTCCGTAATTCTATTGGCGTTCCAATTCTAACAATGCACGCTTTATCCATTATTACACCCGCACCCAATCTGGCCATATTCTTCTTCTCCTGGGCAAAAGAAAAGAACGGCAATATTACTAATAGGGTGATTACTAATATTCGTTTCATATGATATCAATATTTCTTATCAAAACAAAGGGAATTGTTTCTGAGCATTCTGCCATAAAAGAATATGATGTTTCATCTTCATCATCAAATTGTAAAATTTTGTACCACAAAGTTAAAATAAAAGCCGCGAGAATGTATCAAACCGTGTTCCCACACCCCATCGCCACAAACATCTGATTTATAAACACTTATAACGAGCGGTATAATAACAATTCCCACGGCATTTATTATACTGCTTATTTTTCGCTTAAAAATGCCAGATATTCTTGTTTTGCTGCCACACTGGAATCCGCTATCCGTTGCTTAATTCGAGCCTTTTTACCATAAACCGTCTTTGGGGTATAATTCATTAAAAGGGATATGGTTTTTGCTTCAAAGCCCATCACGGACAAAGCAATTAACTTATAATCATTTTCTGAAAATGAAGGATAATCTTTGCGAATTCTATTCATAATATTATCCCATGCATTATTGACAATTATTTCTGCGTGAGAAGGATTCTCCTTGTCATTGGATATTTCTTTCAGGACTGATTCCACCTCCTTAAATACCTTTTCTTTAGGATCACTTCTTGAAGGAGAAAGATATGAGGCACAAAGATTATTCAATAGCTGATATTGATTCTTATAAACGGAAAGATACTTTTTTCTGTAGTCTGTTTCCTTGACTTCAGATTCTTTCAACAACGCTAACTGCATATCCACCTCTTCTTTTAACATACTTATCTTTTCCAACTTTTCAAGAAGTCTTTGTCTTGCCCTAATCCAAACACCTACAATCAAGGATATAGCTATCCCCGCTAAAATTATTAATAGCCAAAACCGATCAGTCGCTGCATCCTTTTTTGCTTCTTCAACTTGTGCCTTTTCTTCAAAAAAGGCCCTTTGAACATCTTCTAATGATTGATTCAGACTACTAATAATTAGCGAATCTTGTTTACGAACGCCATCCTCCAAATATGGCAAAGCCTCTGCAAGAAGGCCCCTCCTTCTATAAATATGATATCTCCAGTAATTAGCAGACACCGTATTCACAGAAGAGAGTTTGTTTAATATAAAATCTGATTCCTTCGTTTTTCCAACCTGATCCAAGGCATTGGCATAAACGAAATAATCCTCAACAGAGGGCCTGCCTTTATACTGAAGACGTGCCATATTGAACATAGCGATACCCTTTTCTGGCTCATACGGCCTTCTGCCGGATAATGTCTTAGCATAAGCAAACAAATTCTTTGCAAAAATAGCGGAATCTAATACGGGAGATTTTTCATATAATTGAAAAACGCTATCCGCTTTTTCTTTTTCCCTGTTATTTCCATAATACACGATTAGAGCACCTTGCTGAAGCCATTGGTTACGCGCGTCCCCTGTTTTTTGAAAACATAGATATGCTTGCTGACCGTGATACAAAGCTTGCTTGGAATTATAACCAGAAGAATAAAGAACAGCTATAATACTATGAAGCATGCCTTTATAAGTGTTATCCTCACTCCTCTTTGAGATATCCAGCGCCGTGGTAAATGATTGCATTGCATCGGCACTATTTCCGGCATTCTGCTGAATACGACCAAGGTAATAGTAAGCCTGCATGCAATGATCCGGGTCCGAATCGGCATCGTAATAATCCAACGCAGGCTGAATCACCGACATGTCTGTAG
>Ga0256405_10009013_pt1 | contig 13876 bp, 9 predicted proteins | sample RumenRJG_02DNA_FD_189096 | JGI IMG/M metagenome (GOLD analysis project Ga0256405, IMG submission 189096) | Bovine rumen microbial communities from Lethbridge, Alberta, Canada - RJG_02 | ecosystem: Host-associated > Mammals > Digestive system > Stomach > Rumen | place: Canada: Alberta | collected...
ACTCTTGGGCTTGGCCGGCGGTTTTGTCGGCACGCTGGTGTTCGGCCTGATCGGTTTCTCCAGCAATTCGATCATTTCTGATGCGATCGTATCCATCATCGGCGCCTGCATCGTTGTCGTTGGCTACAGAGCATTGAAGAAATAGTTGGCAACAGACAGCTTCGGCTGTCTTTTTTTTTGATTTATGAACAAGAAGATCTTTGCCTCGATCATGCTGGCGGGGGCGACCCTGCTCTGGGGCCTGTCCTATACCATCCAGTCCATCTCAGCGGAAAACCTGGGTCCTTTTACCCTGGTCTTTTTTTAAGGAGCGGGCGGGATCTTTCTTTTGCCGATCCTTCTGGCACAGAAAAAGAAGATCGACCGGGACACTTTGATCGGTTCCTTTCTGATGGGCGTCTTCGCATTTGTCGGCTGTCTTTTTCAGCAGCTGGGCATCATCTATTCGACGGTCTCCAAGTCCAGCTTCATTACAGCCCTCTATATCGTTTTTGTGCCTGTTATCGAACTTCTTTTAGGAAAGAAGGTCAATCAGAAGATCTGGCTATCGGTGGGGATCGCCATTGCGGGCCTGTATTTTTTATGCATGAACTCGGTTTCCGGCATCAATATCGGCGATCTGTTTCTGCTTTGCGGCGCTTTTGTCTTTGCTCTTCAGATCATCGCCTTCGACCGCTATGCCAGGAAGTGTGATCCTTTGACCCTGACTTTTTTATCACAGACAGTGGTTGCCGGCCTGGCCCTGATCGTGGTGATCTTCAAGGAACAGCCTTCCCTGACCGATTTGCGGGCTTCCTTGTTTCCGATCTTATATATCGTCTTTTTTTCCGGTCTTCTGGCCCAATGTCTGCAGATCCGCTACCAGAGGGATCTTGATTCGTCCCTTGCTTCACTTCTGATGAGCTTTGAATCGGTCTTCGGGGCATTCTTTGGCTGGCTGATCTTACATCAGGTGATGAGTGTCAAGGAGATCTTCGGCTGTGCCCTGGTGTTTGCGGCGATACTGATTGCCGAATCGAAGTAGTTGATTCATAAACAAAATACGTTATAATGAAATGGTTAGTTTTTCGAACTAACTGTTTTTTATGAGGAATTTATGGAAACAAACATTTTTAAGCAGATCTCGTGTCTTGATCACGAACTGAAAGAGTACATGGTGGGCGGTGTGGAACTGCACAAAATGCTCAACCTGACGCAGTTTCAGATCCTGCTCTATCTCTTCAAAAACGAGAATGAAGATGTCTGCCAGAAGGATCTTCAGAAAGAGATCCATCTCAAGAAGGCATCGATCACGGCCAGTCTGGATTCTTTGGAGGATAAGGGTCTGGTCTATCGTGAGACCAGTGAGAGTGACGGCAGGAAGAACTACATCCGTTTAAGCGAGAAGACAAAGGGCTTCAGCGATGCATTCAAGGAGCGGTCCAGACAGCTTTATGAGCGGATCGAAAAGGATCTGTCCAAGAAAGAGCTGGAAGTATTCAGCGAAGTGATCGACAAGATCCTTGAACATATCAGGGAGGCGGAAGATGAAACTGATCTTTAAATATCTGAAGCCTTATCTTTTCATTGTTCTGACGGTCGTGGCCCTGACCTTTGTTCAGGTACAGACGGAACTCACCTTGCCGGACTACATGTCCGGTATCGTGACCAACGGCATCCAATACGGTGGCGTCACAGAAGAAATGCCTCATCTCATTACGGCAAAGGATATGGACGATGTCCTGTCGTTTTTAAGCGAAAGCGAAAGAGAAAATGTCCTTGCAAAGTATCAGCGGATCAAGGCCGGTTCAAAGGGTCAGGTCGATGACATGGAAGTGGAGTTCAGGGAAGATGTCTGGCTGATCAATGAGGAAGATGAAGAGACAAAGGCGCTTTTGCGTGAGCCTTTGGTCTTTACCTATCTGGCGAGAGTGAATCATTTATCTCTGGATGATGCAGATGCGATAAAGAAGCTTGCCGCATCTTATGAAGACAATTACAGCGGCATGATCCGCTTCTTCATACGTGATCTCTACAGGAATGCCGGCATGGCGATCGATCAGATCCAGAACCGCTTCATCCTTTCCAGCGGCATGAAGATGCTGGGGATTGCGGCGATCGGTGTCTGTGTCCAGATCCTTTCCACTTATCTGGCGACCCGTACGGCAGCCAAGATTGCAGCTAAGATGCGCAAGGATGTCTTTGAGAAAGTCGAGTCTTTCTCTTCGAGCGAATTCTCCCGCTTCTCCACGTCGTCTTTGATCACCAGGACCGGCAACGATATCACCAAAGTCCAGCAGCTGATCCAGATGATGATGCGGATGATGCTGATGTCGCCGATCATGGGCATTACGGCAGTCGTCAAGGTTCTGCGTTATCCGAATATTTCCTGGCTTTTGATGGTGGCGATCGGTGTCATCATCTGTGCGATGATCGTTCTGGCCGTCTTTGCGGTGCCGAAGTTTGAGATCATCCAGAAGCTGACCGACCGGCTCAACTCGATCATGCGCGAGTTTCTGGACGGCATGCTGGTCATACGGGCTTTCAATTCGCAGAAGATCGAAGAGAAGAAGTTCGATGACATCAATTCCGATTTCAGAAGGATCGACCGTTTTGTTTCCAATATCATGAATATCATGGGTCCGGTCATGACACTGGTCATGAACTCACTGACGGTTGCCATCACCTGGTTTGCCGCCAGGCAGATCGATATCGATGCGATGACGATCGGCGAGATGATGGCTTTTACCCAGTATGCCATGCACGTCGTCATGTCCTTCATGTTTGTCACGGCGATGTTCTTTATGATCCCGCGTTCTCTGGTTTCCGTGAAGCGTATCCGGGAAGTTCTGGATACCGAAAACACGATCCTGGATCCCAAGGAGCCAAAGAGTCTGCCGGAAGAAAACGGCTCGCTCATCTTCGATCATGTCTCCTTCCGTTATCCGGGAGCGGAGGAATCCGTTCTGGAGGATGTCAGCTTTGAGGCCAGACCGGGAGAGACGGTCGCTCTGATCGGTTCGACCGGTTCGGGCAAATCGACGATCATCAAGCTGATCCCGCGCCTGTTTGATGTCAGCGAAGGAAAGATCACCTACTGCGGTCTGGATCTGCGGGACGTATCACAGAAACAGCTTCACGATAAGATCGGTCTGGCGACCCAGAAGGCCATCCTGTTTACCGGTGATATCCGTTCCAATATTGAATTCGGAAGAAAGATCCCGGAAGAAGATCTGAAAGAGGCCATCTCCATTTCCCAATCGGAAAACATCATCGCCGAAAAGGAAGAGGGGCTTTCAGCCAAGATCACCCAGGGCGGCACCAATGTGTCCGGCGGTCAGAAGCAGCGTCTTTCGATTGCCAGAGCTCTGGCCCAGAAGAAGAATATCTATATCTTCGATGATTCTTTCTCGGCTTTGGATTATGAGACCGACAAGAAACTGAGAAGTGCACTCAATGAACTGATCGAAAAGACAAAGGCGACGGTCTTCATCGTTGCCCAGAGGATCTCGACGATCAAGAATGCCGACAAGATCCTGGTCATTGATGAGGGAAAGATTGTCGGTGAAGGAAAGCATGAGGATCTCTTAAAGAACTGCGATGTCTATGCACAGATCGCTTATTCCCAGCTTTCCAAGGAGGAACTTGCCTGATGCCACCGATGAGAGTCGTTGAAAAGCCCAAAGATTTCAAAGGCACTTTAAAACAGCTGGCCGGCTATGTCAGGCCATACTACGCCAGGATCATTGCTTCTTTGATCCTGATGGTCATTTCGACCGTAATGTGCATTTACGGTCCGAAACTGATCGGTGATGTCACAACAAATATTGCCCAGGGCATTGTTGCCAAGTATCAGGGCACGGGCGGCATCGATTTTGACAGGATCGCTTCTTTGGTGAAGATGATCCTGCTCATCTATTCCGTGTCGGCGCTGATCGACTATCTGGTCAATTACCTGCACGTCAACATTGCCGTCAATATCTCTTATAAGCTGAGAGATGATATTTCCAGGAAGATCAATACGCTTCCTTTGAAGTATTTTGATTCCAAGACCCATGGTGATGTCTTATCCAGGGTCACCAATGATGTCGACAATATCTCCAATAACCTGACGATGACGATCTCCCAGGTTCTCAATTCGATGGTGAACATCGTCGGCGTGCTGTTCATGATGCTGACGATCTCCTGGAAGCTGACGCTGATCTCTTTGATCGTCATTCCGCTTTCCGGCCTGATCGCTGCTTTCATGGTCAAGAAGTCGCAGAAGCACTTCAAGGCCCATTCCCACTTTCTGGGCGAGATCAACGGTCACGTCGAAGAGATGTATTCGGGCCATCTGCTGGTCAAGACCTACAACTACGAAGAAGAGTCGATCCGCCGTTTCGATGAGCTCAATGATGAACTGTATAATGCTGCCTATAAATCGCAGTTTTATTCCGGCATCATGCATCCGCTGACGGGCTTTTTGCAAAACGTCGGCTATGTGGCAGTCTGTCTGGTCGGCGGCTTTGAAGTCATTAACGGCAATATGGCCATTGGTGACATCCAGGCTTTCACGACTTATGTCAGAAGGCTTCAGCATCCGATGACTTCCATTGCCCAGCTGATGAATACCATCCAGACGATGGTGGCGGCAGCCGAACGCGTCTTCAATCTTCTTAATAAAGAGGAAGAAGAGGCAGATGTCAAGGATCCGGTGTGCATCTACGACGAAGACGGCAACATCGACATCAAGGGAAATGTCACCTTTGAGAATGTGCGTTTCGGCTATGAGCCGGACAAGATCATCATCAACGACTTCTCGATGTACGTCGCCCCAGGCAAGGATGTGGCGATCGTCGGTCCGACAGGGGCCGGCAAGACGACACTGGTCAAGCTGCTGATGCGTTTCTATGAACTCAACGGCGGTGCCATCTATGTTGATGGAAGAAACATCAGGGATTACAGACGAAACGACTTACGTTCCATCTTCGGTATGGTCTTGCAGGATGCGTGGCTCTTTGACGGGACGATCAAAGAGAATATCCGTTTCGGCAAACCGGATGCCAGCGACGAGGAGATCTATGAAGCCTGCCGTCTGGCGCATGTCGATCGTTTCATCAAGACTCTGGAGAACGGCTACGATACGATCGTTTCGGAGGATACCAGCGGCATCTCCCAGGGTCAGAAGCAGCTTCTGACCATTGCCAGAGCCTTCTTGAAGGATCCGAAGATCCTGATCCTGGATGAAGCGACTTCTTCGGTCGATACCAGGACGGAACAGCTCATTCAGGATTCGATGGAAGAACTGAGAAAAGGGCGTACGGCCTTTACCATTGCCCATCGTCTCTCGACCATCCGCAATGCCGATATCATCATTGTTCTGGATAAGGGCGATGTGGTGGAAGTCGGCGATCATGCCTCGCTGATGGAGAAAAAAGGCTTCTATTACAAGCTGTACAATTCACAATTTGAAAGCTGAGTAAACTTCCGCTGTCTGCGGAGGTTTTCTTATTGAGTAAATAGTATGAAGATAGTATAATTTCTATGTTTTAACATCATGAACAGTAGACGAATCAGCTATTACTACAAAAAATATTTCTGGCTCTTTGCGATCGGCATTGCAGCCGATATCATGGTCGATGTCTGTCAGACTTTTGTGCCTGAATTTTTAGGTGCGATCGTCGAGGTCGTTTCCAACAACGCCAATGTCCAGATCGCCGATATTACCGGCATCCTGCTCAACATCTTCCTGATCGCGACTGCTCTGATGGCCGGCAGAGCCATTCTTCGTTTTACGATCATGCGGGCTTCGGGCCTGATCGAGGCGGGTATCCGCCACGAGATGTTCTTAAAGGCGGAGAGACTGTCTCAGCGCTACTACCATGAAAACAAGATCGGTACGATCATGTCGTGGTTCTCTTCCGATGTGGAAGCCGTGGAAGAGTTCGTCGGCTGGGGCACGATCATGGCCGTCGATGCGGTCTTCCTTTCCCTGATCGCCTTATATAAAATGTTCCGTCTGGATCCGATCCTTTCGATGATCGCCATTTTGCCGATGCTGGCACTGGTGATCTGGGGCAACCGGGTCGAGAAGGTCATGTCGGACAAGTGGGAAGAAAGACAGAAGCAGTTCGACAAGCTCTACGACTTCACCCAGGAGACCTTTACCGGTATCCGGGTCATCAAGGCTTTTGTCAAGGAAGCCCACGAACTGCGCGCTTTCTCCAAGGTTGCCAAGGAAAACAGCGATAAGAATCTGGAATTCGCCAAGATGTCGATCGCTTTTGATATCTGCATCGAAGTGATCATCGGCATCACGATGTCGGTTCTGATGGGTTGCGGTGCTTATTTCGTCTACCGCACGGTCATGGGTCTTCCGGTCAGCATCTTCGGTCATGTGATTACTTTGTCGGCCGGCAAGCTGACGACCTTTATCGGTTATGTCGATACTCTGATCTGGCCGATGATCGCCATGGGACAGATCCTGCAGATGCATTCCCGTTTCAAGACTTCCAGTGGCCGTATCTATGCCTTCTTAGATCAGGAAGAAGAAATTCATAACGCGGAAAATGCCGTTGTCTTAAAGGACTGCAAGGGAAAGATCACTTTCAAAGACTTCTCCTTTGCCTATCCGGATGGTGATACCCATTCCTTGAAGAATGTCACTTTTGAGATACAGCCGGGCGAGATGGTCGGTCTGGTGGGCAAGATCGGTTCAGGCAAGACGACCCTGGTCAATACCTTGTTAAGACTTTACAACATTGAAAAGGGCAAGATCTTTATCGATGATATCGATCTGATGGATATCGACATCACCAGTCTGCGCGATGCGATCGCCTATGTGCCGCAGGACAATTTCCTGTTCTCCGACAACATTAAAAACAATATTTCCTTTGCCAACAACAAGGCAGATCTGAATGATATCCGCAATGCGGCGAAGTTTGCCGATGTGGACGACAATATCCTGGGCTTCTCGGAAGGCTATGAAACAGTGACCGGCGAAAGAGGTGTGACGCTTTCGGGCGGCCAGAAGCAGCGTATTTCCATTGCCCGGGCTTATATGAAGAATGCGCCGATCATGATCATGGACGACTCCGTTTCGGCGGTCGACGTCAAGACGGAAGAGACGATCTTAAACAATATCAATGAAAAGCGCAAGGGCAAGACGACGATCATCATCGCTTCCCGTGTTTCCACGGTTGCCCATATGGACAAGATCCTGGTTCTCAACGATGGCTGCGTAGAGGCGTTTGATACGCCGGCCAATCTTTTGAATACTTCACCGACATACCAGAAGATGGTCTATCTGCAGAAACTGGAGAGTGAACTCTAAATGAATGACGAACTGGAAAAACTGAAAGGTGACGTCAAGTTACCCTTACGTGTGATCATTAAGAGAACACTTAAGTATATCAGCAGTGAAAAGGGCGGCTTTATCCTCTCGCTTCTTTTGCTTGGGCTCAACGTCGTTCTGGATTCGATCTCGCCTTTATTCACCAGCCGCATCACCGATGAGCTGGTTCAGGACAGCATCAATATCAAGCTGATCCTGAATCTGGTCTTGCTGTCATTTGCCTTGACCTGCATCAATCAGGCCTTCCTGTATCTGAATGCCAGGACTCTGCAGAACAGCGGCCAAAGGATCATCTACCGTTTGCGAAGAGAGATCTTTGAACACATCGAAAACATGTCGCTCAATCAGTTCAATGAGATGCCGGTCGGCTCCTTGGTCACCCGTGTCACTTCCTATACGGCTTCGATGTCCGATCTGTTTACCGGCGTCTTGGTCAGAATTCTGAGGGATATCACGACTCTGGTCGGCGTCTATGTGATCATGTTTGTGATCTCGCCGTCATTGGCGACGTCTCTTTTAGGAGTCATTGCGGTGGTCTTTGCCATCTCCTATGTCTTCTCCAAAATCGTCAGAGGTTTCTTCCGCAAGGAGAGGGCCTGCATCTCGGATATCAACACCTTCCTCAATGAAAACCTGGCCGGCATGAAGCTGACCCAGGTCTTCAACCAGGAAAAGACCAAGGAAGAACAGTTCTTAGAGAAAAACGAAGCTTTGCGCAAACAGCGCTTCAATGTCATCAAAGCTTTCGGCGTCTATCGTCCTTTGATCTCCTTCATCTACACCTGTTCGATCGCTCTGTGCTTTGCCCAGGGTATCCGTCTTGGTCTTTCCGCCGGTGAGATCGTGGCTTTCTATCTGTATCTGTCCAAGTTCTTCAATCCGATCCAGAATCTGGCCGATCAGCTCAATGCCCTGCAGAAGGCTTTGACGGCATCGGAAAGGATCTTCAATCTTCTCGATGTCAAACCGGATGTTCTGGATAAGCCGGATGCCATTAAGATCGACAGGTTTGAAGGAAGGATCGAATTCAAGAATGTCTGGTTTGCCTATAAGGATGACAACTGGATTCTGAAGGATGTTTCCTTTGTGATCGAACCGAAGCAGACCTGTGCCTTTGTCGGTGCGACCGGTGCGGGAAAGACGACGATTCTTTCTCTGATCGTTCGCAACTACGAAGTCCAGAAGGGTGAGATTCTGATCGATGGCATCAACATCAACGACATTGAGATCTCTTCCTTGAGAAGAGCGATCGGTCAGATGCTGCAGGATGTCTTCTTGTTCTCCGGCACGATCAAAGACAACATCACCCTGCATGATGACAGCTTCACGCAAGAGGAGGTCGAGGATGCCTGCCGCTATGTCAGCGCCGACACCTTCATCGAACGTCTGCCGGATAAATACGAAGAAGAGATCATCGAGAAGGGTGAAAACCTCTCGCAGGGCCAGCGGCAGCTATTGTCCTTTGCCCGTACGGTCATCCATAAACCGCAGATACTGATACTGGATGAGGCAACGGCCAACATTGATACGGAGACCGAAGTTCTCATACAGCAGTCCCTGGAGAAGATGAAGAGTATCGGTACGATGCTGGTGGTCGCCCACAGGCTTTCCACCATCCAGCATGCCGACCAGATCATCGTCCTGCAGAATGGTCGGATCGTTGAAAAAGGTGATCATCAGCAGCTGCTGAAGAACCGCGGTTATTATTACAAACTTTATCAGCTTCAATTCGAAAACTGATCAGGATATTGTCAAATACGGCAGTATCCTTTTATTTTTGGTTACAAGATGAGCGTATTTTATTGAAAGAGGATAAAAATGGGTTAAAATTAGTTTAGGAAGCGTTTACATTGCTTTCGAAAAGGAGAAAAAATGAAAAAACTATTCGCTTTATTACTTGCTGTGCTGATGTGTTTATCATTGGCAGCTTGCTCAGGCGGCGGTGAAACTCCGGCTGAACCGGCTCCTGCAGAAGAACCGGCAGCAGAAACTTCCGGTGAAACTTTCGAAGAACTTCTGGCTGCAGGTATTGCCAACGGCAACAAACTGACGATTTATTCTACACACTCCGTCACTGTTTCCGCTTTGGAAGCTTTCCACAACAAATACTGCCCTGATGTCGAATGCGAAGGTACCCAGGTCGGTGATACCGAACAGGTTACTCAGGTCGCTCAGGAAGTTAAGGAAGGCGTCTTAGGCGCTGATATCATCTTCATTCAGGATGGTGCACGTGTCTTAACTGACTTAGTTGATGAAGGCTATGTCTACAACTGGTACAACGATGAGATCAAGAATCTTGTCGGTGATGATTGCGAACCGTTACTTGTCTGGGATTACTGCAACAAGGTCGTCATGTACAACAACGGCAGCGAAAACACCTTCAACGAAGGCGACATCAAGAACATCTGGTTTGCGACAGATCCTGCAAACAAGGGTGCATTCTGGATGAAAGACCCGACAACCGAAGGCGTCAACATGAACTTCTTAGTCAACCTGACCAGCGAAGAAAACAGCGCTAAGCTGGAAGCTGCTTACAAGGATTACTATGGACAGGATCTCGTTCTTGATTCTGACTGCCCGAATGCCGGCTATCAGTTCATCAAGATGCTCTATGCCAACGAAATGATGCTGGGTTCTTCTGACTCCACCATCGCTAAGGATATCGCTGCTGCTGAAAAACCGCAGGCTGGTCTTCTGACTTTAAACAAGTATCTGAAGTCCCGCGGCGATCAGCTCGACAATGGTTCTTACAAACTTCTGTATGCCAAGGATGAAGTTGCTCCGTTTGCCGGATTCATTTATCCAATCTATGGCTTACAGGTTGCCAATGCTGATAACCCTGAACTGGCTAAGGCTTTCTTGATCTGGTTATACTCTGAAGAAGGCTGGTACGGTGATGGTCAGATGACACTGAATGACGGTTCTGTATACAAAGGTATGCAGGGCAGATACGGTGATTACTCCGGTAACACTGCTAACCCGACTGCTGATGGTGACATGAGCGTTGTCGAATGGAAGAAGATCCTTGTCCAGGAAGATCCTGAACAGGCAGCTGAATACAGAGCTGACGTCGAAGACTTCATCCAGCTGGTTAAATAATCTTACAAAATCATCTGTTAAAAGGGGCTTAGGCTTTGAAAAGCCTGCCCCCTTTTTTATTAGAGAGGAGAGAGAATATGAAGAAACGATGGAACAGAATAAAAACCTTCTTCTCAAAACCTTACAATGTCCTTTTGGTTCTCTTCCTGGTGGTATTGACCTTCTTAGTCGTCATACCGCTGGTTTCGATCGTCCGTGATACCTTCATCGTACACTCGGCGGAGAAATCAAGAGTCCATCAGGCGGTCGGCACGTTTACGACCTATCACTGGAAACGTCTTTTTGCTTCGGAGTTCTCCAAGTCCTTGCTTTGGGACCCGATCCGCAACTCGATCGTTACCAGTACCTGGGCTTGCGTTGTTTCGATCCTGATCGGCGGCTCCTTTGCCTGGCTGGTCTCCAGAAGCGACATGCGCTGGAAGAAGCTTCTCACCAAGCTGTTCATCTTCCCGTATATCATGCCAAGCTGGACCTTGGGTCTGGCCTGGAAGAACTTCTTCAAGAATATCGAAATCACCGGTTCAAACGGTATCTTCTATTCGCTGACCGGCATTCAGGTCCCAACCTGGTTTGCCTATGGTGAATTCCCGATCATCATCGTTACCGGTATGCATTATGCGCCATTTGCCTACATTCTGATCGGCGGTATCTTGCACAACATGGATGCCAACCTGGAAGAAGCGGCGATCATCTTAAAGACCAGCCGTCTGCGCATGTTCCTAAGGATCACGATTCCTATCGTCATGCCGGCGGTCTTGTCAACGATCATCCTGGTCTTCTCCGGTGCAATGGCTTCCTTTGCGACGCCGCAGTTCCTGGGTCTGCCGGTACGATATTACGTATTGACGACTGAACTGTATGCCTCGATCAACGGTACCAATCCGGGTGTCGGCTACATTCTGGCGATGATCATGATTTTGATCTCGGTCATCATCATGTTTGTCAACCAGAAGCTGATCGGCAACCGTAAGTCCTATGCGACCGTTACCGGCAAGAGCGCTAACATCTCCATCTTCCATCTGGGTGCCTGGAGAACACCGATCTCCATTCTGGCCTTCTGTGTCGTCATGATGATGTCGGTCATTCCACTGGTTACCTTTGCATTGGAATCTTTGCTGAATTACACCGGTGTCTATGACTTCAATAACCTGACCTTGTCCTTCTGGATTGGCCAGGCACAGGGACATGACACCTGGCAATCGGAATCGGGTATCTTGCGCAATGCGGAAGTCTACCGTACTCTGTGGAACTCTTTGAGACTGGCCTTCACCTGTGCTCTGGGTGCCGGAACATTGGGTTTCCTGGCAGGTTACAGTATCGTACGCAGAAGAGGCAGCTTCTTATCGCAGGTCGTTGAGAATCTGACCTTCATCCCGTACCTGATCCCTTCCATGGCTTTCTCGGCAATCTATCTGTCGATGTTTGCAACAAAGCACGGAATCATCCCGTCCTTATATGGCTCCTTTGCCATTCTGGCTCTGATCGGTACGATCAAGTATCTGCCGATGGCTTCCCGTTCGGGTGTCAACTCGATGCTGCAGCTTTCGCCGGAGATCGAAGAAGCCGGTATCATCATGGGTGTTCCTTGGCTCAAGCGTATGACCAGGATCATCATCCCGATCGAAAAGACGACGATCGTTTCCGGTTATCTTCTGCCGTTTATTTCGGCAATGCGTGAACTGTCACTCTTCGTCATTCTGGTTACCGCAAACAACCGTGTCTTAACGACGTTACTGCTGTTCTATGACGAGAAGGGTTATACCCAGTTCTCCAATGCCGTAAACCTGTTGATCATCATCGTTGTTCTGTTCATCAACTTTGCGGTAGAGAGGCTGACAGGTGCTTCAATTGAGAAAGGTGTAGGAGGTTAAAATATGCCGACAATCAGATTAGTCAATGTAACGAAACAGTTTGGCAAGGGTTCTCTTGCCGTAGATCGTTTGAATATGGAGATCAAAAACGGTGAATTCGTTTCTTTGCTTGGTCCTTCGGGATGCGGCAAGACGACGACTTTACGAATGATCGCGGGTTTGGAAACACCGACGGAAGGCGAGATCTATTTTGATGATCAGTGCGTCTTCTCCGATGAAAAGGGCATCAACCTTTCTCCGGACAAGAGAAATGTCGGATTCCTTTTCCAGAACTACGCTCTGTGGCCGCACATGACGGTCTACCGCAATATCGCTTTTGGTCTTGAAAACATGAAGTGGCCAAAGGATAAGATCGATGCGCGCGTCAAGGAGATCTGCAAGACCATGCGTATCGAAGAATACATCAACCGTTATCCGGCTGAGCTTTCCGGCGGTCAGCAGCAGCGTGTGGCCATCGCCAGAACACTGGCACCGAATCCAAAAGTCTTACTGATGGATGAGCCTTTGTCCAACCTGGATGCCAAGCTCAGAAACGACATGCGTGCCGAGCTTAAGAGACTGCACAAGACGACCGATTCGACTTTCGTCTATGTCACCCATGACCAGTCGGAAGCGATGACCCTGTCTACCAAGGTCGCTTTGATCAAGCTGGGTATCTTACAGCAGTACTGCCCGCCGCTTGAACTCTATGGCGAACCGGTCAATATCTTCTGTGCTGACTTTATGGGCAATCCGTCGATGAACTTCGTCGATGTCAAGGGCACGGTAAAAGACAACGGCTTATTACTGGTCAACGACCATTTCAAGGTTCATTTCACGCCAAATGAGAAGATCGAACTCAAGGACGGCAATTATGTCTTGGGTATCCGTCCGGAATTCGTGAAGATCAGTGATGAGGGCATTGAGTCCAAAGTCATCTCTTCTTTGCCATCCGGCATGGAGACGACCCTTTCTTTGGGTGTCGGCAGCGTTACGCTTTCAGCCGTCGCTTTCGGCAGTGTCGACTTCGCAATGGATTCGATTGTGAAATTCAACTTTGAAGGAGACCGTTACGTATTGTTTGACAAGGAAAGCGAACAGAATCTCTCACTTGGTTCGCTTGAGATCGTCGAATAATGAACGGATCTAACGAAAACAGAATCAATCAATTGGCAGGACGATTTTCCAATATCGTCCTGCTTGGTTTTTTTGCCTTAGTATGCATGCTGCCGGTCGTCACGATCGGTGCGTCCTGCACCGCTTTAAACAAGGCGATGTATGAGCTGCTGGAAAATGACGACGACAAGGTCCTGGTGACCTTCTTTCGGGCATTCAAGGAACACTTCCTTCTTTCCAGTGAGGTTTGGCTTTCGCATCTGCTGGCCATCGCTGTCTTGGTCTGGGACTTGGTCTATTACCGTACGGGTTCTTCGACCTTGGATTTTGTTGGCCAGGCAGCTTCCTTTTCGCTGCTGGTGATGATCGCTTTTGAACTGATGTGCGTCTTTGTGCTTATTTCCAAAGACATGGCAACCACTCTGATCGAGGCCTTCCGCAATGGCTTCAATATGGCGTTTCTGTGCTTCTGGCGAACGCTGTCCTTATTGGCTTT
>Ga0256405_10009014_pt1 | contig 13875 bp, 11 predicted proteins | sample RumenRJG_02DNA_FD_189096 | JGI IMG/M metagenome (GOLD analysis project Ga0256405, IMG submission 189096) | Bovine rumen microbial communities from Lethbridge, Alberta, Canada - RJG_02 | ecosystem: Host-associated > Mammals > Digestive system > Stomach > Rumen | place: Canada: Alberta...
GTAACACATTTTCCTACTAATCCAAGGGGCGGCAAATGATGTGCCATATACCCCTTCAGTTCCATAGGATGTATATGCGGTAATTCTGTCATCGTAATCCCCGCCATAATAAGAAACATCCGGCTTATTATAAAATGAAAGAATATTTCCCTTTCTGGAATAGCTTGCCGGTTGTCCGTCTCTCCTGACAGAGTTTACTACAAGTGAATTCAGCGAATCCGCAGGCGAACCCACTCTTAAGATTCCCTCCCTAGTTTCACGGTTATCATTTGTTCCGGAAACTACAAAGACCACATTCTTTTTTGCTTGTATTTCATCTAAAGCCGCAGCGTCGAATGATACAAAGTTTCTTGATACTTCATCATCTGTTCCTAACGAAAGATTCCATACGTGGATATCAGGATTTTCATTCACGATGTCCTTAATTTTTTTTACCAATCGTATCGTTGATATTCTGCTGGAGCAAACTCCAAAATGGCGAGCTCTGAATCTTCCGCAACCATCATCAAGCCATGGGTTCATTCGGGGGCCGTCAACAATGATTGAAGTAACCTCGGTTCCATGATCTCTAAGATCTAAATCGTTCTGATATTTTTCCAAATCACTTATATAGTCGTTATTGTCAACCCAACTGCCAAAATAAACACTTTCGTCAAAGAAAGTATCAATAACTCCTATCACAGGCTCATTTTGGGGCTTGGGGATATCATACTCATCCCTCTTTTTCGGAGATATATCTTCTAAAGTAATTGATGATAAATCTGCCGAAATCATAGAAATCATGTATGGTATCTTATCATTTATCATTTCAAACAAATCTCTTGTGACAGAAATTGTATCGTCTCCATACGCTGTGTAAGGTAATTGAGCATCATCTACCCTTAGCTTTTCAAGTAAAAGCGATAAAGAAAGCTCAGACTTATAAAACGTGATCAAAAATGTATCTCTGTCAGGAACTTCCGTAACACGTGGAACGTCGAACTTTTCCACAACCGAGCAGTCAATAATCAAGTCCCGAAGCTTTCCCTTTCCAAGTGAAAATCCTTCATAATCAATATTGCTGTTAGGTTCAGAAAAGTTCATATGAGTAGCCTTCCCACCTAATCTTTTTTGCAGAAATTCCTTAGCCACCTGTAATTCTTCTATTGTTTTATTGATTGTTTTTTCATCAACATAATGCGTAATAATATGGTTTTCTTCTCCCTCGGGTGCATCCGAAAACCTTGCGCCAACCACAGTATCATTAGTCGATTGTCGACTTGGTTTCAACAATTCTCTTACACGATTGGATTTTGCAATAATATCGTTATACCAAATATCAATCATCATTTTGTCAGTAATGCGCGGATTATCTTTATAAAACCTAAGAACAGCGCGTAAACTATCAATCAACTCATCTATCTTCTCCGTTGAAGTTTCAGCTTTGGCACGCAGGTTTCTCGCACCGGGCTTTTGATTATTCTTTTCCCCTGTAAATCTGAGTTTTACTTGAAGTAACGGATTCATCTTAGTTCTCCTTTAATTTCCGTGATACACTGCTCTTTGGAATACGGGACAATATCTCAATTTCTCTTGTTGTATAACCCTCATCGCTAAGTCTTTGTATATCTATTTCTTTGTTATCGTTTAATGCAAAATATATCTTTCTCAGATAATCGTACTCATTAGCCTCACTTGAAAATGCCACCGACGTTTTAATAATCTGCTTCAAATCTCCCGGGTAAGGAATCGTTTTCAGATTATTAAGGATTTTATTAAAAAGTCGCATATCCTGCCTTGAATTAGCATTCTTCTTTAATGTTGAAGACAGAAGTGAATCAGCTATTTCTATCAGGTCTTCATTTGAGTATCTATCAAACGATACCGTGGCATCAAACCTTCGTACTATAGCTTTATCAAAGTTAGTAAACAAATTTGTAGTAGCTATTATGATGATGTTTTCGTTTAACCTGTCTAATTCTTTTATAAATGTAGATGTGACTCTCCCCATCTCTCTTAGGTCATTGGCATTTACTCTATCTAGTACCAATGCATCAATCTCATCCATCAATACAATTATTTTTCCGAACGCAAGATGGTTTATCTCGTCAAACAGAATCGATACATTCTTTGCCGTCTCTCCAAGCCGACTATCTATGAGCTGTTCAAAGTCAACCCTCAAAAGGTCTCTTCCCAAAATACGAGCTATCTGATATGCGGATTCTGTCTTACCGGTTCCCGGAGCTCCATAAAATAAGAATTTACTCAAATCTGACTTTTCGCTGATAGCTCTGGTTATTCCCAATATATCCTCTTCAATAATCTCCGGTAATAGCAACGGAGTATTGGTATAGTCAACCTTTGTCAAATAGTGCAGATTTTTATATGAACTCTGCGGCACATAATAATTTGCACTAGACACTAATTCCATAAGATATGTTGCCATAGCAGAATCACCGCTCTGATCAAACTCTCTTGCTATCTCAGCAACCTCAGAAATAAAAGCCTCCTCATTCTTTTCAACATGATATCTAACCAAATTCATAATACTTTGTTTTTTCATTGTTTTATTCCTCTCAGACGGATGCTCTTATACTACAGTATCATTATATCGAACGTTGGGACAAACGTCAATCCTTTTGGGACAAATTCTTGGCGCTTTATTGTTCTAGCCGGCATTTTACACCGACACATATACCGACATTTTCATCCTATAGAATTGTCGTAAATAACAAACCCACCCAGGATCGTCAAGCCATACACCGTAACATATATCTTCTTGACTCTCCCGAGTGGGTTTGTATTTTTGTAATCAATGCTGCTTCAGGATAAGCAGTCGCCATATTCAATTTTTATCATATCGTGACTATTTCAAATGTTGTAAATCCGTTGTAAATGGTTACTGTCATTACCGAAAACGTCGGAAACATCAAGGATTCAGGTGTCGGTAAGTGTAATGCCCCAGCAGACGAATAGTACTTTAATCATGCTTAACACCTCGATTTTAGCTAGTTTTCTCAATAACACACATGTTCATTTTTCGGCCTATTTTGGCTTATTTTGGCCTGTTTTTTTCTTCAAAATGTGTAAAAATCTGTGTAAAAACACTTCAAAAATCCAAGTTTACACATTATGATTTTTTATGACATTTGGATGGTGTAAACGGCAGAATCGACCTAAAAAATATATGGACCTCATGAGCCCAAACCTTTTATTTAAGCTTCTTTTATGCCCTTTACAACAGATGAGTCCCGTGGGCCATTTACCCTTGAAACCTCCTCTGCCATTTCTTGTGCCTTAGCAAGCTTATCAATCTCTTCCTTGGCGTCGTCCAACTTCAGATGTGTGTAAGTATTTAAAGTTACACTAATATCACTGTGTCCCATCAAATATTGAAGCACCTTCGGATTCATACCGGACTTCGCCATATTGGAGCAGTAGGTATGACGGCACACATGAGGCGTGATCTTTGGAAGCTGTACACGATAAATGCTGTTATACTTCTCCACAGCATGTTGAAAGTACTTCTCCCAGTGCATTGCCACCATCGGCTTTCCATCCTTATCGAACCAAAGGAATCCAGAGTACCCATCAATCATAGGATCCACCTTCAGCTTTGGTCTTCTGGCAAGAATGCGCTCAAATGCATCATATACATCATCCGTCATCGGAATCACTCTTTTACCTGCATAAGTCTTGGTGGTATCAATATATACAGTAATTCCGGTTTTCTGCAACTGATGATCAATATTAATCGTTCGGTTCTTCATATCGAGATCCGACAATGTCAGACCTGTAAACTCCGAAATACGCATTCCCGTTTTAAACAGAATATACATGCCGTCATAATACCTTGAATAATGTGTGTCATTTTTGATAAACTCTAAAAACTTTCTTTCCTCTTTTCTTGTGATTGCTTCTCTTGTAACCATATCATTAACAAGAACCGTAGCAAGTTGAAATTGAAAGGGATTCTTTCTAAGGATATCATCATCCACCGCCATCTGAAATGCCGGTCTGACTACACCTCGTATTGTGTGAATCGTAGAATAACTTTTATGATCCACCTGCTGAAGCTTAATAAGCCATTCTTTCGCATCCGACAATTTTACCTTATCAATACGTTTGCTTCCAAAAGGATCTGATTTAAGTACATTAATCACTGTACCATAACCGGCTAAAGTTGTTCTCTTAACACCGGTTTTTTGTGCTGTGTATCTCTCTACAAGCCTAAGCACAGTGTAACCGTAACCATCAGGAACTATATCGTCGTCTAAATCCCTATTAACTTTCTTTTCAAGATCTCTTAAAGCACCGTTATCCTTCTTTCCTTCAGGTACAATATCTGTACGAACAAGTTTCCAACTATAAAGACATTTTGTCTTTCCATTAGCATCAACATATCTATACATATATTTACCATCAGCTCGCTGGGACTCTCCCGTGCGAAGAATACGATTTTTGTTATCTCTCCTTTTTACGCTCATGTCTTTCTCCTTTCGCAAATAAGAAGAAAGCCCTGTTTGCAATTACTGTCATATCGCGGTCATGTATGCGACCGTGTATATATAATAACACAAACAAGACTCTTCTTCCATAAAAATTTTTAAAAAAACAAGCTTTTCTGAGAATTTCAGATTATATCCAAATCATTATCTATATACCGCTCAAACATCTCTCTTTTGATTAAAGCTCTGTTTCCATTCCACAGTATAAAACTCTCATCTGCATGGTTCTTGCAAAAAATCCTCAATTTTTTATAACTGATTCCGAAGTATTCAGCAGCCTCTTCAAGAGTAAGTGTATACTTCTGCCACCACGGAAGTCGTTGGTTATCTTGTTCATTCATGAAGCTCTCCCTCCTTTATCTCATCGTGAGTTCTAATCGAAAAGTTACTCAATAGCATATTCATTTCCCTTCAACAAGAGCCCAAACAGCTGTGAGAATCTCTTTTACAACAGACTCATTTTTTATATGACCAATCTTTTTACTTACTCTATTTTTAGTTACTTGCACCATATTAATAGCACCCGCATATTCATCATACCTAAGCCCTCTGCAATCAATTGGTCTAATCAGAATATCCTCTACATATGCCGTCTTTGATGGCTGTCTATACAAGGGAACAACAAAGAACTTACTTCCCTTATCTATCGACGAATCATTACTTAAAACAACACATGGTCGACTTCCTCCATTCCTGCATACAGAAGAATTCTTTCCAAAGTTGACAAGTAATACATCACCCTGACATACACTTAGATATCTGTTATTAACTTTTTTACTCTTTCTCATCGCTATCTCTCCTTATGTAAATTTAAGACTTACGTGCGCACGATAACTCTGATTATGTCTCCTGATTCTGTTCGACAATATAATTTTAATAAAAACCCGGATTATATTGTTCGTCGAATCACCCAGATTTTACTAAGATATCCGTCTAATCTTCCATTATCGTGCGAACAATCAGATAAGCCTATCCAAACATTACTTTCAGTCCTTCTACTATCTTTTTAACAACACTAGGGCGCTGCTTTTTTAATAAAGCTCTCACTTCAGCCACATATGCATCCTCAGTTTCACCCAAAATTATATAATCTGCTGAAACATTAAAGATCTGACAAAGCTTGTATAGATTATCCAGACTCAACTTCACATTGGCACACTCTATATCAGAATATGTATTTGCGCATATCCCCATATACTGAGCCATATCCTTGGATTTATATCCTCCTTTTACACGAAGGTCTGCTATTCTTCCTGCTATAGCATACTTATCATCACTGCTTAATTTTTTAATATCTTTTAACATAATGTTGTCCTTTCCGACTTTCAGCCAAAAAAGGATCAGCTCCTGATCAGAGAGCCTGTCACCGGTGATAGCGTAAACACGCAATCCTTTGATTAAATGTTACTGAGGAATGTCTTATTCCCTCAAGCAGTCTTTCCTTAATATAGAAAGACCGATTCAAAGAACAAGCCTGACAAAAACTTGTCAACTTTTTAAAGCACAAAAAAAGACCGGGCAAAACATAAAACACTTTCCCAGTAAGGTGTAGTTGTCCTATAGTCGGAGTATTCGTACTTTTACGATTATCCGCCAATGGACACACTTCTACCCTCTGGTAAAACTGCTTCCGTTTTGCCCGGTCCTTAATGATTCCAGTCGGGATGATGTCTGTTAAGACAAGTCATATCTATATCCGACACGTCAAGTTCAACTCATCACAAACTCTTGATACCGGCGCCTGCCCTAAGGATTCCCATCATCCTCTCTTACACCGCATCTGTCATCACAGTCTCTATTACCTGTGACCGTGCGGCGGAACAGCTGACTTCGCCCAGTCCGCATGATTCATCCGATATCTCAATATATTCGATTGTCAACTATTACATCCCCTCTATTATAACGGGCGTGGGATATTCCCATCCTGACTGTCAAACTCATGGAAAATCATATTACTCTACATGAGATTGACATACCAACCTACTACATAGTACCGCTTAAGGAATCAAGATATGCATACAACCTATGTGCTGTAGATTCCTCTCTGCCCTCATCAGACGTATCATATACAACTACTACACCATCCTTAACCAATGCCGCTATGGACGTATGGCAATTCGGACAAATGTGTTCTGATTCAGTGATAGTCCCCTTAAATACAATACTGCCACATGCGGGACAACACACGCAGTGTTTCTTACTCCTGCTCTTTCTGCTCACCAGCATACCTCCCAAGTAATAATCTAAATCATCACCCGAGCGGGAAAGGGAAAGTCAACCGCTCATGAGTACAGACAGATAAGTTCCGACACACTGAAGCTGTGCTATCTGCCACATAATGAATCCTGTCTCGCTTCATCAGACATTCACTAGAATCGTGAGCTTCTGAATATATTCAAGCTTATGCCATCACACCAATGACGCTTGCTCTGATACTGATTATATATCTAATTATTTTAGATGTCAAGAAGATATTGTTTAATATTATCTAATATTTTGAGATTTTTCTTGATTTGTTGATATATCTGTAGTACAATGCCTATAGAGAAACTACATCAATTTGTATACGAATGGAGGTATCTTATGAATTCCATAGGTTCAATCCTTGCATCAGCGAGAAAAGCCAAGAAGCTGTCACAACCTGAACTTTCCGCCGAACTTAAGAAGCTTGGTATTAATAAATCTCACAAGTCTGTCTCAGCATGGGAGAAGGGGCTTGCTGAACCGAATTTCACCACGCTCATGGCTTTATCTAAGATTCTTGGAATCACCGATATATATGACCGCTACTACGGAGACACGCCAGAACATCCCTATACCCTTTTAAATGAAGAGGGTAAGGCAAAGGCAGATGAGTATATAGAACTTCTTGTCGATTCGGGTAGGTATGCTAAGCATATAGCAGATATTATTGAATTCATACCAAGAGAAGTCAAGCTCTTTTATCTGCCAGCCTCTGCCGGTCCCGGCGAATTTTTGGAGACAAGCGATGACTTCGAGATGGTTTCATTACCACAGGATGCCCCTGCTGATACTGATTTTATGATCAGAATACAGGGCGACAGTATGGAACCGCAATTCATGAACGGACAGATAGTATATGTCAGGCAACAGGAATCCGTTGAGAATGGTGAGATAGGCATTTTCGGACTTGATGGCAAGTCATACATTAAGAAAATGAGGAGCACCCCTGACGGTAACTTCCTCATTTCACTCAATCCCAAATATGAACCGATACCGATTAATAATGACAGTTCATTCAAGGTTTTCGGTAAGGTTCTGCAATAAAGACTATTATCTTATATAAATGGATTTTGGGAATTCTCTTCCCAGAATCCATTTTTTATAATAAAATTCCTTATTCGCAATACCTCCATGTTTTTTGAGACATAACATACACTGGGTTTATTATATATATATAGATGCAAAAGAAAATGTGAGGAATATGTGAATTGCTCTTTTTCCCGTTACCAAAAGCAACGGATTTATGACCGTATTAAGCGTTATTACACATATTCTCTTTATATTCACACATATTCATTAATATGCTATAATATTAATACTACATCTACAGGGAGGGCATCATATATGAGTAAAGGATACGAACCAATAGACATTGAAAGCTCAAAGGCTGACTCTAGAAGTCTAATCATGCCACATCAACAGGAAGCTGTTGACGCATTAACCAAATATTTCGAGGTAGACAAGGATATCCCCAACAGAAATGGTATATTGGTAATGCCAACAGGTAGTGGTAAAACATATACAGCCGTAACATGGCTACTAAAACAAGGTGTCGCTAACGGATATCGTGTTGTTTGGTTAGTCCATAGACAAGAACTTGTAAATCAAGCATATAATGAATTTGTAAAACAAGCACCTTTATTAAAAGGTTCAGGTCTAAAAACACTAAAAGTACTTCCGATATCAGGTGCACACGAGCATATGTCGGCAGCATGTAAGTCAGATGTCTATGTATGCAGCATTGCTTCTGTAGCCAATAAATATGGCTATCGCTTTATCGAGAGAATGATTGGTGCTGCAGGTAAAAGAAAACTAATTATCGTAGTAGACGAAGCACATCACGCTATCGCAGCAAACTATCAAAAAGTAATAAAACGCATGACTGACCTCAATAATAATCGTATATTATTGGGACTTACAGCAACTCCAAAGAGAATGCAAGAAGCAGAACAAGCAAAATTACAAAGTATGTTCAATATTAATAAGAATCTAGCCAATAACATCGGAATCAAAGGCTTTATCTATGAGGTAACTCTAAAGCAACTTCTTAACTCTGGATATCTTGCTAATCCAATTCATGAAAGAGTAAATACAGAAATAATCGGTGATGTTGAATTTGACATAAGACCAGAAGACGAGAGTTACTATCAGCAGTTTGGCGAGCTTTCTGAAAGAATAAAAACTCAAATCGCGAAATCTTCTTCAAGAAACAAAGCCATAGTCGATCAATACCTAAAGAATAAGGACAAATACGGTAAAACCCTTGTATTTGCAGTTAATCAATTACACGCTGAAACACTATGCGAACAGTTTAACAAATCTGGAATTCCATGCGATTATACTGTTTCTGGCAGAAAAGATGCACAGGAAGTTATATATCGTTTTAAGGAAAATGAATTCAAAGTTCTCATAAACGTTCAAATAATGACCGAAGGAAGCGATGTTCCTGATATACAAACTGTATTTCTCACACGCCAAACCAATAGTGATTCTCTGCTTATGCAGATGATTGGTAGAGCACTAAGAGGAGAACATGCCGGTGGAACCAAAGTCGCACATATAGTATCATTCTACGATACATGGAATACTTTCAGTTATTGGCTTGATCCTGGCTCATTAGATATATTCCAAGACGAAAACGATGAACTAATAACCGATGAAGCTAATAATAGTATAGAAGATGCTGACATATCTCCTAACGAGGAAATGCTTAAACTTCTAGCCTTGCTTAATAAACAAGATAATACTAAAAACGAGTCTAATAACAACGACCCTCTACAACCTCAACCTATGCAACCAACACTGGAACGAATGCTGTACTTTAAACTATATAATTTAATGAGAGCATCGCTCATTACAACAAATGAAACTCCTATTTTCCCATGCGGATGGTATTCGGTAGTTGATAACAATGGTAGCGATGTTCAGTTGTTAGTCTATGAAAATCAACTATCTGTATATAAGAACATAGAGCAGAACATTGATTTAATAAACGGTAAGCTTGATGCAGATGAATTGATATCATGTTACTTTAACGAATGTGAAACCATTCCCGAATTTGAAGAGATTGACTTTTTCCTTCAATACATAGAAGAAAATGGCTGTATGCCTGACTACTTTTCTTTTGAAGACAGGGATGCATACAATCCAAAGTATATAGCACAGAAGCTGGTAAAATTAAGAGAAAATGGCTCCATTAAACCTGACGAGGGAGAAGAATGGCTAAAAGAATTATATGAGAAAGCACCTGTATTACAGCAGATATATAAAACATTCTTTGCATTCAAGAAAACGGTATTTGATGCTGCAAAACAAGAAACACAAGCAGAAATAGTTACCATGGATGACAGAAAAGAATATCAAATAGTCGAAAACTACTATAATCTTTATGAACTACTTGATGAAGTCCTTCAAGCGTATCCGCTACTCAAAAAAGACGGTCTCGTTCAATTAGGATGGACAAAGCGAGTAATGAAGTCATTCTGCGCACGTGTTAGAAATGTTAGTACAGAAGAGGATACATTTAAGTATGCTCTTGATGTTAATCTACTATTTTCTTCACCAAACATTAATCGTGAAGTAATCAAGTACCTGTTATTCCATGAATTATTGCACGGAAACGGATACTGGAATCATGATGAGGAATTTCGCAAACGAGAATGGTCATATCCAAACTCTGCTGAACTTGATGGCATACTCGATTCACTCAGTAGCGAGTATAATATTGAAAAGTTTGAGAAATATAAGGCTGCTAGCATTGATACCAATGAAAGCCACCCTACAAAACATAATGATACCGAAGCCAAATCAGATACAATTACGAATTCTAAAACTGATGACAACAGCTCATTACCAAAGGGTATTCAACCAGGTTACAAATACTGCCGTAATTGTGGCAACAAACTCCCTGACACAGCCAAATTCTGTGACAAATGTGGAGAAAGGATGGATTATTAATCATCATCTTTAAACAATCGTAAAAAAGCCTCACGAAAAAATAGGACGTTTCGTGAGGCTCTTTGTTTATTGCATAGTAGCCATGTAGCCTGCGCTCCCGAAAAATTATACCAAGGTGATGGTATAATCTGCCGAAGCTGATAAACTCAAACGCTTGATATTTCGGCGTTTGTTAACACAAAATATTGTATAATATAGCTCGATTTTGCTTGCAATTATCCGGATTCCTTGGTATAATTATACCAAGGAGGGATGGGTATGGCTCTTGAAATCAATGAACCCTGGATCACAAGCAAAGTGCGCTGCCAGAACGGATATGCCTATATCGATACGGCCCACTGGGACAAGGATAAACAGCAATCCGCTCACAAGCGTGTGTACATTGGCAAATATGATGGTACGACTTTTACTCCCAATAAAAACTATTTCCGGCTAAGAGACGAGTATGAGCAAGGACTAAAGGCTCCTAAAACCGGGCCGGTTCCAACTGATATCTGTGTCCGACAGTTCTACGGAGCAACTTATCTGCTCGATGAGATCTGCCAAAAGACAGGTATCGCAGCAGATTTAGGAAAGTGTTTTGGGTCATTAGCAGCTCCAATGCTATCAATGGCTTATTACCTTGTTCTTGAAGAAGGCCAGGCCATGTATCGTTTCAATAAATGGAGTGCGAGCCATAAACATCCATTTGGAAAGGACATACCATCTCAACGTAGTAGTGAGCTATTTGGTCTGATATCTGAAGATGCCAAGATGAAATACTTTAACCTTCAGGCTAGGCGTCATGGTTTAAACGAGTACCTTGCATTTGATACAACATCGATATCTTCTTACTCGAGGCTTATCAAACAGGCCAAGTACGGCAAGAATAAGGAGGGTGACTCTCTTCCACAGATAAACCTCGCTTTACTGTATGGTGAAGAATCAATGCTTCCGGTTTACTATAGAAAATTGGCTGGCAACATAACAGATGTTAAGACCATTGAAAACCTGCTTAAGGATATCGACTTTCTGAAGCTTGAAAAACTAAAACTCGTGATGGATCGAGGTTTCTATAGTGAGCGTAATATAAACGATCTAATGAAGCATCATCACAAGTTCCTTATTGGAGCAAAGACATCACTGAAGATAGTAAGCTCGAGGCTTGATGAAATCCGAAGTGATTTTGTCACCAGGTTCAACTACAATTCAGAGCTTAAGCTGTATGTCATGTCGTTCACTGAAGAATGGGATTACAGTGAAGAAAAGCCTCGCACCGGTGAGATAATAAATGACAAGCGTCGTATTTATCTTCACTACTACTACAATGATCAGAAAGCAACTGATGACAAGACCAGATTCAATGCTATGCTCGACAGGTTGGAAAGCAACCTGGTAAATGGGACACCTGATCCTGCTGATGACAAGCTGTACCAAAAGTATTTCGTGATCAACGAGACGCCAGTGAGAGGTAAAACCTACAGTTTCAAGGAAAATGCCATCAGAAAAGCAGAGAAGAACTACGGATACTTCGTACTTATGAGCAACGGTATCAAGGATCCGGTTGAAGCGCTCCGAATATATCGTCTCAAAGACCTTATAGAGAAGTCCTTTGGCAACTTAAAGGAGCGTCTGTCAATGAGACGTATGTCAGTCGAATCCGAGGAAAACTTCGAAGGCAAGCTTTTCGTGCAGTTCGTGGCTCTGCAGATGTCATCGTACATCAAGAAACAGATGGATGAAAATGGCTTGTTCAATAACTATACCATGCAGTCACTGCTAGATGAACTTGATGTAATTGAATACTATCAGCAACCAGGCAGAACTCATCACTTGTCAGAGATTACTGAGAAGCAGCGCAAACTATATGAACTTTTGAATGTACGTTGCCCGACTTAATCCTTGGTATAAAATGTCGGGAGGTTAGGATTCATGCCGGATTTCGCCATATTAGAACAATACGTGTGACGACACACATGCGGTGTGATTTTTGGCATTTGAACCTTGTAGATGGAATTATACTTCTCTACCATACGCTTGAAATAATGCTCCCAATGTAAGGAATAGACAATGTGTCCGTCCTTGTCGAAGTATAAAAAGCCTCCATATCCTTCCACGCAAGGTTCCACCTTGGGAGGCTTCCGATTGCGGATGATTATACGAAAACACTCTTCCACATCCGGCGTCATCGGTAATATCCTATTTCCGCTTTCCGTCTTAGGCTCCTCAATGTAATACCCTGAACTGCCTCTTTTCTGAAGCTAATGATCCACATTGATCTTGTGATTTCGAAAATCGATATCATGAATGGTAAGCCCACAAAATTCCGAAATGCGGATCTTCCTTCACAAATTTCAGAAACTTCTTTTCTTCTTCTCTCGTGATAGTTTCTCTCGTTACACTGTCGTTGACAAGTACCTCGATAAGCTGAAAGCCAAACGGTTTTTTCCGGATCAGGTCATCATCTACGTCCAGTTGAAAAGCGGGTCTTAGCACTCCCCGAACGCTATGGATGGAACTGAATCTCTTTTTATCCTTCTGTTGCAATTTGATCAGCCAGCATTTAACATCTGATATACGCACCGTATCGATACGCTTCGCTCCAAACGAATCTCTCTTGAGCAGGTTTATGACAGTCCCATATCCGGCTTGCTTAGTTGGTCTTACCCCTGTTTTTGCTGATACATACTTCTCAACCAACTCCAAAACCGAAAGATTTCCATCATTTGAAGCAATGTGATCAAAACTATCCGCCTGAATCTGTTTTTCCATCTCTCGCAGGGATACCGTTCTCTTTTTCCCTGCAGGTGCCTTATCGTGATTATCTAATCTCCAGCTGTATATAACCTTTCTTTTTCCAAAACTGTCCGCATATTTATAGCGATATCTGCCGTCACTCATCTGGCATTCGCCATAGTGTAAAATACACCCTCTGTTATCTCTCCTTTTAACATACATATTTGCGGTCTCCTTTCAAAGAAAACGAACAGATAAGCCTGCTCGAAATTTTAAAAGAACCGCCTCACGCATAAATTGTAGCATAAGGCAGTTTATGTTTCCATAATATTTGCTGTTTTAATGATTAAAAACTGATCTTGTATAATAATAGTTGACAGATTCCTCTCGTAGATTTTTAATAATCTCAGAGAAAGGATATATCAATTATGGAAGAAAAGAGAATCACCAAACGTTATGACAATGATTACAA
>Ga0256405_10009015_pt1 | contig 13874 bp, 9 predicted proteins | sample RumenRJG_02DNA_FD_189096 | JGI IMG/M metagenome (GOLD analysis project Ga0256405, IMG submission 189096) | Bovine rumen microbial communities from Lethbridge, Alberta, Canada - RJG_02 | ecosystem: Host-associated > Mammals > Digestive system > Stomach > Rumen | place: Canada: Alberta | collected...
TAGATACGTCGTCGTATGTAACCGGTTTGACGGTTACTGATGAAAAGAACCGGTACTATGGACTGGTGACTGTGGACGGTGACAACGGAAAGATTATCCGGGTGTCGCCGGTAAAGCAGATACGCGATACTCGGCTGTATACGGTTTCAAGCGTTCGGATTACTGATGATGAAGGAAAAAGCACGGTATATGATTCGCTCTTTATGGTGCTGTGCGGTGTAAACAATAAAAAATCTGCTGTAAAGCTCTGTCTGATTGATACAGAATCCCTTGAGCTGAAAAAAGAGACTGCGGAGACAGTTTCTGTTGCGGCCGGACTGCTGGAGCTTAACGGCAGCTATTTTGCAGTTATCCAGTCTGGTAAGGAATGGTTTGCGGCACGGTTTGATAAAAATCTGAATCTGCTTAATAAGAGCGCTGCGGCTGTACATGCAGCTACTGCGATTACGATCGTAAACGGCGGTATCATGGTGACTGATAAAAAGGGGAATCCGATGGTTCTCAGCGCAGATGATCTGAGCACCAGATGGTAAAGTACATTCCCGCTCTATAAAACAAAAGGCCGTTCCGGGCTTGTTATACAGCTCGGAACGGCCTTTTTGTTATGGGCTCGTGAGCCCGTGAAACTATCTCAGTTTTATTTTGAAGACTTCTTTTTCTTTGATACAACGTCAAAGAGGACTGCGAGCAGCAGTACAAGACCTTTTACTGCTTTCTGCCAGTTTGAATCGACGCCGAGAATTGACATACCGTTATTCAGTACGCCCATAAAAACTGCGCCTACAACCGCGCCGCTTACTGTTCCGGTTCCGCCGTATGCGGATGCGCCACCGATAAAGCAGGAGCTGATAGCATCCATTTCATAGTTTGTACCTGCTGTAGGTGCAGCAGAATTAAAGCGGGCCACACAAACGAGCGCTGCAACTGCTGAAAGGAATCCCATGTTGGTGTATGCAAAGAACATAACCTTGTCGGTATTGACGCCTGACAGCTTTGCAGCCTTTGCGTTGCCGCCCAGTGCGTACAGATAGCGTCCGGGAACTGTGTTCTGTGTGTAATAGGCATAAACGAGCACGATGACGGCTACGATAACCAGAATGATCGGAAGGCCTTTGTCCTGTGCCAGCAGAGTTGCTACGATCATGATCACGAGGCACAGCAGCACTATCTTTGAGATGAATACGCCGAAGGAAGTGACTTCGTAGCCTTTTGCTTTTCTGCTGTTCCGTTTTATGATTTCTGCAACGATGAACAGGATACAGCAGACGGCTGCAATAAGCATGGTCACCGTGAATGTTATTGAAGATGCTTTTGCAAGATCTTCGTTTATCAATTTTTCAGAAACAGCAGGAATATAGCTTGAGAAGAGTGCCAGATAGCTGTCAGGCATAGGAGAAATGGTAAGGCCGTTGAGTACGATCAGGGCGGCACCGCGCCACAGCAGCATGCCTGCGAGTGTTACGATGAACGGGGGAATGTGCACGAATGCAATCCAGAGTCCGTGCCATGCACCGATAAGTATGCCTACAACAAGGCACAGCAGAATTGAAAAATAGATGTTCCAATGCAGGTTCACGATGAGCGTACCGGCAATGGCGCCTACAAACGCTACGATAGATCCGACTGAAAGGTCGATGTTACCTCCCGTCAGAATACAGAGCAGCATACCGGTAGCCAGAATAACGACGTAAGCATTCTGGTTGATAATGTTGGTGATATTCGCCGGTGCGAACAATGAGCCGTTGCCGGTTGCCACGATCAGGATCTGGAACAGCATCATGACGACTATAAGCGCAATGAATATTGTATTATTCTTAAGCGTCCGCTTAATGTTATAGGTTGTTGTGGATGACATACTTCCTCCTATTTTGATTCCGAATTAATGATACAGGACATGATTTTTTCCTGCGTTGCTTCTGCACTCGGCAGCTCTGCAATAATTTTGCCTGCATTCATGACATAGATGCGGTCGCTCATGCCGAGAATTTCGGGCATTTCCGATGAAATGAAGATGACGGATTTACCGTCCTCTACCATTTTATTTATGATACAGTAGATTTCGTATTTGGCGCCTACATCGATTCCTCTGGTCGGCTCGTCGAGTATCAGAATGTCCGGATCAGCGAACAGCCATTTACCCAGCAGTACTTTCTGCATGTTGCCGCCGGAAAGATTGCCTACCGCTTCATCAATAGATGTACATTTTGTATGCATCTCATTGACATACTGTTTGGCAACCATCCGTTCCTTGCTGAAATCGATGATATTGTGATTAGAAATCTTTTCAGGCTTTGCGGATGAAGTATTCCGACAGATATCCTCCGTCAGTATAAGACCGTTGCCCTTGCGGTCTTCAGTTACATAGGCCAGACCATGGTTGATGGCAGCCTTTACGTTGGGAAGCTGTACTTCCTTGCCGTTCAGGTACAGATGGCCGCGGATGTTGGTGCCGTAGGAGTGACCGAAGATGCTCATTGCAAGCTCAGTACGTCCAGCGCCCATAAGACCGCTGATACCGATAACTTCGCCCTTACGGAGCGTAAAATTAACGTGATCGCATACTTTTATGCCGTCAAATACCGGATGGTCAACACACCAGTCCTTTACTTCAAAGCAGATGTCGCCGATGTGCTGGTTCTTTCTGCGCGGGAACCGGTCTGTAATATTACGTCCAACCATGGCGGAAATGATGACGTCCTCTGAGAAATCATCTGTCTTTTTATCGAGTGTTTTGATTACGCTGCCGTCACGTATAACGGTGATTTTGTCGGCAACATAGGAAACTTCGTTGAGTTTATGTGATATAAGGATGGATGTCATGCCCTGCTTTTTGAATTCAAGCAGCAGGTTCAGCAGATGCTTGGCCTCGCTGTCGTTGAGCGAAGCTGTGGGCTCATCCAGAATAAGCAGCTTTACATTTTTACCGAGCGCTTTTGCGATTTCTACAAGCTGCTGTTTGCCCACTCCGATGTCCTTTATCAGCGTGTGTGAAGAATCTTTCAGACCTACCAGACGGAGCAGCTCATCCGCTTTTCCGAATGTCTCTGCCCAGTCAATTTTTGAAACCGTGCCCCGTTCATTGCCTAAAAACATGTTCTCGCCGATTGTGAGCAGCGGAACGAGCGCGAGTTCCTGATGTATAATAACGATACCGAGTTTTTCACTGTCTTTGATATTTTGAAATTTACAGACATTACCGTCATACACAATATCACCGGTGTATGACCCGTACGGGTAAATGCCGCTTAAAATGCTCATGAGCGTGGATTTTCCGGCTCCGTTCTCTCCGACAAGCGCATGGATTTCTCCTTCCTGCACTTCCAGATTTACATTATCAAGTGCTGTTACTCCGGGAAATGTCTTTGTTATATGCTGCATCTGCAATAGAGTTTTTGCCATGGTAGCCTCCCGCACTTTTTTATAAAAAAGGCAGAACGATCCAAAGGTCTGTTCTGCCTTTTATCAGATGTTAGAATTACTGCCTATTTCAGGTCTGCTTCGGTATAGTAACCGGAGTCAATAAGCAGGCTCTTGTAGTTTTCTGTAGTTGCAAATACAGGCTCACACAAGTATGAGGGAATGATACCGGTGCCGTTGTTGTATGTCTCTTTGTCGTTGATTTCGGGCTCTTTTCCCTGCATGATTGCATCTACCATACCGACTACTTTTTCAGCCAGCGTACGGGTGTCTTTGAAGATAGACATAGCCTGAGTTCCCTTTATCATGTTCTTTACGTTGGGCTTGTCGCAGTCCTGACCGGTAATGATCGGGAAGTTTTCTGCGGTGTAGCCTGCTGCTGTAAGAGCATTGGTGATACCCATTGCTACAGAGTCGTTTGAAGAATAAACGGCGTCAAGCTTTTTGCCTTTAGGACCGTATCCCTGTGAGGAGATGAGGTTCTCCATGCGTTTCTGTCCTTCTTCTGTAGACCAGTTGAGCGTTGCGCACTGTGCTTTTGTAGTCTGTCCTGACGGAACTACGAGCACGCCTTTTTCAATGTACGGAGTGAGCACGTCCATGGCACCGCCGAAGAAGAAGTTAATGTTGTTGTCATCAGGAGAACCGGTGAACAGTTCGATTGTTGCGGGATCGGCTGCAGTGCGGTTTTTCAGGTTCAGCTTCTTTACAAGGAAGTCACCCTGGATGGTTCCGACTTTGTAGTTGTCGAATGTTGCATAGTATGAAACTGCGTTGGAGTTCATGATCAGGCGGTCATAAGCGATAACTTTGATGCCTTTGCGCTTTGCATTGTCAAGAACGTTCTTGAGTGCAGAGCCGTCGATTGAAGCGATAACAAGAATTGCATCGCCTTTCGTAACCATGTTTTCAATCTGGTTTGTCTGGGTGGCAATGTCGTTATTTGCATACTGAAGGTCAACTTTGTAGCCGGCCTTTTCCAGCTGAGCTTTCATGTTGGCTCCGTCCTGATTCCACCGCTGCAAATCTTTGGTGGGCATGGAGACTCCGATCGGTGTCTTTTTTCCGTCTTTTGCACCGCCTGCGAACACTGCAGGAACTGTAAGCAGACCTGCCAGGCATAATGCTGCAATCTTTTTCATATGTATTCCTCCTTAGGAACTTAATTTGATACTGTAATCTTACTGTGTAAATCGTTCATAAAGCATACAAAGTTGTGCATTTTTTTGTTATTTTGGTGTGGGAATACAGATTTTAGGACAGGATGCAGTGTAGTTTTTCTGGATTATTTTGTGCTAAAAAAAATCCAGAACAGCCGGCGGTCTATTATGATGAAAAAATCGGAATACGGGAAAATCTACTGCACGGTACGATATATTTCACCATGGGTATGAAATCCTGATTTTATGATAACGTCATCGATGTTGTCTTTGGTAACAACCTGCGGATCAAGCCAGACTGCCGGTATGTCGGCGTACCCGTTGTTGATAGTTTCTGCCTCTGTTCCGACTGCCGAAACGGCTGCCTGCAGGTTCTGAAGCGTCTGCATGACGGTTTTTCCTTTTGCAAGCTCCACCGCATACATTGCGGCAAGTTCGGCAAGACGGGTAATGGGCTTGTAGATCGTAAAATCCTGTTGCCCGCGTACAATGTACTGGCAGGCGGAAATGTCCGCATCCTGTCCGCACAACGGTATATGATGGTCCGGATAATAGTCCGCGATCGCTTGTATGACGCTTCCGGCCACCGCATCATTGCCGCAGATGATTGCGTCAGGAATAGTTCCTCCGGTAAGAATATTGACAGCCTTTTGATAGGATAGGTCGTAGTTCCAGCCGTCAGTATGGAATGTTTCTGTTATCCGTACTGCCCGGTTCTGTATGACTTTCTGTACACCGTTCTGTATGAGCGTCATATTGTAGTCATCCTCGGGCCCCAGCATGCAGATCCAGTTATGGCCGCATTTTTGTGCGAGCAGCTGTTTTGCCATGAGCTCTCCAACCTTTTCGGTGTTTACAGAGATATACATGGATATATCTGCATTGCTGATGAGCCGGTCATAGGCAATGACCGCAATGTTTTTTGCCCTGAGTTTTTGTATAGTTTCTGTCAGTGAATCTTTTTTCTTTGCTACAATAACAACTGCCTGAACTTTTCGCTCCATAAGATACAGCAGCTGCTTGTTCTGTTCTTCGGCGCTGTCTCCCGCATTCTGCACAATGATGTCGGCACCGAGTTTTTTTACGGTATCCATAAAAATATCCAGATCCCGCTGCCAGCGTTCAAGCGCGAGCGTATCGATCGAAAAACCGATGCAGAGCTTTGCCGCAGCGTCAGGCGAATTCTGCGGCGAGCGCGGACTGCTTGGCTTGGAAAGCCTGCTGATGCCGAACAGCAGGGTCAGAATAAGTAGTACAGACAGCACTGCAAGCAGTATTGCCGTCGGTTTAGCAGCCGTTTCGGCCAGTCCCTTAAAGTTTTTTTGCTCCATCCCTGAACTCCGTTGGTGTTACTCCGAATTTATTTCTGAATATTCTGCTGAAATAATTCTGATCATTGAATCCTGTTGCAGCGCTGACTTCTTTTATGCTTATGTGTCCCTGCTGCAGCAGTTCCCGTGCTTTTTCCATGCGTAGATCTGTAAGATAGGTGATATAGTTTTGATTTTTTTCTTCCTTGAACAGTTTGCTGAGGTAAAACGAGCTTACCTGTACTGCCTTTGCGGTTTGCTCAAGCGTTATATCTTCTGCAATATGTTCATTGATAAATTCGATGGCTTTTTGAATGATTGGATTTTTCTGCTTTGACATGACGCTCATGACGGCAACGGCACAGTCGCTGCACCGGTTTTGGATGAACCGCTCAAGATTTTCCATATTGTTTTCATTTTTGAGCAGCGAGAATGCATTTTCAAAAGCATCGTTTGTAAATGTGGTGTTGATTTCTGCGGTTATGTTACGGATGTTGACGAGCAGCTCAAAGAGTGCGTTTTTTATCCTGTCCATATTTCCTTGGTATTTGTCGGCCACTGCTGTACAGTATGACGTGACGAGCGGTGCAAGCATTGCTGCATCTCCTGCCTGAATCCTGCCGAAAATCTGTCCGGCTATTTTTCCGGGATCTTCTGCCGTTTTTTCCTGCTGTGCCGTAAAGGCAATGCCGCCTGCCGGAGAAACGGTTGAAAGCCTCTCTAAAGACTGTATGTAGGCTTCTCCGGTTTTTGCCATATCATGTTCAAGGTTGCTGCAACCTGCCCGGATACCGGCTCCGATACTGATTGACAGCTGGAGAAATAGCTCTGACAATTCCGTGTTCAGCTGTGCCGTACTGGTCATGGTGTCGGGAAAAGAAAGAAAAACGACGATCCGGTTCAGCATGCATGAGCCGATGATACAGTGACTGCGTGCGGCACAGATACGGCGGATTTTTTCATACAGGTCATATGTTTTTTTAGATTCTATGGACGGAATTTCAAGCGTACAGAAGCACCATGGGCTGCCGCTGATGTCAAAGTAGTCGAAGTAGTCAGAAAGATCTTTGCCGTTACCGAAAATTGCAGAATAAATGAAGTCGCTTTCAACCATAGATGAGACGGAATCGAGCTTTTTATGCAGATCCACCGTGTCAGACTGCAGTCCGCGCCGCTTGTCCACTACCTGCATTGCCTGCCGGATGGTCTCTACAACGACATTCCGGTTCACCGGCTTTGTCAGATATTTGAATACGCCCAGATTTACTGCTTCCTGTGCATAATGAAACTGATCATATGCGCTCAGAATGATGATCACCGTATCCGGTTTTGTTTTTGTGATGTATTTGAGCGTGTCCAGACCGTTCAGTCCCGGCATGTGAATGTCCATGAAGATAATGTCAATCTGCTCTCGCGCCACCAGAGCAAGCGCATCTGATCCTGACAAGCAGGTGAATATCTGCATGGAGTCAGGGAAGTTCTTCTTTATGATGAACTGGAGCGAATCTATCATAATACGTTCGTCATCAGTGAGCAGTATGTTATACATGGGGAATCCTTATTAAGAATGTAGTACCGCCTGCCTTGTTCGGGAGAATATCAAAGACATCATCAGCATGAAAATAGATGCGCAGCCGGGATATTACGTTTATGAGACCGGTTCCTTTGCCTTCTGCGGGTGTATCTGCGCTGAGTACGGATTCACGCAGATCCGGCGGAAATCCGCAGCCGTCGTCCATAATGGAAAGATAGATGTATGACGCATCCTCCCGTAGAGAAAGCGTTATGGTTCCGGGGGTATCTTTGAGACCGTGCTTGATGCAGTTTTCTACAAGCGGCTGCAGCGTCATTCGTGGAAGCCGCTGCGTATAGGTACGCTCTTCAGGAATATGTTTTACGAAGGTGAACCTGTCTTCAAAACGGACTTTCATTATGTAGACAAAATTATCGACAAGCGCAAGCTCTTCGCTGATGGATGCGGTCTGTTCTTTCTGCTGTATGTTATAGCGGAAGAAGTCGGCAACCTGCTCTACAAAATAGCAGGTTTTATCTGCGCCTTCGATCATTGCAAGCTGCGCGCCGGTATTCAGCGTGTTGAACAGAAAGTGTGGATTTATCTGGCTTTGCAGAGCCCGCAGCTGTGCATTTGCGTAGAGTTCCCGCATTTCAAGCTCGCGTTCTTTCATCTCGTTTTCACGGGCTACCTTTTCCCAGATTTTATCAATGTACTCCCTGATACTGACTATCATGCGGTCGAATGCCCGGCAGATATTGCCGATTTCATTCTGTGCCCGGCTGTTGAACAACGGAATGTCAAAATCCATGCCCGCCACACGGAGTGCAACTGAGGAAATATCAAACAGCGGCCTGGTTATGATGGACACGGATATATACAGCAGCAGAAGAATCAGCAGGAAAAAACTGACGATAAACACAATGCTGATACGGGTGAGCAGGCGGTAATGCCGCTGGTGTTCTGCGTAAGATTCTGCGTTTGCACGCATAAAGAGTATGTTCAGCTCTTCAATCTGTGATTGGAGCAGGGTATAGCAGGTCAGGCTCTTCCGGTAGTTTTCTTCCATCTCAACAGTGTTGTTCGCCCGCTGGGCAATGACCGCGTTGCCGCTGTAATAGAAAAATGATTCCGTCATCTGTCTGACGATGTATTCTTTTTGTCGTATGGTGTTTGTAGACGGTTCGTCCTGAAGATTTTTTATTGCGGCTTCACTGACGGACTGGAACTGGTAGTATGAATTGATGCTTTCAAATGTACGGTACTCCATATAGGATTCGAGCGCTTTTTCTGTTCCTGCAAGGTTTGTTGATATTTCTGTCAGCTCTGCATTCGTTTTATAGGAGCTGCCGATGCTTTCAAGCGATTTTTGGTTCAGGACAATCGTGATGGTCAGAGCCATTCCCATGATGAGAAGCGTGGCGATTACGCAGACCATAATCTGACGGCGGATGCTCCATTCCGGTATCTGTATTCTCATATGCCGCCTGCTTTTGTTATACGCACGTCAGCGGTGATATAATTGTTTGCATAACCGTTTTTCAGATACTCAAACAATTCTTTCATCGCTGACTTTCCGATGTTCTGAGAATCAATGGAAAGCATTTCCGTAATGACATTTTTTGAAAGATACAAATCAGCTACATCGCCTTCTGCAAAACCGATGAGCCGTACCGCTTCATTTTTATGCATGTCGGAAAGCAGCTGCGCGGTTCGTATGGTATCCTCTGTGGTCAGACAGATGATGAGGTCGCACTGATTTTTAAGCAGGTGTGTCCTGACTGGGCTTTTTGCCGACAGAATATCCTTTGGTGAAGAAAGATCGAGCGTCAAGCTGTTCAGACCGGTATAGCCAGAGAGTGTATTAGTCAGGCTGTTCATAAACGTGCTGTAGTAGGGGGTGATGCTGCTGTTGGTATTGATAATGACGATGGAGCCGCTTCCCTGCAGACACCCGTTGCTTTCCCTGGCAATGAGTCTGCCCATTTCCGAGTAGTTTATACCGATATATGATATTTGCGGAATCGAAGGAAAATACTGTGCGATCGTTATGAGCGGAATGTTTTTCCCCTGACGGTTCACCGGCACGGGAATATTTGATTCTGATTCATCAATGTAGGCAATGATGCCGTCTGCATTTGCCATGCTGGCATAGTCGAACTGTGCCTGCAGGGAACCGTCGTCAGCGTGAAACTGCGGTACATGCAGCTCAACAACACAGTCATAATCACAGCCGACGGACGATGCGCCTTCGTAAATTTGCTGGAGGACCGATTTATTATTTGATTTCCCGATGATAATGACATGGTAGTGCCTGTTTTCTCCGGTTCCGGCGGAATCATCGCCCATGCCGTTTGTATACGGTACCAAATAAAAAATATATGCGCTGAACAGCAGTATTACTGCAACTGAAAGACAGGAGGCGGCAATCTTAAAAAAACTTTTTTTTGTATATTCCATAGGGTGATGCAGCACTTCCATTTGCAGGAAGTGCTGCTGCAATTTCATACTTACCGGGCAGTTTCTGCCAGCGTATCCGGCGACAATATCTTTACCGCATTGTCAGAACCTGTCACCACGATTCCGTTCGGTGTTACGGTGACGGGAGAACTTGCATTGAGCGGTACAGAAGAACGCCTGATCAATGTCAGATCACTCTGATATGACGCCAATACGTTGTTGCTGCCGTCCTGCACGATGCAGTAATAGGTACTGCCGTTCTGTATAAGCACGGATTCCGGTGCTATGGTCTCTATGCTTTCTTTGACAATCTCCAGATTTGTTTTATCAAGCAGTACAAGCTTGACAGCTTTATTGTCACCGGTTTCTCCTGCAATAGCAATAAAGCTGCTGCCGGTATCGTACATAGTTCTGTTACGGATTACAGTGACCGGAGATGTCTTGATGACTTTACCAGTGTCTGCGTTGACGCGCACTATGCCGGAAAGCAGTTTCGCTTCATCTGTAAGAACCATGCCTTCTACGGAAGGAGATGCGGCGTTCTGCTTTTCTTCTGCGATAAGCTGCTGCTGATCTTTGGCGATGCTTGTACGGTCACTGGCGGCCTCGCTCATTTTCTGTTCGGCTTTTTCTTCTGCTTCATCAGCATGCTTTTTTGCTTCCTCAGCTTTTTTTGCAAGCTCATCCGCAAGCTGCTTTTCTGCATCGGCCTGCTGCTGCTTTTCTTCTGAAGCTTTGCGTGCTTCATCCGCGGCTTTTTCCTGATCCGCAGCCTGCTGCTGTTTTTCTTGCGCAAGTCTCTGCTCTTCAGCAGACCGGGCGGCCGCTTCCTGCGCGGCTTTTGCATTGTCTGCGTTACCCGGAGCGGCTGCTGCTTTCTGAGCGGCTTCTTCTGCTTCTTTTTGAGCCTGCTGTGCTTTTTCAGCGGCTTCCTGAGCCTCCTGACGGGCTTTTTCAGCCTGTGCGGCTGCTTCCTGTGCTTTGCGCGCAGACTCCTCGGCTTCCTGCAGAGCTTTTTCTGCAGCTTCCTGCTGGGCACGTGCCTGAGACTGCTGATATGCGGCTTCCTGCTGCGCGGCCTGAGCCTTTTCAGATGCGGCATCAGCTTCGCGCTCTTTCAGGTCTACCATGTTCTTACGCTCTTCAAGTGCTTTGCCTTCTTCCGAACGCAGAGACTCAACGACGTTTTTATCGCTGATAACAGAGGTGTCAATGGTTCCCAGCGCACCGCCGCTGAGGTCTGCAAGCGGAATGACAAGCTGCGTATTTCCCGGCCATTCCTGATATTTGAGTGCAATGCCTGCCTTTTCTTTTGTCAGGTGCTTAGTGACGGCATCCTTATATTTTTGTTTGAATACCTCAAGGTTTCCACGGTATACGGCATTGTAGACGGTAACGAATTTTGCAATGGTTGCTGAATCGCTTGAGCTGTATCCGTATGCAGCGCTCAGATATCCGGCAATAATGCGTCTTACGTTATCTATGTGGTCGACGGCCGCATTGGCTCCCAGAATCAGAATATCGGCATCAAGCTTTTCTTTTACGGCTGGATCAACGGCATGGATGACGTAATACCTGTTCTGATCGCCTGCAGCTGTATATCCGCCGCTTTTTGCTGCGACGGATGATCCGAGTCCGGAACCTATGGCCGTAATAGCTGCGGCAGAATCAATCTTTACGTGTGGTCCTGTATAGTTCTGGAATACAATAGAATCAAAGGAACCTGCGCTTTCAAGCTCCTGCTTGTTTACTTCCAGTGCGCCGGCTGCCGCTGATATACCGCACAGCAGCAGAATCGAAAGCACGGATTTCCTCGGGTGTTTGTATAGTTTCATTGTAACAGTAACCTCCCGTGAACAATACTTCTATAATTATGCTCTTATTTTGCGGATGTGTCGAGAGTTGCTATCAATAAAAGTGTTTTTTTTGCATATTCAGCCGTCTGCTGCGGGTATGCAGAGGTAAGCAGCCGCGAAAGCATGTCCCTGCCTCTTCTGTAGAATGCCCGCCGGCCCATAAAACGGCAGATGCTGTACACTGCGTCGCAGACGGCCTGTGTTTCTTCGATCTGCTGTACCGGTATGCGGTACAGCAAGGTATCGATGGTATCAAGCAGTTTGCCGTCAGGATCATAGGCGCAGTTTCCGATGATCCTGATAATCAGTCTGCGGTAGTTGTTGTCCTGTTCTGTCAGTGCAATAGTCATCAGCCGTTTTTCAAAGACATTTGTACCGAACAGCACCGCGGTGCTGATAAGATCAAGCCAGCCGGCCTTTTCCTGTTGTATAAAAGATATATCCCGTACATTTGTGGTTTTTGTTATGGCGTTCTGGTAGTATGCATCAAGCTCGGCGGACAGCGAATTTACCCATGCAAGTTCTTTGGTACCGTAATCTCCCTGCTGCAGTATATCCGCTCCGGCTGTCGGGCCGTCTTTTGGTGCCGCCCGGTAATACTCTGTGTAGTTTTGTGCCGTTTTAGTTCCGCCGGGCTGCCTGCCGGCCGTATGCTGCTGTACATCCTGCATCATGCGGTAGCCTTCAAGTTCCCAGCTTCGGTTACAAAGCACGAGCGTTCCGTATGATGAGTAATACAGACGGTTCCAACCTGTGGTTTTCTGCATCGGCAGTTTTGCCTGCCATTTTATGATCGGGGTGATGGTTTGGGCTGACGGTTCCTGAAGAAACTGGCAGAGCAGGGCACTCCTGCTGTCGGCGGCCATGATGCCGTCTTCGGTTGCTTTTGTATAGATGAGCCTGTTTGCATCGATATTGTTCAAAGCTGCCTGTGTGACCGTTTTTCCGTCTGCCAGACTGATGACGGACATATGCAGCGAATTTCCGTCTGGAATAAGGGCGGCCGCGCATGCGCCCCATGCTTTGGTTTCCAGATTATAAAGCAGCGTTTTTGATTCTATGGCATGTGCAAGCAGGTTGTCCTTGCTCCACAGCGCCTGCAGAGACAGCGCTGTTCTGCCTTTGATTTTTTGTAATGTGTATACTGCGGCTGATCCGCCTGCATAGGCAAAAAAGACTCCTTTGTCGAACGGAAGTACTTCTGCTACTGTATGAGGCAGCGCAAAAGATTCAAGCTCCTGTCCGAAGGGTGATATTCTGAGTACCTGTGATACAAGCAGCTGCCCCGCAAAAAAAGCAAGCAGACTGCCGTCAGGCAGCGGACAGAGCCGGCGTTCTGCAATGGGAGCAGTACGGATCAGCCATTTTCTGATACCGTTGATTCCGTAGCAGGCGATATAATCCCTGCCTTGAACAAAAATACGTCCGTCTTTGCCCTCTACCGGGGCGGCAGTGATGTTGAATCCGGTGTCAACGGTCCAGAGTATGGTCCCGCTCGGATTTACTAAATTGAGCCGGGTAGAATTAGTGACGATATAAAAAAAATCCTCTGTATTGACAGTATAAAACGGCTGCGGTTTTCCGCGCAGAGCACGCTGCCACAGCAATGTGCCGCGGTCTGAGAACGCAAGCAGCGTCCTGCCGTCTGTAATAACGGAAAAACCGTAGGAAGTCTGCTGCGGCGCGCAGATTGCCTCTCCGCTGATAACGGTGGACCATGCGGGCGTTTCCTGCTCCAGACTGACGGTCTGCGCCATGCCTGCCGCTACCGGCTGCTGACAATCGGCTGCTTCAGGATGCAGGCAAAGAAGTACCGCAATGATCCAGACCGCATGTTTATGCATGATATGAGAGGAACGCAAGGCTTTCTATATGACTGGTCTGCGGATAGAAATCCAGCAGATAGAGTCTTTCTAACGTATAACCAGCCTGTACCAGTCTTACTATGTCACGGGCATGTGTGGCCGGATCACAGGAAACGGAACGTATGATGCGCGGATGGTTTTCGCACAGCCATTTGCAGACTGCTGTTTCCATGCCGCTTCTGGGCGGATCTATAACCACTGCATCAAAGCTGCCGTTGCTGCGGATGATCGTTTCAGCATGTTCGGCTGTCCATTTTTCACCGCTTATACCATAGCTTTCATGTACGGTTCCC
>Ga0256405_10009016_pt1 | contig 13872 bp, 8 predicted proteins | sample RumenRJG_02DNA_FD_189096 | JGI IMG/M metagenome (GOLD analysis project Ga0256405, IMG submission 189096) | Bovine rumen microbial communities from Lethbridge, Alberta, Canada - RJG_02 | ecosystem: Host-associated > Mammals > Digestive system > Stomach > Rumen | place: Canada: Alberta | collected...
TATTCCTTGGGCGTCATGTCAGCCCGCCTGCCGTCCACGTAGACGATCCGGGCGGTCAGATCCGCGCGCAGGCCTCCTCCCGCCAGCTCCACGATCTCGTTCCGGGGCTCCTCGCGGACCGGCTCCGTGTTCTGACGTCCGGCGGCCCGCTTCATGACGGCGTTGATCCGCAGCATCAGCTCCTTCGGCGAGAAGGGCTTCACCACGTAGTCGTCGATGCCCAGCTCGAAGCCGTTGATCTTGTCGTACTCCTCGCCCCGGGCGGAGAGCATGATGATGGGGATCTGGGAAAACTTCCGGATCTCCCGGCAGGCGGAAAAGCCGTCCAGCTCCGGCATCATGATGTCGATGATCATCAGGTCGAAGGTGCCGTTTTTCACCTGCTCGATGGCCTCCATGCCGTCCGCGGCCTCGGTGACGGAGTGTCCCTCGTAGACCGCGTATTTGGCGATCAGCTTGCGGATCATCTCCTCGTCGTCCACTACAAGAATGTGATACATGACGTTCTCCTGATATGGCTGCGGGGAGGAACGCGTGAACGCTCCCCCCGCAGATTGAATGTTGTTCGGTTTGCCTTCGCTCCGGCACGTCTTATCTGCCGCCGAAGAAGTCGTCCAGGGAGCCGGGGACCTCTTCCGTCCCGAAGGAAATGGAGGAACCCACGTTCTCGGGCGTGCGCTCGTAGCAGGTGACCTCAACCTCCATGAGCTTGTTGTCCCGGTACAGCTGGAAGGTCAGCTTGTCGCCGATGTTTGAGGCGTAGATGATGGCCTTGATGTCCTCGGAGGAGGAGATTTCCTCGCCGTTGACCGCGATGATCCGGTCGCCCTCCTTCAGCACGTCGTCGTTCATGCCCTTGGTGAGGCTTCTGACGTACACGCCGGCCTTGACGCTGTAGTAGAAGAAATAGTTGGAGCCGGACACGTCCTCGAAGCTGACGCCGATCATGGGCTTGCCGCGGACATAGCCGTAGGTGAGCAGCTGCTCGGTCACGGTCAGGGCCTGATTGATCGGAATGGCGAAGCCCAGACCCTCGATGCCGGAGCCGGAGGACTTGGCGTTGACGATGCCCACCAGCTGGCCCTTCATGTTGAACATGCCGCCGCCGGAGTTGCCGGGGTTCACAGCAGCGTTGGTCTGGATCAGGTGCATGGTGACGCCGCCCACCTGGATCTCGCGCTCCGTGGCGGACACGATGCCGTTGGAGACGGAGCCGCCCAGCTCGCCCAGAGGATTGCCCACGATGACCAGCTCCTCGCCCACCACCAGCTTGTCGCTGTCGCCCACGCGGGCGGGGGTCAGGCCGGAGGCGTCGATCTTGATGATGGCGATGTCCTCGTCGGCGTCGTAGCACTCCACCTCGGCCTTGTACTCCTCGCCGCTCGTCAGGCGGACAGTGACGGTGTCGGCCACATTCTGCATGTTCTCATCCAGAATGACGTGGGCGTTGGTGATGATATAGCCGTCCTGGGAGATGATGACGCCGGAGCCCGCACCGCCGGTGGTATACTGGAACCAGGAGTTCCGGGTGGTGTATTCGGTGTTGATCTCCACCACGGAGTCCTTCACCAGAGCCGCCACCTGGGCGTAGGTCAGATCCCCTCCAGCCGTCGCCGTGGTGGAGGTGGCCACGTCGTCCACGGATTTGTAGATCACCACGGACTCCCCGGAGGACGCCTGAGAGGAGGACGCGGGACGCTGGGTCTCGCTCACCGCGGAGGAGGAGTTCCCGTTCAACCGGTTGGCCAGAAGCGTTCCGCCGAAGCCGAAGGCCCCGGACAGGAGGACGCAGGCCGCACAGATGCAGGCCACCGCCTTCACGCCGACGTTCTTCTTTTCCTTCTTCTTCGCGGGAGCGTACGCGATCTCGCCGCCGTTCTGACCGTTTCCGCGGACCGGAGCGGAGGAGGGAGCGGCGTAGGCGTTGTAGGTCTGGCCCTGATAGGAAGACCGCGCGCCGTAGGAGTTGTTCCCGTTCATGCCGGCGCCGTAGGCTGTCTGCGCGGAGCCCGGCTGGCTGTAGGTTCCGCTCGGATAGGGCGACCAGGTCTGCGCGGGCTGAGGCTGGGGAGCGGGTCTCTGCGCGTTCGCCTCGTAGGGATGACCGTAGGGCGTATACGCGCCGCTCTGCGTGTTCTGATATACGGAGGGCTGAACGGGCCGCTCGGGAGCGCTCCAGCCGTTCGCTCCGTTTCCGGAAACCGGCTGAGCGTTCTGCGGCCAGGAGGCGGAGGTGTATGCGGGGGTGTCGGACGGTCTGTGGGGGAGCTGATCTTCGTTCATCTCCTGACGGACGGTGTTCCCCGCTTCCTCCGCGGCGTTTTTCGCGGATTCGGCTTCCTCCCGCAGGGCCTCCTCGACGATCTCCTCAGCGGAATTCACCGCGGTCTGTTCGTTTTCTTCGCTGACTGCGCTGTTCTGTTCGTTTTCGCCGCGCTGCATCATGTCTTCGTTTTCGTAGTCCTTCATATCTGATTCCTTTCCCCGGCGTCTCTGTCGTCCGGCTCTCTTTTGTTTACGCGGTCATTATACCCTCCCAATGTGACGGGAATATGACGGCGAGTCAAAGGTTCGCTGAAACGACATGAAAACGCATCCGGAAAAGGGGAGCATCCTGAGGAAGAAAACGGACGGGAAGCCAGATTCTTACCGCAGATCCACCGTCACGATGAATCCGTCGGCGTTGTTGCCGGAAATCGTGTAGTCGGATCCACGGGGCACCCGGACCTCCGTGACGCCGCCGGCCGACGCCTTCGGAACGTAATACACCAGCCATCCGCCGGAGGTGGGGAGCCCGTCCGCCGCGTTCACCTCGGAAACGGTCCCGTCCGCGCCGACAAACAGCAGGACGCCGTCCGCGGAATAGGCCTTCACGCCCTCGATATACTCCTCCAGACACCAGTTCCGGGAGGAGCAGATCCGCGCGTGAGGGATCCCCACATAGCGGAAGTGCCAGGGCTCGTTGGCGATGCCGGTGATTTCCACCTTGTCGTCCGGATAGCGGCGGATGAAGCCCTCTCGCGCGCAGTTGGCCGCCAGCCACCAGCCGTGCTCGTATTCCGAAACGGGAATGGAGGCTCCGTCGTCCGTGTAGAAGGACACGTCGCAGGCCAGGCCGGTGTTGTGCTCGCTGTATCCGGGCTTCGCCACGTAGGCGTTTGCGTAGTCCTCGCCGTTCTGATTCAGATAGTAGTCCCAGACCTCCTGCTGCTCCGCCACGGTCCGATGTCCGCTGGTAATCAGCAGATCGTGGGAGCCGGTGTCCTCCTCGAAATCCACCACCAGCCGTTCCAGGGCATCGAAGGCCACGGGAAGCAGGCCGATGTCGGTGGCGGCCACCTTCAGCTTTCCGGTGCGGTCCCGGTAGGCGTTCTTGAGCTGATCCACGAAGGCGTCCCCGCCGGAATAGCCGTGGGAGGCGTTCACCAGGATCAGATCCCCCTCGGACAGCCGGGCGTTGTCCACGGAAACCGTATCGTACAGGGTCAGGTTCAGCACCTCGTCCGCCGTGCCGGGATCCGCCGGTTCGTCCGGAGTGAGGACCAGATGATCCCCGGTCTGATCGCCGGTCTGAGTCTCCCCCTGACCGGCCGCGCCCGTGTCCGTGCCGGGCAGACCGGAGGACTCGGCCTCATTCTCCGTGCCGATCTCGCCCGCTTCCGGCGCGTCGGCGGGATTCTGGTTTTTCGGCTCCGCGTTGGTGACGGGTCCCGCGGGCATAGCAATCCCGTCCTCATTCCATCCGGCCCGGTTCACCTGCCAGACGGACACGCCGATGACCGTGGCGCACAGCAGCAGGAACACCGCCACGCCCCAGTTGAACCGGAACGGACGCTTGACGCGGCGGGGCTTTTCCCTTCTCTGCATGGCCGCGGCCGCCTGCCGGTTCACCATGGCGTCCCGCTGACGTCTCCCGGCGGCGCTCCCGGAGGGCTGATTGGCTCCGTAAGCCGCGCTTGTGGCGGACACGGGGCGGTTGTAGGGATAGGCGCCGCCCTGTCTGTACTGGGGATTGGCCTGCGGGCTCCCGCCGTTCGGGTAGGCGCCGTTCTGTCCGCTCCGGGGCGCGTTCTGTCCGGGATTGTACGATCCCTGCCGCGTCCCGCCGTTTTGACCGTAGGCCGGAGCCTGCGGATAGCCGTTCCGGCCGTAGGCATTCTGCGGATTCCCGTTCTGCGGGTAGCTCTGCTGCGGGTAGCTTTGCTGCCCATTGTTCCGTACCGCTCCGTTCTGCGGGACCTGTCCGGCCGGATAGCCATTCTGAGGAGCGCGGTTTCCGCCGCTTGTATATCCGGGACGGGGAAGCTGATTCCCGCCCGCTCTGTTGTTTTCAGGATGATTGTTCACATCGGATCCCCTCGTTTAAAGACACTTTACTATTTTATATTATAGATGATGACGCCGGATAAATCAAGATGCGGGCGAAAAAAAGCAGAAAAAGGCAGAACGAAAAAGAGGCCGCTCCGGGTCGGAATCCGCATGGGATCCCGATGGAGCGGCCGTATTCACTTGTTCGGCTGAGCGCCCGTTCAGTCGTCCATGGCGTCGCGGCGGGAGAGGTTGAAGCGGCCCTTCTCGTCGGTGCCCAGGAACTTCACGCGGATGTGGTCGCCCACGTTGCAGACGTCCTCAACCTTCTCGGTGCGCTTCTTGTCCAGCTTGGAGATGTGGACCATGCCCTCCTTCTTGGGGGCGAACTCCACGAACGCGCCGATGGGGATGATCCGGGTGACCACGCCCTCGTAGATCGCGCCGACCTCGGGCTCGAAAATGATGCCCTGGATCATCTTCTGTGCGGCCAGGATGCCTTCCTTGTCCACACCGGAGATGAACACGGAGCCGTCGTCCTCGATGTCCACCTTCGCGCCGGTGTCGGCCTGGATGCCCTGGATGACCTTGCCCTTGGAGCCGATGATCTCGGAGATCTTTTCCACCGGCACCTTCATGGAGATCATCTTGGGAGCGTACTCGGAGACCTCCGCGCGAGGAGCGGGAATGGCCTTCAGCAGGACCTCGTCGATGATATAGTCGCGGCCCTTGTGGGTGACAGCCAGCGCTTCCTTAATGATCTCGGGGGTCAGACCGTCGATCTTCAGGTCCATCTGGATGGCGGTGATGCCCTTGTGGGTGCCGGCCACCTTGAAGTCCATGTCGCCGTAGAAGTCCTCGAGGCCCTGGATGTCGATCATGGTGGTCCAGCTGCCGTCCTCGGCGGTGATCAGACCGCAGGAGATACCGGCCACGGGAGCCTTGATCGGAACGCCCGCGTCCATGAGGGCGAGGGTTGAGCCGCAGACGGACGCCTGGGAGGTGGAGCCGTTGGAGCTGATGACCTCGGATACGCAGCGGATGGCATAGGGGAACTCGTCCACGGAGGGAAGCACCGGGATCAGAGCCCGCTCAGCCAGCGCGCCGTGGCCGATCTCGCGTCTGCCGGGAGAACGGGACGCCTTGGCCTCGCCCACGGAGTAGCCGGGCATGTTGTAGTGGTGCATATACCGCTTGGTCTCCTCCTCGGAGATGCCGTCCAGCATCTGAACGTCGCCGATGGAGCCGAGGGTAGCGATGGTCAGGACCTGGGTCTGACCGCGGGTGAACATGCCGGAGCCGTGGTCCCGGTCGAAGAGGTGAACCTCCGCCGCCAGGGGACGGATCTGGTCCATGCGTCTGCCGTCCACGCGCTTTTTGTCCTCCAGGAGCCAGCGGCGGACGATCTTCTTCTGGATCTTGTAGATGAGCTCGGGGAGCATCACGTCAAGACCCTCGTATTTCTCGGAGAACTTCGCCAGAATGTCGTCCTCGATGGGCTGCATTCTCTCGTCGCGGACGTTCTTGTCGTCGGTGTCCAGAGCGTTCATGACATCCTTTTCGCAGTAGGCGAAAATTTCGTCGAACATGTCGTGATCCAGCTCCATGGAGGGATACTCGAACTTCGGCTTGCCCACCTCGGCCACAACGCCGTCGATGAAGGCCACCAGCTTCTTGATCTCCTCGTGGGCGGTCATGATGGCTTCGTACATCTTCTCGTCGGAGACCTCGGCGGCGCCCGCTTCGATCATGATGACCTTTTCCTTGGTGCCGGCCACGGTCAGCTCCAGGAAGGAGCGCTCGCGCTGTTCGGCGGTGGGGTTGATGATGAGGCCCTCTTCCTCGGTCAGGCCCATGAACACGCCGCCGATGGGCCCGTTCCACGGAATGTCGGAAATGGCCAGAGCAACGGAAGCGCCGATCATGCCGGCGATCTCCGGGGAGGCGTCGTGGTCAACGGCCAGCACCAGCAGGGAGATCACCACGTCGTTCCGCAGATCCTTCGGGAACAGGGGACGGATGGGACGGTCGATGACGCGGGCGGTCAGGATGGCCTTCTCGCTGGGTCTGCCCTCTCTCTTCAGATAGGAGCCGGGAATGCGGCCCACGGCGTACAGTCTCTCCTCGAAGTCGATGGACAGGGGGAGGAAGTCGATGCCGTCGCGGGGCTTGGCGGAAGCGGTGGCGCAGGCGAGAATCGCCGTATCGCCGTAACGGACGAGGACGGAGCCGTTTGCCAGGCCCGCCATCTTGCCGGTCTCAAGCACCAGGGGCTTGCCGGCGAAGTCGTAGGAGAAGGTTCTGTAGTTCTCGAACATCGTATCTGCCTTTCTTCAATAAAATAAACAGGGTACGGTCCGCACCTTCCGCTTTCGTTCAGCATTTAGACAGTGGCCCGTCCGGCGGGAACCGGGATCTGCCGGGCACCTGTTTAACTGCTGATCTTGGCTTCAAAGTGCGGATGATTCGTTGACAAGAGAATACCGCGGCAGCCGCCGGCGGAGGTGACCGCGTGGCACGGGCTGCCGCGGCGATGTTCATCCTGTCGGGAGTCGGAAGCGGGTTATCTTCTCAGGCCGAGCTTGGAGACGATGGCGCGGTAACGCTCGATGTCGTTGTCCTGGAGGTAGCGGAGGAGGTTGCGGCGGTGGCCGACCATCTTGTTCAGACCGCGGCGGGAGTGGTTGTCCTTCTTGTTGGTCTTGAGGTGCTCGGTCAGGGCCTGGATTCTCCAGGTCAGAATGGCGATCTGGACCTCGGGGGAACCGGTGTCGGTCTCGTTGATCTTGTACTCCTGAATGAGTTCCTGCTTCTTTTCCTTCGTGATCATGGTGTCTTTTCCTTTCACCTGTTAATTTTTTACGGAGTCCCGGGGCTCAGCATCCGGCGGGTGAAACGTCCTCAGGGGAGGACCGGATAATCCGGAAACCGTGCGGCGGGCAATCCAAAGCTTAGTATAACACACGGAAACTATTTTGTAAAGGGGAAAAGCAAAAATTAAACGGAAAAATCTCATTTTCCGGAGGAGCCCGCGCGCGCACTTTTTTTGCCGTCCCCCTTGATTCCGCACGGGAAATGTGTTATACTGTCCTTTGGCAAACTAATTCAAAACAGGAAGAGGTATTCCATGACTTACAACAAGAAATCCGTGGAGGACATCTCCGTAACCGGCAAGAAGGTCCTCGTCCGCTGCGACTTCAACGTCCCGCTGAAGGACGGCGTCATCACCGACGAAAACCGCATCACCGGCGCTCTGCCCACCATCAACTATCTGCGCGAGCACGGCGCGAAGGTCATCCTCTGCTCCCACCTGGGCAGACCGAAGGGCGAGTTCAACATGAAGTACTCCCTGGCTCCCGTGGCCAAGAGACTGTCCGAGCGCCTCGGCGTTGAGGTTCCCCTTGCCGCCGACGTCATCGGTCCCGACGCCCAGGCCAAGGCCGCCGCGCTGAAGGACGGCGACGTGATGCTGATCGAAAACGTCCGCTTCCACAAGGAAGAGGAAAAGAACGATCCCGAGTTCGCGAAGGCCCTGGCCGCTCTGGCCGGTGAGGACGGAATCTTCGTCAACGACGCGTTCGGCACCGCCCACAGAGCCCATGCCTCCACCGCCGGCGTCGCTGCGTATCTCCCCGCCGTCTGCGGCTACCTGATCCAGAAGGAAATCTCCATCATGGGCAAGGCCCTCGAGGATCCGGCCCGTCCGTTCGTCGCCATCCTCGGCGGCGCGAAGGTCTCCGACAAGATCGGCGTCATCAACAACCTCATCGAGAAGGTCGACACCCTCATCATCGGCGGCGGCATGGCCTACACCTTCTTCCGCGCTCTCGGCAACACCACCGGCACCTCCCTCTGCGAAGAGGACAAGCTGGATCTGGCCCGCGACCTCATGGCCAAGGCCAGAGCGAAGGGCGTCTCCTTCATCCTGCCCGTGGACAACGTCATCGGCCGCGAGTACAAGGAAGACACCACCTTCATGCGCATCTACTCCGACTCCATCCCGGACGGCTGGATGGGCCTCGACATCGGCGAGAAGACCCAGGAGCTCTTCGCCAAGACCATCATCGGCGCCGGCACCGTTGTCTGGAACGGCCCCATGGGCGTCTCCGAGTGGGAAAACTTCGCCTCCGGCACCCGTGCCGTGGCCAAGGCCGTGGCTGAGAGCGGCGCGGTCTCCATCATCGGCGGCGGCGACTCCGCGGCGGCTGTTGAGCAGCTGGGCTTCGCGGACAAGATGACCCACATCTCCACCGGCGGCGGCGCGTCCCTTGAGTTCCTCGAGGGTCTGGAGCTTCCCGGCATCGCCTGCCTCGAAAACAAGGACTGATTTCCGATTCACGGGGGAGGCGTAATCCGCGCTTCCCCTTTTCTAAAACGAGAAGTAGCAAAGGAATGGATCTGCCATGAAAAAAGAATCCCGTAAAGTCATCATCGCCGGCAACTGGAAAATGAACATGACTCCCTCCGCCGCAAAGACCGCCGTGGCCCGTACCGCGGAGCTCACCGCCGGCAAGGACGGATGCGAGGTCGTTCTCTGCGTCCCGTTCGTGGACATCATCCCCGCCGTGGAGGCCGCGAAGGGCACCAACGTGAAGATCGGCGCCCAGAACGTCCACTTTGAGGAGAAGGGCGCCTTCACCGGCGAGATCTCCGCCGATATGCTCCTGGAAACCGGCGCGGAATACGTCATCGTCGGCCACTCCGAGCGCCGCCAGTACTTCGGCGAGACGGACGAAACCGTCAACAAGCGGGCCCGCGCGGCTCTCTCCGCCGGTCTGAAGGTCATCCTCTGCCTGGGCGAGGTCCTCGGCGAGCGCCAGTCCGGCATCACCGAAGAGATCGTCTCCATGCAGACCAAGCTGGATCTGGCCGGCATCCCCGCCGAGCAGATGAAGAACGTGGTCATCGCCTACGAGCCCGTCTGGGCCATCGGCACCGGCCTCACCGCCACTCCCGACCAGGCCGAGGATGTCTGCGCCCTGATCCGCAAGGTCGTGGCGGGCCTCTACTGCGACGAGATCGCCGAAGCCCTCACCATCCAGTACGGCGGAAGCATGAACGACGGCAACGCGGCCGAGCTGCTCTCCAAAATCGACGTGGACGGCGGTCTGATCGGCGGCGCGTCCCTGGTCCCCGAGAAGTTCGCGAAGATCGTGGACGCGGCCCAGGCCTGAGCACCATTCATATGCGGGGAAGCATCCCGTTCCGCGGGACTGCTTCCCTGTTTTCATCCCGTCCGTAATCCCCCACGAGGAGGCTTATCCATGAAGCACACCCCCTTTGATTTCGATACCCTGGCGCTTCTGACCGTAGAGCTGCCGGATTCCCTGAAAAATCTGCGGTACGCGGGACGCTTCGACGAGGAGGCCGCGGAAATCGACCGGCTCCTGTCCCCCGAAACGCACCCGTCCTTCGATCCCATTATGAAAAAGCGGCTGGAGCTGGAGCGGATCCTGGCCGACGGACTGAGCCGGGACTACAGCCTGACCTGGGCCGATATGCTGGAGCTGTTTCAGAAGAACTACCCCGGCTTCGGCGAGAGAGACCTTTACGCCCTGATCGACTCCGGCCACGCGGACTACCTCATCGGGAACGGAGAGGTTCCCGGATGCATCCGCTTCCAGGACGACGCCTACGCCAACCTGACCGACTGCTGCGAGGGCTATCTCTGGGAGCTGACCCATCCCGGCGCGTCCTTCACCCCGACCTTCAGCGAGCTGCGCCATGAGAACATGGCCCATATGCGGGAGCACGGACGGGCCGCCTGGCGGTTCACCGTCGCCGAATCCGTCGAGCCCGACGAGGATCATATCCGCCCCGGAACGTTCTTCCGCGCATGGCTCCCCTTCCCCGCCGTCACGCCCGAGCAGTCCGGCATCGAGCTTCTGTCCTCCAACCGGCCGGTGACCCTCTCCGACTCCCCGATCCGGACGGCCTATGCCGACTATCCGGTCACGGCGGACGGGGACAACCGCCTGGAAATCACCTTCCGGTACACCTGTACCGCGGTGTACCACGATCTGGATCCGTCGGCGGCCAAGCGGGGATACCCGAAGGAGGCGTCGGACTATCTCGGCGAGCTGGCTCCCCACATCGTCTTCGCGCCCTATCTGCGGCTTCTTGCGGAGGAACTGGCCGGGGACGAGCAGAATCCCCTTCTGAAGGCCCGCCGGATCTACGACTACGTCACCTCCCACGTGCGCTACTCCTTCATGCGGGACTACCGGTTCATGGACAACATCCCCATGTACGCGGCGGTGAACGGACGGGGCGACTGCGGCGTTCAGGCCCTCTTGTTCATCACGCTCTGCCGTATCTCCGGGATCCCGGCCAGATGGCAGTCCGGCAACGCGGCCCGTCCCGAATCCATCGGCAGCCACGACTGGGCACAGTTCTACGTCGCTCCCTGGGGCTGGCTCCCCTGTGATCCCTCCTACGGCGGCGGCATGAAGCGGGCCGGGGACACCGAGGGCTGGAACTGGTATTTCGGCAACCTGGATCCCTACCGCATGATCGCCTGTACGGAATTCCAGCGCCAGCTCGATCCGCCGAAGACCTTCTTCCGCCTGGATCCCTACGACAACCAGAGCGGCGAGGCGGAATACGAGGACGAGCGTCTGGATCCCTCCGACGTGATCCGGAGAAAACGGATCGTCTCCTCCGAGCGGGCAGACTGATTATATCACAGTGTGTTCACACTATGAGGAAGAAACGCTCCGCGTTTCCGAATTATGCCCTTGCGCAGGGCGGGTGTCGGGAGGGACACCAGCTCTGGCCGCAGGGTTTGCTTGCAAATCCACCCCTCACCCGAGGGTCCCCCTTGGCCGTATGGCATAACCTTACAGCTCGCTCCTTCATCTGGATTTGTTTGTTTATCTCATGTCCTCGCGCGAGCTGGTAAAGTCAGCTGTAACATGCGTGAAATCCCATCTGCGATACGATTTCACGGTTTCCTCGGGAGCCTCGGAAACAGCGATCGAAACGCGCATTGGACAAGTTGGCTGGCCATGTTGCTCTGCTGACCGGTTTCCAGCCAATCCATGAATCCGCGCGGTTGAACATCCTGTTTCGTTTATCCTTTAGCGCGACCCACGACAATGCGCGCCTGAAATGCTTTGACCTCCGCTGTACAAGCATAGACCGCGCGAGGATTGGGATGAACAATCAGGCTTGTATATGGGACCGTGCTGTTCTAGATACCATATAGCCAAGGGACCCGTGGGAGGGGCCCTGCGGCTTGAGCTGGGTCCCTCCCACCGCACGACCCGCGCAGGGTCATTCAATCGGAAACGCGAAGCGTTTCCTTCCTCATATAGTGTGGATACACTATGACAAAACACGGAGCCCCCGGGGTGTCCGGTCAGGCTCCGCGTCTCCCGGGCAGGGAGGAGAATCAGACGGTTCTCTCCCCGGCCAGGACCTTCTTATAGTCCTCCACGTTCTTCTCCAGAAGCGCGGGGGTGTCCAGCTCGTAGGGACATTTCTTCACGCACGCGCCGCAGTGGAGGCAGGTCTCGGCCCGCTTCATCTCCTCCTGCCAGTACTCCGACAGCCAGGCCTTCGACGGAGCCCGCCGAAGCATCAGGGACATGCGGGCGCACTGGTTGATGACGATCCCCTGGGGACACGGCATGCAGTAGCCGCAGCCCCGGCAGAAATCCGCCCCCAGCTCCGCACGGTCCGCCCGGATCAGCTCCGCCAGCTCCTCCGTCATGACGGGAGGATTGTCGAAGCAGGACAGCCATTCGTCAAGCTCCCTCTCCCGCTGGATCCCCCAGATGGGCAGGACGTTATCAAACTGCGCCATGAACGCGAAGGCCGCGTCGTACCGGGTGATGAGCCCGCCGGCCAGCCCCTTCATGGCGATGAAGCCCACGTTCTCCCGGGCGCAGAGCTCCACGAGAGCACGCTCTCTCTGACCGGACAGATAGTCGAAGGGGAACTGGAGCGTCTCGTAGAGCCCGGACGGCACCGCCTCCTCCGCCACCCCGATCTTGTGGGCGGTGATGCCGATGTGCCGGATCAGGCCCTGCCGTTTGAAATCCTCCATCTGCTCGTAAACGCCGGTGCCGTCGCCGGGCCGGTAGCACTGTGCCGCGCAGTGGAGCTGGTAAATGTCCACGTAATCCGTTTTCAGATTGGTCAGGGACGTCTCAAGGTGCCGCTTCATCTCGTCGGGCTTCGTCGCGCCGGTCTTCGTGGCGATGAAGATCCGCTCCCGGCTGTTCCGGAACACCGTGTCCCCGAAGGCGGCCCCGAGCTTCTCCTCGCTGTCCGAATAAGCCCGGGCGGTGTCGAAAAACGTCATGCCGCCCTCCCACGCCCGCCGGAGCAGTTTTACCGCGGTCTCCCTGTCGTCCCTCTGAACGGGCAGCGCGCCGAAGGCGTTCTGGGGCACGGTGATCCCCGTTCTGCCCAGCGTAACCTGCTTGATCATATTCATCCCCCTTTGTCCGGATCGGTCTGATACGATTCATTGTATCACAGCTTCCCCGATCCGTCAACCGCTTCTTCCCGCTTTTTCACGTGACCCATGCCCCCGGACCGGCCGACGCGCCGAGGCTCCGGGAAATCAACGGAGGTATATCATGGCTGAATTCCGCATCGTTCATCCGAAGCTCACCCTGACCGCCGATCCCGCGTCCTGCGTCTGCGCGGTGACCCTGCCCGGCGGAGACGTCTGGCGCATGACGAAGAGACCCTTCGTGCGCTTCTCCGACGGCAGGACCGTTCCCTTCCCGGCTCCGGTATCGGAGGAAGCCTTCAAAAACGGCACCGCGGACGGCATCCGGGCGTTTTACGAGGGCTTTGAGGGCTCGGAGCTGAAGCTGGAGGCGTCGGTCCGCGTGGAGCGGGTCAACGGGGACGTGATCTTCGAGCTCCGCGCGGAGGGCGACCGTCCCGGGGAAATCGGATGCGTCTCCTTCCCCGCGCCCTTTGAGCCGGACGGGGACGGATACACGGTCCTCTCCCGGATGCAGGGCGCGCTGATTCCCCACGGCTCCGGGCTCGTCTTCGAGAACCAGCAGATCCATGAGCGCTCCTCCTACCTGCCCTTCTGGGGACAGGTCCGGGGAGGCACTCCCTTCGCGCCGGGCACGTCCGGATACGCCGCCGTGTACGACACGCCCTTCGACGCCCTCTACACCTTCCGGGACGACCGGCTCTCCCCCCTGTGGCGGACCTCCCTCGGCGAGATGCGGTATGCCCGCAGGATGCTGTACCGGTTTTGCGAGCCCTGCGACTACAGCGGGATCGCCGCCTGCTACCGGGCCTATGTGAAGGAGCGCGGGCGGCTGGTGACCCTGCGGGAAAAGGCCGCCCGGAATCCCAATGTGGAGCGGCTGTTCGGCTGTCCCGTGATCCACGCCGGCATCGCAGTCCACATCTCTCCGGAGAGCAACTACTACGACCGGGAGCATCCGGAGAACAACGACTACTACACCTCCTTCGACACCCAGGCCGAACGGCTCAGAGAGCTGAAGAAGAAGGGGCTGGACAAGGCGTACACCCACTTCGACGGCTGGGGACGCCACGGCTACGACAACCTCCATCCCTCTCCCT
>Ga0256405_10009017_pt1 | contig 13870 bp, 16 predicted proteins | sample RumenRJG_02DNA_FD_189096 | JGI IMG/M metagenome (GOLD analysis project Ga0256405, IMG submission 189096) | Bovine rumen microbial communities from Lethbridge, Alberta, Canada - RJG_02 | ecosystem: Host-associated > Mammals > Digestive system > Stomach > Rumen | place: Canada: Alberta...
CTCCGGCAGAAACCACAGGTCCCAGCGCATGTCCGGGTCGCCGTCGCCGGGGCCGTAGCCGTCCACAAAGGCGATTTCGCAGTGGGTCATCACCGTGTCTTCCGCAAGGGGCAGGCACAGTTCCCGGCAGAGCAACGCCACGATTTTGGCCATGACTTCCATCTGCTTCCGGGTAGGCGGTTCCTCGCCGTAATCGATAACGGCGCAATCCGTCCGGGCCATATGGTCGTTTTCATAGGCCACGTCCAGCAGGCTGGCATCTTTCCCGGCCGGGGTCCAGCAGTGGCCGTCGTACCCGCACAGCAGCGCGATGCCGATGGCGCCGGTATTATGGTTCAGCGTATGGGCCTTAAAGCTTAAAAAGCTTTTGCAGTTCAGGTACACCGTGCCGTCCCGGTCAATACAGATGTGGTACGCCTCTTCATTATGACCGTAGTGCCCGCCGGTCCAGTGGAGAAAGATGCGGCGTATGCCGCTACGCGCTTCCCGGGCCATATCGCGGATCATGTCTTCCGTTACAGGGTTAGCGTTGAGCATGAGTAACACCTCCTTTCCGTTTTATATTTTGCAGGGCTCATTTTTTGGTCCCACTTATATATTCCGGAAGGGGTACCCAAATCCGAGATGGAGAATGGAAAAATTTAAGGAAACGCTGATTAATTCGTCTGCACGCTGACCGGTGCTTTTTGTGACTGACTGCGTCAATGTCCCTCAACTCAGCTACGGCTGCGCCTTCGGGCCATTTCCTTGTCAGTCGCAAAAAGCCCTCGGTCATCGCACAAACTCATTTAATCAGCGTCTCCTTATTTTATTTGAAAAACTGTAAGCGCAACGTAATCACCCGTTAAGCAAATTGGCAAAAATGGGCAAAAAAAATCACCGGACGTAAGCCCGGTGGCAAGTTCCGATCCGTTCTATTTGCAGTTGTTGAGCCGACATGTTGTACCACACCAAAATATCGGCTGCTTTATACCATTCAATATGGCACAATTCAGCCGATGATGAAATCCGATATTATATTTTGCGCTTACCAAGTAACTTACTTCAGCTCAGTAACCACAATCTCAAAGGTAATCGGACTCTCTTCTACCAAAAACTTCACCATTTCATCATCTTCAAACTGTGTAATCAATTCCTTACAACGGGCAATCGCCTTGGCTTTATCGCTATTCAACGCCGTAACATGCAAATGTCAAGCAAAATTTTAAACTTATCTTCCCAGGTCACCGCATTCCTGCCGTGGGCCTGGGCATAACCCGTCAGCCCGGGACGCACATCGTGACGGTGGCGCTGCTCCTCGTTATAACGGGGCAGATACTTCACAATCTTAAAATCTTCTCATGCCAGCCGGGTCTTTCCTGAGTGAAAAAAGGATTGCCCTTCATCTTGAAATAACCAAGAATCGTTAACATGAGCAGGAGCGGCGAAAGGCAGATGATAAAATAATACTCTCCTTAACAACGATTAACCAAATAAAAATCCAAAAACAGTATTTTTAGATTCAATTTTATTTTTCTCTTTATCAATACATTGAACACTTTGTTTAATTAAGATTTTTGCCTTTGGTAACTGCACATTAACAATACCTTCTAAATTTAAATGGTAATTATTAATTAGTGCATCATTTTGACTTTGATTAACATTAGCTAAACAACGGGGATTTACTATCATCTTAGCATAATATTCTAAGTTTTTAACATCATCAAATAAGCCTTTTACTTCAGAATAACATTTAATAATTTGTTCAATAGCATCCTGATTGTTTATCAAACCAAATTTAGAAGAAAGATTATCAAAAACAGAAAAATAATTAAGCGTTATTGCAATGTAAGGGTAATAAGTACTATTGAAACCTTCAGAAGCACACTTCAAAAACTGTTCTTCCCTACTACAAATTAACATGTCAAGGGAAGAAAGTTCAGCACGTAAAGCATTTAATACTGACAGTCGTTCCTCGTTTTGCTTTTTAAATTCTTTATAATTGCTAAACACATAAACTAAAATTGCAGGCACAACTGCAACTACCAAAAGATCCTTTATCAAGCTGACTATTATTTCATTAGTTAACATTGTCTTATTTACCTCTCCATACGAGAGTATTCCGTTTTCTGAAACAACTACAAGGAATAACTTTTTAAATCAAACCAACTGGCGTAAAAGTTCTATAGATACCTGCAATTCTTTAGGTGTATAGGTATGCTTCCGGTCAGGATGATCTAAACAGTTACGAATGTAAGTGCAAACGGTTTCATACCGGGTTGTCCTATGCAAATATTGTTTAGCATGCTTACTTGGGACGTATAATTTATGTTTCTTAATGTAATTATCACATTTTTTCACACTATTGCTAGTATTCGTCTTCTGTTGCAACGCCCCGTATAATTCAATATGATAGATTTCTAGGTCAGTATGAAACGCTAAATAATTTATTTCTGCCGCCGTCGTGGGAGACAACACACAATTTTTCACCGTCGCCTTAGTAATTTTTTCGCATTGTACAGAATTGTTTACTTCTTTAAGCAATAAAATCAGCACATTATTATTGTTGTTCAATACAGAACGAATTACATATTCCGAATGCGTCGCAATAAACATCTGTACCGTCTGTCTGTTCCCCTTTTTAAACAAGCCCATGTAATAATCCAATATCCTGGCTTGCCACACCGGATGCAAACTCAATTCCGGTTCGTCAATCAAAACCACAGCACCGTCTAACGCATTAACATTTCTAAGAAGCTTTGCACCCCTGTACACAATCTGCTTTTCTCCGGAGCTTAAATCGTCGATTTTGATTTCAACATTATCCTTTTTAAAAATAACCTCTTTTCCTTCAATCGAATTATTATCAATCCTGTCAAACTTCAGCTTTTCAAAAAAATTGTTAAACGCAAATTTAAAACGTCTCAGTTTAGCGTACTGCCTGTCAAATTGTTCTAAATTAATGGGCCTTTTTTCTCTTGAAATACGCATCCATTCTGCATTATCCTGTGTTTCAAGATCAACTAGAAGCTGTTTTACATCTGAAAATTCCGTTTCTGTTTCATTCTCATATTTTGAAACATCTAGTTGTTTGTTAGTCACTCCCATTACAGCTAGTGTCTGAAAACCAACCCTTGATTTGGAATACGCGACACCATAATATCTGACATCCTCAGAATCAGCATGTATTTTGGCCAAATCGTTATGTCTGTCCGACATTATTTCCGTATATGTACTACGCGTAATATTATGTCTTAAATGATATCCATTTGCCACATTTGTATCATTGGATTGGGTCAGCTTAAAATCAGTATTAACCACGTTATAATCAATATATTCAAAAGGACTGAATGTACCCAAATTCAAAAACTCGAACAACGTATCAAGAACCGTAGTTTTACCTGAACCATTTTCTCCAGCCAGGATTATAGTATTATAAGGCTTTCCATTGCTATCGGTAAAATCCAACTCTAAATTTCCTAAACTTTTGTAATTACGCCATTTTATTTTTTTAATCATTACAAACTTAATCCTTCCAAAATTTTACTTTAGCATAATGATTAGAAAAGGTATTTTAGTTATCCTTGTGGAACTCAGCAAAATCAAGCGTTTCACTAAACTGCTTTTCCAAAACTAAATAATATTTCCAGTATTTTGATATAAACTCATCTCTGTTCATATAGTGCTGCTCCTAAAGAATTCTTTTCAAACACAATCATTTCCCTTTCTTTTCTCGTATTTTTCTCTTGCATTCTTATACATAATATCAGCAATAGGGCCTTCCAGCTTTGTGTGCGGAATATTCTTATTCCACTCCAAACGTATCCCGACATATGGCTTTTTCTCAATATTTGCTTCGAGTTCTTCAATACACTGCGCAATTTCCAGACAGCAGGTACTGATATGCCACGAAACAAAGGGAATCATACTCTTTTCTAACTGTCTATCAAATTTTTCCCTTCTCTTCTTAAGGCTCTCCTCGTCTTCCTCCTCATAGCCATCATCAATATTTTCATCATCGTCCTCTACATCTTCTTCACCATTACTATCGCTTTTACTATCAGTTACCGGATCATAATTATCTATTGCCTTCTGTGAAATATCATATTTTTCCATATACAGTGTTAACAGAATTTCATCTTTCATAACCGCATCGGTAATACGGTCTATTGCAGAAAGGCTCTCATTTTCAGCAATCTTCTTCCTAATCCACACAGGAAGATCCTGTACAATATTATTCGGATACAAAACCTTCAGGTAATTAACATCCGGATGGTTTACACTATTATGCAAAAGCGGCAAGTCAATCCGGTTCCTGATTTCATGCCTTATTTCGTCAAAATAACCAATTATATTTCTAAGATTCATTATCTCTTCATCAGTCAAAAACGCTTTCTTTTCTGAAAAAGTTTCCCTTAAAACCGGCATAATCTTCGGTAATTGTTTCCATGTAGCCTGCACCAAATCACATTCTTCCGTTATATCTTCCTCATCATGAAAATTCATCTCCGCTTGTAATTCTTTATCGATTCGCTGCACTATGCTATTCCCCATAAGAATGTGTTTCGTTGCTTCATAATCAATTACAGCGGTGTAGTATTCTTGTAATTCATGCCAGGCCAACATATTCTTTTTATAATTGTTTGTCATTTCTACGATAACCGTAACAAAAAATGATGCAGCCGCTCCTGTGAAAAGAGCAAATAAAATATTATAAAAGAAACTCCCCTTATCTGCAAAACACATAAAAGCAATTAATATCACATTAACCAAAACCATTCCTGCAATACAGGCATATAATGTTGTCATGGGATAAAAAGCCAATGCCAAATGTTGCCAGGCCAGTTTAGCTTTGGTTGGAAAGTTCATAGAAAATCCTTTTCTTACGTTAATACCACATTTTCACTAATTTGGAATTATATTCAGACATAAACTCTGTCCTCAACAAGGGGTACACTTTACTTTGTTTTAAAAATCTTATCATCAATATTATAACTTCTCAAAAAAACAGCAAATGCGCAAAGGCTACGATTTTGACATTGTAACCAAGGTTCATGCGTGCATATTTCTTCATCAAAACTAACTGACGAACATTTTATACCATAAGTCGTTTAATATTATGTTCAATTAAAAACTGTTCGGCGTCTTTAACATCAATCTTATATTTTCTAACCGTCATTTAAAAACAATATTCCATTGCGCCTTTTTCAGCGTTTCGCCCCGCAAGGCGGCGATGTTGCAACCCAACTCCCCGATGACTTATTCAGACGTCACACACTCACAATCTCATATTGTTGCTTCAAGTCATTAAACACATTAAAACCAATATAACTTTCCTTTTGCAAACGACCGACAACTATCCCTTTTTCAATTCCAACCCGCCGCGCAAAAACAACAATCGCATCATGTGAAAAATTGTTACAATCAGTAAAAGCAGTAAAATCTTCATCCGGGATTAATGTATTACGCGCAAACTCATCGGCTGCTTTCTCGTCCTCTTCATCAATACCACCTGCTTTGTTGATGTGTCCGAGAATAACGTGTCCCAGTTCGTGAAATAAGCTGAACCAGAACCTGTCTGCATCTTTGCCCCGTACAGTAAGACCCATTACTATTTTATTCGTATCATAGAAAGAAGCCCCATGCAAAAAAGAGCCTCCAATATGAGGTAAAACAACCAACGCTATGCCACATGAAGACAACAACTTTCTTAATTTAGCAAAAAATCGTCCCGGTGTTTCCATTGTCATTTTCCGGATATCTTTTAACAACCCTTTCAACTTATTTAGGTTAACAGGTAAAACATCAATAGACCGGGCCACCAGCTTAGCTTTTTGCGCCCATGCTAATAATGCAAAATCTGCTTTTTCAGATTGTCCCAAACGACGACAAGCAATGGCAGGAAGCCTGGTTTCTTTCAATAGACCTAAGCTATAAACCTCAAAATACTTACGGAGGTTAATAACTTTATCAGTCAAGTTACGTGTCTCGGTAATCCATCCGTTTTTTGCCATTTCATTATACGGAATCTTTTTTGCTATTAGTTTATCAGCTTCTAAAGCATTTTCCGACTCAACTTTAGTAAGCTTTTCGCGATATATTGCTTCTAAATTGTTCCAAAAACGGGCAGGCAGCCCCAACACCATTTCCAGCCGATAAGCAGTTTCCTGGGTAAGCTGCACGTCTCCATTAATTAAATGACTAACATGCTTTTCAGAAAAGCCCATGCGAAAAGCAAACTCCTTCTGACTCATTCCACGTGTCTCCAACTGCTCTTTGATAGTCGCACCAGGCGGAGTAGCAATAAACGATTTACTCTTTTTCAACATTCGAATCTCCCCCTAATTAATGATAATCAACTATTTCAATTATTCTAACTATTTGAATCATATTAGCTTTTTGCTCAAACACCAGCCTGTATGGTTGATCTAGGTTTACAGCATACTGTCCTTTCCTATCATGCCGCAACTGATGACAACCGCCAATTCTAAATTGAATCATCTGTTCTACTGAATCAGCAGCCCGGATTTCACCTAACCTCTGATCCAGTTTTTCTGCTCTTAGTTCACCAAGCTTCTTTTGTGCAAAGCCACTGTCTTCACATAGCTTCTTAATTTGATTATTTTTATACTCAATCAGCAAAGATAATCACCACCATTAAATTAACCTGTTAGGTTAATTTAATTATAGTATCACTTGTTACTTTTGTCAATAATCTTATATCTATATGATTAAAACCCGGCAGCATACATACAGCCGGGCTTTGAATTATAAGCTTATTTTTCTCCAATTCCACACATTTTTCTTCATATTAATTATCAACCCTGTCCGGTACAGTTCTCATACCGCTCCGCTTATACATAAGTTTCCGCCGTTATCTAGCCTTTCCCATTCAATTCCCCCGCAGCACCTCTTCCCGCACCGCATCCTCCGCCAGCTGCATGTCACGGTACATCTTTACCGCATTCTTTACATGGGTAGGCCGCTGCGAAAGCATCAGCCAGAAAATGGTCTCGGTTCTTTCTTCCCGTTCCCACTCCGCTTTCGGCATGGGCAGCCGGTCAATATCCTGGGCCAGATGACGGAAAGCTGTACTGGCACCGTAGCAGAGATCCCGGGTGCGTTTTCCTTTCCAGTTGTACTGATCCCGATACATCCAGCATTTGAACCGGGGCAGGTACACCCACCGTTTCCCGAAGATCGTCTGTAACCGCAGGGCATTGCCAAAATCCGTCAATGGCAAATCCATCAGTTCTTTCAATAATTTGTTCGTCATGTTTAATCCTCCCAAATTTGTACGGCACATTGCGTACAGTTTTTTATATATTTAACTGCAGCCCCTAAGGCTTCACGGATTATGCAAAGTTAAAAATAGATCATTCTGTTGATTATATTATTAGGTAAGACGCCGGCAAAAAACCGGCGTCTCCTTTTACTACTCTTGTTGCGGAGCTTCGCAGTTTTGTTGACACGTGCAATTTTCACATGTCTTCCCGGTTCAGCCTCGCAACGTACACTCCTTTACTTTTTCGGCGTTTCGCCCCGCAGGGCGGCGATGTTGCAGCTCAGTTCCCCAATGACTTCCGTCAGGCTGGCCAGCTTGTTTTCCATGCGAACCAGCAGGAACCAGCTCAGCACCATGGGGAACCCGAAATCCTTAATAAAGCCGAATACTTCCGAGACTTCCATCTTCAGCCTCCTATTCTGTGGCAGGCTGAGGGTTACTCAGCCACCACGTCCCGGGTGACGGTGCGAAGGCAGCCTTCCACGGCTTCCACCAGGTCGCCGCCGGTAGAATTGAACACATTGTTTTCCACTACCGTCTGCATGGCGGCGTCGATTTCCGCCTTGGTCACGCCCTTCTTCGGTTCCTCAATGTTCAACGTCACCTTCTTGCCAATCGCATTCTTAAACACTAAATCCAGATCCGTATCGCTTTTCATAATATAATTCCTCCTTTTACTCTTGTTACCGCGTCGGGGGCATCCCGCCTCCCACTTCCTCACTGCGCCCGCGACGCATGCTTCACACGCTCTGCGTTGCTCGTTCGCCAAACCGGGGCCCTTCCGGGATACGCCCCGGCGCTTTACAAATAATGACTAACAAATAGCGTCCTTACTCTTCACTCAGAGTTGCCCGTTCCACGACGGTCAGTCCGGTAATCTCGTTATCGAAGAGACCGCCCAGGGCTTTGCCGGTAGCCAGCAATTTGTCCGGGTTGGCATCCGGCTTCACGTTGGAATAGGTGTAGCTCTTGCTTACCGGGTTCCCGTCTGCATCCTGGCCACGGGAAATAGATACGCTCAGACTGCGTTTTACTACATTCATGACTGCTGCCATGTGATCACGTCCTTTCTTTTTCCTTTACGCCGGTGGTGTCCGTTTCCACGACCCGGTACGCCGCGCTTTTCTCCGTGCAGCGTGGCTTCCCTCATCGATTGGGATTTTTTCAGGACAACCCCCGACGCACTAAATCACTGCTTACAACAAATAATTATGCTTCTTCCTCAGTATCCATATAATACTGCGCTTTGGCCCGCAGCAGCAGGCCGCCGGGGTACAGCGCGCCGCCCAGGGTGTTGGGCTCCGGCAGAAACCACAGGTCCCAGCGCATGTCCGGGTCTCCGTCGCCGGGGCCATAGCCGTCCACAAAGGCAATCTCGCAGTGGGTCATCACCGTGTCTTCCGCAAGGGGCAGGCACAGTTCGTGGCAGAGCAGCGCCACGATTTTGGCCATGGCTTCAATCTGCTTCCGGGTAGGCGGTTCTTCGCCGTAATCGATGACGGCGCAGTCCGTCCGGGCCAGGTGGTCGTTTCATAGGCCACGTCCAGCAGGCTGGCATCCTTCCCGGCCGGAGTCCAGCAATGGCCGTCGTACCCGCACAGCAGCGCGATGCCGATGGCGCCGGTATTATGGTTCAACGTGTGGGCCTTAAAGCTTAAAAAGCTTTTGCAGTTCACGTACACCGTGCCATCCCAGTCGATGCAGATGTGATACGCATCTTCATTATGGCCGTAACGCCCGCCGGTCCAGTGGAGAAAGATGCGGCGTATGCCGTTCCGTGCTTCCCGGGCCATGTCGCGGATCATGTCTTCCGTTGCAGGGTTTGCATTGAGCATGAATAGCACCTCCTTTCCGTTTTATAGTGCGCGGGACTGTCCCGCCTCCCACTCCTCGGTGCGCCGCGCTTTACTCCGTACAGCGTGGCTTCCCTCGTCGACTGGGACCCTTCCGGGACAGTCTCCGCGCCTTAGAGGCCAATCTCAAATTTCGGTTTCAGCCCGGGACCCTCACGGGACAGCACCCGGAGCTGCAGAAACCAAATGATTTATTTTGGCCCCCACTTATATACTCCGGCAAGGGTCCAAAATATGAGGATAAATTTTTAATTTTTTTCTGAAAAACGAACAGCGTCCTGTCAAAAATGTTGACAAGACGCTGTTCCGCTATGTTTTATTCAGTTTTAGTCCATTTTCAATGGTTATTGTTGCGTGTCAGTTTTTTGCGCAGTATGTTGAACAAGCCCTGAATGTAATCTTCCACGATTTTCCGGCAGGCCGGACACAAGGGCATAATCTTCAGAAAGGCCAGCTGCAAACCTTCGTCAGATCTTTTTTGTAACTCCGGTACTGCCTGAATGATTTTCCAGTGGGTCTCACTGGGCTCGAACTTCTCCGTTTCCCAGTCGGAAACTGCATTCTTTGAAGCGCCAACCACAAAACCAAATTCACTTTGGTTAAGGCCTGCCTGCTCCCGAATCAGTTTGCATTGCTGTCCCTTCGATAAACCTCCTATGTTTTGTTTGCTGTTCTCCTCCATGATCATTCAGATCCCTTCTCTCGTACTTGTAAATTTTCAGCCATAGCCGCCGTAACCCTGGACTTATCATGGCAGAACCATGACAGCGATCCCAATTCGGCAGCTGACTGCAACAGGAAAACATGGCTATTGTAAATCTTTAAATTTTCGCTGTCAACCGGAAAATCCGCTATTTTTTCTCACTTCAACTCTTCCGATTTGTTTTTCAAACCAATAGTTCTACCGCTCCAAGTAAATTCCAAGTTTATCAAAGTTGATTCCAAGTCCTTTTTTGTATATACAAAAAGAAAATCAAAGTAAATTCCAAGTTTTCAAAGTTTGCTTATGATAAGGGCCTATTGACAAAAGCTTTGGAAACATTTATGCTAAAAAAGTCGCTGCATCGATAGTATGCTTTCGCGATATTAAGTATATTCATTTTCTATCACAGTTATACGGAGGTAATTAGCATGGACAAAACAATACGCAAAAATGTACCCGGATTCACAAACAACAGCGAGGCTTCTGACCAGCCGGCTTTTGTCAGCAACCGATGGCAACCCGACTGGCCCGATTACACGATTGCCATAGCCTGGCCCCAAACTCCCCCTGATTTGCTGTCCATCCCTGCAAACCAGCTGAAACAGCTGATGCTGCAGGCCCGGACCTATGACCCCAGGGCCATTGAAATCTTCACCACACTGGCCATGCCCATCGTCAAATACTACAGCAACCTGCCCAACGTTGTATCTGTACTGGAGAAAGACGAAGCGTACAGCATCGCCAACCATACCATGATGGACTTTCTGATGCACGAACGCTTACGGAAAGAAAAGCAGGATATTCCCACCATGCTGAAACGGGCCATCCGCTGCGACCTGATGAACCAGATCGACCGGATCAAAAACCGCAGGCACTTCGAAACATACAGTAAGCCGGGAAACAGCAGTCAGTCCGAGGATGACGACGACAATACCGACGTCATCGCAAATTTACCGGCTGACACACGGTTAGGGCCAGAACATCAGACACTGCTGGCAGAGCAGAAACATCGGGTACAGGAATGTCTGAAATATCTGAGTCCGAGAGAAAAGCAGGTAATCCATGGAATTTTCTACCGTCAGCTGAGCGTAGCTGAAATTGCCGGGGAACTGCATTGTTCCAAATTATGCGTAAGCACGGCCAAATATTGTGCCCTGAAGAAGCTGCGCCGCATTTTTGAGGAACAACATGTTGTATAGATTTTAGCTCCGGGTGTGTCCCGCCTCCCACTTCCTCACTGCGCCCGCGCCGCATTTTCACAAATTGTATAAGTGCCGGGGGTGTCCCGCCTCCCACTTCCTCACTGCGCACGCTCACTACGTTCGCGTTGCTCGGTATCGTCAGACTGGGACCCTCACGGGACATCCCCCGGCACTAACTTACAAAAATTGGAGGTAAAACTTTGAACTTAGAAATAGCCATCAAAGAAAAAGACAACGTCGTCAAATTGAAAATCACTTCTCCGGACAAACCATTGGTGATTGAATTAACAACAAATGATTTGGGGACTCCTGTAACAGTAGCTGCCGAACAAAACGAAAGCGTCTCGCCCGCCACAGAAGCTGCGACGGCAGACGAGACGTTAAAGGCAGAGACCACGGCCCTTTCCGCCAAACTGGCTGCTATGAACCGGGAATATGAACGGGTGAAAAAGGCAGCGTATCGGGCGGGCATAAGGCTGAAAGAAAACCTGAAAGCGTTAGGTCAGACCACAGCTATGTCAGCAACCGGCAGCCCCGGTCTTGCATTGGCAGGTGTCCCCTGCGCTGTCCCCCGTGTCCCGGAGGCTTGTCCCCAGGGCATTGCGACTGTCCCCAACGGCGACTTCGCTGTCCCCCGTGTCCCGGAAGCCTGTCCCCAGACCGTCCTCAATGTCCCCAACGGTGTCCCCGGGGACACCTGGGGACAGGGACAGGCAGTTACTTCTTATAATAGTACTACTAATACTACTACTTATAACCATGTCTTGGACAATGATTTTGACAATGATTTTGACAATGATTCTGACAATGCCATCGACCATACCATGTCTGACCAGGTTATGTCCCCCAAAGAAGCAGAAACGACAAACACCCTGTCCCCGGAACGGATGGGCAACTGCCTGCCCTTTGTTCCGGAAGAGAATCCTCATCGGTTCATTCCGCTGGCCAACTTACCCGAGGTGTATCAGAACCTGTTACAGGCCTGGAACAAACTTCCCTTACCGAAAAAACTGAAAGGCCTGTACACGGACGTTGCGAAAAAGCTGCACCACCTGCTGAAAGAATTCGGGGAAGCCGCAGTACAGAAGGCCATCCGCATGGTTGCGGACAGCCCTTTCCTGCTGGGGAAAAGCTCTAACAGCAGCGGCTGGGTCATTTACTTTGGCTGGTTGCTAAAGCCGGGCAACCTGAAAAAGATTTTGGAAAACAAGTATCGGGACAGGAGCCGGGAGTGGAAGCAGGGGTACGATTGCGTTACCTACCCGGAGTACATTCCCTGGAGCACGGTTAAAGACACGGTGAACCGTACCACCGTAACAGCAAACGCTTATACCGAAAGCCCGGTGATCCATTCCGCCGTAACGGCAAACGCTTATTCCGAAAGCCCGACTGCCACAGCGGGTTACCTGAATCCACGGCCGGAAGAATACAGTGCAGATAATGCGGCACAGGGCTACTTTCTTGACCCGGAGTATATGCTGAAGGGTCTGGACCCTCTCACCGACCAGGCCCGCAGCAATTTAGCCTGGGCAGCCGCCCGGCTGGGCCTTACCAAAGCCCCGGCAGCATAAAAACCAGCGCCGGATGACAGGCTGAGACGGCCTCACCCCGACGCAGATACAAACCCAAAACCTATGTATTGCATAATCGTCTTTGCCAAAAAAGGCTTACAAAATGCATCCAAAAACAATCCAAAAATAGGAGGAATTATGAGCGAAACAAAACCTACCGAAAACACCGAAACCGACACCGAGGCCCTGATCCGGTATGAATACCGCCGCAAGGCCTTCTGCGGGCTGGACACCATGTGCCACTGGGACTTTGCCCACGACAACGGAGAGAACCCGTTCATCACCAATACGGGCCTGCAGTACGTATACAACTACAAGGAAATGAAAGAAGAGGGCATGGGCATCATGTACTTTGGGGGCGCCGGCGCCGGCAAAAGCTATGCCGCGGCCCAAATCGTCAACGCCCTGACGGACGCAGGCTACGACTGCCTCTTCACCAGCTTCCGCAACATCCTGACCGAACTGGGCACCCTCAGCAACGAAGGCAAACGGAACTACCTGAACCAGCTCTTCCGGAAAGACCTGCTGGCCTTCGATGAATACGGCTGCGAAGGAGAAGGCAACTACAACAACCAGATGGTGCTGTACATCATCAGCAACTGCTACCAGCGCCACATCCCCATGCTGCTCACCACCCCCTACCACAGGGAAAGTCTGGTGAAAAGCAACAACGCCCTGCGCCTGCAGACCTTAAGCCGCCTCTGGCAGCGTTGCTGCTGTATCCAGGTGGTCGCGCCGCCCAGCCGCCGTCACCAGACCCGGGAGCAAATGAACAAAACGGAAGCCCTGCTGAAAGGCCCCGGCCCCTGGTACGAAGAACCGGATAATTATAAAGAACCGTGCCAGGAAGAAAAGGAAAAGGTACAGCGCAAGGAAAAACTGGCCAAAGCGAAAGCAAAAGCAAAGGCAACCCAGTTGAAACTAATCAAAGAAGGAAACGGAAAGGACTGATACTCCCATGCAAGAACGCATCCCCGCCCAGAACATTGAAGCGGAACAGGCCGTGCTCAGCGCCATCCTCATCGACAACAGCGTCATAAACAAGGTGGCGGAAATCCTGAAGTCCCCGGACTTTTACCGCATTGTGCATCAGATTATTTACCAAATCATGCTGGATATGCACGCCAAACACCAGCCCATCGATATGATCACCCTCATTGAAGAACTAAAAAACCGGAATAAACTGGACGACGTAGGCGGCGTCAGCTACATTACCCTGCTGGCCAATATCGTCCCTACGTCCGCCAACGCCCTGTACCATGCCCGCATCGTGGTGA
>Ga0256405_10009018_pt1 | contig 13869 bp, 24 predicted proteins | sample RumenRJG_02DNA_FD_189096 | JGI IMG/M metagenome (GOLD analysis project Ga0256405, IMG submission 189096) | Bovine rumen microbial communities from Lethbridge, Alberta, Canada - RJG_02 | ecosystem: Host-associated > Mammals > Digestive system > Stomach > Rumen | place: Canada: Alberta...
AAAAGCATTCCGTCAGCCAAACTCTGTCGGATACGAGAATAAAACCTTAAAACAAATAGCAAATGAAATCGCAAGAAAGCACGAATTAACTCTTGTCGGAGATATTGAGGACATTAAGGTTGAAAGAATCACTCAAAATCAAGAGAGGGATTTATCATTCCTGAAAAGGTTATCTGAGCAATATGGATATATTTTCAAAATTGCTGAAGATAAACTTGTCTTTTATAAATCTGAAAAGTTAATCTCTGCTGATTCTGCGAAGATTATCTATAAATCGGATTTATCAAGTATAAGGCTGACAGAAAAAACAAGCCACGCATATAAATCTGTTTCTGTAGCATATAGAAATCCAAAGACAGGCAAAGATGTAACAGCGACTGCTAAAAATCCGAATTGTGTCAAAGGTGATACTCTTAAACTCTCTGTCAGAGCAGAGAATAAACAACAGGCTCTTTTACAGGCAAAGGCGGCACTTGCTAAAGGTAACTACACCATTGAAGGCTCTTTATCAATGCCGGGAAATCCTTATTTAGTCGCAGGATTAAATGCTGAACTTAAAGATCTCGGTTATTTTTCAGGAAAATACCACATAACCGAAGCTCACCACATAATTGATAAAACTTCAGGGTATGCAACAAGTTTGGAGGTTAAATCGTGTTAAGGTTTGGAACTGTAACATCTATAAATCCTCTGACCGCAAGAGCAAGAGTCCAATTCGCAGAAGACGGAATGAATTCATATTGGCTCGCAGTCCTGCAAAATAAAACATTCAAAGACAAGTTTTATTCTATGCCGGCAGTTGGTGAACAAGTCGCTTGTCTTATGGATCAAAATTCAGAAGATGGAGTAATTTTAGGAGCAATTTATACAACTGAAGATACTCCGATTATTGAAACAGAAAAGCAAGTTTCCGCAAACTTTGAAGACGGCACTTTTGCGAATGTTGATAAAGAAACTCAAACCCTCACACTTTCATTCCCCAATATACATTTAATCGGAAATATTACTCACGAGGGAACGCTTTCAAACACAGACGGAATAACATCTCAAGCTGACATTACAGATAAAACTTCATCAATGCAAGCAATGAGAGATATTTATAACGATCATAAACACACAGGAAATCAGGGAAGTCCAACATCTGCACCTGATAAAGGAATGTAATGACAAACTTAAATGAAATAACTTATGTTGATTGGCAATGTAAACTCAACGGAATCGGCGGTGTCGCAGAGGGCGTTGAGGATATTAACCAATGCATCGCAATAATTTTACAAACTCAAAAAGGCTCTGATCCGCACAGACCAACATTCGGTTCAGACATCATCAAATATGTGGACTACCCGATAAATATAGCAAAAGCAAACATTATCAGAGAAACAATAGATGCAATTAATCTATGGGAAACAAGAGTAAAAGTTAATAAAACAGAAGTTGAAATCAACGGTTCAACCATTCTCATAAAAGTTGAATGGACATTGGCTAAAGGTAAAACTTCAGGATCTGTGGAGGTTACATTATGACAAAACTACCTGAGCCGAATTTTATTGATAGAGATCCCGATATTATTACAAAAGAGTGGATTGAAAAGTTTGAAGAGAAATCCGGGAAAGTTTTACAACCTGCTCAAATTGAAAGGTTGATGATTGATGTCGGAGCATACAGAGAAACTGTTTTAAGAATGGAAATTCAAGAAACAGCCAAGAAAAACCTTTTAAGTTATGCACCTCTTGATATTCTCAAACACATTGGCGAGCCTTTAGGTGTTGAACAATTAGTTGCAAGCTGTTCTGTAACAACACTTAAATTTAGTCTTGAAAACGCACTCGACTTTGATTTTACAATTCAAAAAGGAACTGAAGTCGAAACAAAAGACGGACTGTTTGTATTTCAAACGGATCAAGATGTAGTCATTTATGCAGGTAGCAAAGATGCGACCGTAAAAGCAACTTGTGAAACCGCAGGTGCGGCATCAAATAATTATATTCTTGGATCAATAAACAATTTAATTACACCGTTGAGTTATATCTCAAAAGTTGAAAACACAACAATTTCATCGGGCGGTGCAGATGATGAGGAAGCTGACAATTTAAGAGATAGAATCAGACAAGCTCCCGAAAAATTTTCAAACGCAGGGAGTCGTGGTGCATATCGTTATCATACTTTATCAGCACATCAGTCAATAATTGATGTCGCAATAACTTCACCGTCTCCGGGCGTGGTTAATATTTATCCTTTAACTGACGATGGAAACCCATCACAGGAGGTTTTGGAAATTGTATTAAAATATTTGTCTGATGATAAAATTAGACCTTTAACGGATTATGTCCAAGTGCTATCCCCTGTAAAACACGATTTTAATATCAGAGCAACTATTTATTTATACAAAGATGCTGATGAAACGAGTGTTTTGACAACTATAAATTCAAAGTTGGCAGAATATAAAAATCAACTGTCTGCAAAACTTGGAAAAAGCGTTATTAAAACGCAAATAATATCCATTTTGAACAGCGTTTATGGAGTTTTCAAAGTCGTGGTTGATATTCCTGATGACATAGAACTTCAGGAAAACGAATGGGCGAATTTAACTAATTTTGAAATAACGGTTGGAGGTTATGCTAATGAGTAAGTCTCTTGCACCTATAAATGACATTAATTTAAAAATATTTGATGAGATTTGTGAGGAACGATTCAAAAACATTGATTTGGAATGTATTTTAATCTCAATAATCGACAATGTTCCTGCCGATGCTCTGCCGCATTTAGCTGAACAATATCACATAACAGGGAATGAAGGTTGGATTCAGGCTTTAAGTGATACTGAAAAAAGAAACCTTATCAAATCATCAATAAAAATGCACCGTTATAAAGGTACAAAATTCGCTATTGAAGAGATTTTCAAAACATTAAATATTGTCGGAAATGTTGAAGAGTGGTTTAACTACGGCGGACAACCATATTATTTCAAAGTAATTTTACAGATTTTTAACAGATCAATTAATGAAGAAACCGAAAACAAATTAATTGCTCTGATAAATGAATATAAAAACGAGAGGTCTTGGCTTGAGGAAATTCAATTTCACCTCTCATCCAAAACCAAAATGCACGCATATTCTGCATTAGTCGAAGAAGAAACAATAACAGTAAATTCAAGAGGATCATAAATGGCTGACGAATTTTATTCATTAGTCACCGACATCGGTGCAATTAAACAATTAGAAAGTGTAAGAGACGGAGTCCCGTTTGATGTTTATGAAATCGCACTCGGCGATAGCAACGGAACATATTATACCCCTCAAACAGATCAAACTGCTCTGCGTAATGAAGTATGGCGAGGACTCATTGAAAAATGTGAATGGGTTGATAACAAATTTTATTGTGTAACAACAGTTCCTGCCTCCGTTGGTGGTTTTACAGTAAGAGAAGCAGGAGTCTTTGATTCAGATAATAATTTAATTGTAATAACGAAATTCCCTGAAACTACAAAACAAGATCCTGAAAGCGGAACTGTAAAACAATTAACTATAAGAATTGAATTAGAGTTATCTAATAAAGAACTTGCGGAGCTTGTAATTAATCCGAATATTCAATTAGTTACAAAAGACGAATTAACCGAAACCCTGACTGATATTGATAACACATATCAAAAAGTGGAAGAAAAAGGACAGCCTTTAGGTTATGCACCTCTTGATGAGAATAATAAAATTCCTCTTCCTTTTATTCCAAAACTTGATACAAAGAGCATTTTAACACCTTTCTGTTTGAACTCATGCCGGCTCGATGCAAAGGGAAATCCTGATTTATTATCCTGTGAGACTGTAAAAGTTGAAAAATACACAGCGAGTGGTCTTGGTGTTTTTTATACGGCTCTTGGGTACACATTTGAAAAAGACGGAATTGTTTATGCTGATACAGAACTAACAATTCCAAAAGGCACAATTGTTGCGGTTAATTCCTCAACAAATTATATTGCATTCGGCAATATTGAAACTTTAACGGAAGATGAAACAAATCCAAATCATTATTCCGCAACCAATATCGGCGATTTTTATATTCAAAACACTCTCGCAGTTGGTGTTCAATGTTTCTCTGATCCCGAATTTACAAATTCAATCGGTGTTGTTACATACCTGAATCTTACAAAAATATGCATAAGCCAAGATGAAACTTATACATATAACGGGCATACAACAACACATATTTATATAACTGCTCATGCACCATTTACTTATACAACAGCACAAAGTAAAACCCACGAGGTTGAAGAAGATCTGATTTTGGATGTGGTCGACTTGTGTCCTGAAGCAGGTCAAACTAAAAACTTTAATCTGTTTGTGGTGAATGAGGATGACGGATATTCGCTTGTTGCTTTATCAAACACAATATTTACACAAATGCTTGAGCCTGATAATCAGCAGATAAATGACATTTGGTTTAAGGTGCTTGAGCCGTTGGCAAGCTATATCTATCTGTTAAATATATGGCAAGAGACAAATCTTGTCCCCGTAGGCGTGTTCTCTCTTGAGGGAGGCGAAAACTAAAAATTAAAAGGAGCGAAAAATGGAAACTAAATTTTATTACAGTTACAACGCAGAGGGTAATGCGTTTGTCGGTAAATATCCGGCATTAAAAAACCCAAGAAGACAAACGGAGTATTTATTACCTGCTATGGCTACATTTAAAGAACCCCCGACCACAAAAGAAAATGAAGTCGCAATTTGGAACGGAAACGATTGGGAAATTGAATCAGACTTCAGAGGTCAAACTCAAATCAATATTGAGACTCGTGAGGTTTCAAAGATTGATTATATTGGCGATGTTAAATCAGGCTTTCAAAAAGTAACAGAGGAAGTTGCAAACGATATTCTTCAATTCCCTGATAAGTATAAACAAATTGATAATCAACTTGTCGATATTTCAGGCACAGAAGAATATAGGCAATACCTCCACGAAAAAGAAATAGCCGAGAGAAAATCTCAAATTGAATCAGAACTTTTGGAACTTGATTCAAAGAGAATTCGTGCTATCTGTGAGCCATCAATAAAAGATGAATCAACAGGTGAAACTTGGCTTGATTATTACAACAACCAAGTCGCAGTTTTAAGAGAAGAGTTAAAGAACTTATAAGGAATGGAAATTGAAAAAAATCGGCACATTGAAAACCCCAACCATAAATCAAAATGGCTACCATAAAAACATTCTAACTAAAGAGAGAATTGGAACATTATTTATTTATCCGACAGATTACACCCCTGATGACTGCTTATCTTGTGACGGGTATTCTCTTTTGATTATTGATTACGAGGATTTATACAAAGTCATCGGAAAACAATTTAATCAAGAGAACGATCCTGAAAATACATTCAGAATCCCTGATTACAATATTACAGGCAGATTCTTGCAACCAAACAGTAATGTTGGTGTTCAGATTGATGCAGGCTTACCTGATATCGCAGGTTCATTTGGAAGTTGGTCGAGAGCTTACTCACCTGTTTCGGGAGCTTTTCATTCGGCAGGTTCTGTCGGAACAGGAACTGGTGGAGCAAGTAGTTCCGCCGGTTCTAATATTCTTTATCATTTCAATGCAAGTCGTTCAAATGGTATTTATGGCAAATCTGCTACAGTTCAACCTAACTCTCAAACAGTCCATATCTGCATCAAATACAAATAGGAAAATATATGAAAATATCAAACCTAATTACAAATGAAGTTAATCAAAATGAATATCACTTCAATAAATTAACAAGAAATAAGATCGGGATTTTATATGTCGCTCCTGTGAATATAGTTCCTGAAGACTGTCTTGCGTGCGATGGTTATGTATTAAAAATCATTGATTACAAAAAACTTTATTCTGTAATTGGGAACTATTTCAACACAGGCGAAGAAGCAGAAGATGAATTCAGAATCCCTGATTACAATATCACAGGTAGATTTTTACAACCTAATAAAAATGTTGGGATACAAACCGATGCAGGTTTACCAAATATCAAAGGTGCGTTAGTAAATCCACCAAGTAGCAGTTGGTCTGATATATCAGACCTCTCTGCGGAATGTTTTTCAGGAGCATTTTATGGTGTCAACAGAAGTTTAAGAATCTCTGTAAATGCGGATCAATGGGGAAGTGCTATTGATGCATTTAAATTTGATGCATCTCGATCAAACGGAATTTATGGCAGTTCAAATACCGTTCAACCCCCATCACAAACAGTCCACATCTGCATCAAATATAAGTAGGTAAAAATGAGAAAATTAATAAATTTAATAACAAATGATTTAAACCAAAACGATTATCATTTTAATAAATTTTCATCTAATCAGATCGGAATTTTATATATATTGCCTGTAGATATTATTCCTGAAGACTGTCTTTCTTGTGATGGATACATATTAAAAATTAACGATTACAATAAACTCTACTCTGTAATCGGCAATAAATTTAATACAGGCGAAGAGGCGAATGACGAATTTAGAATACCTGATTACAACATTACAGAAAAATTTTTGCAACCAAGTACAAATGTAGGAATAAAAAGAAATGCAGGTTTGCCGGCACATAAGCATTATGAATTTTGTAGCGTAGTAAATGGAACTTCTTCGGATAATAAAACGAATCAACAATTAAGAAACGATATGCAAGTTAACTCTTTATGGTACAGCGGTTATGCCGCATACAATTTAGCGAGAACAAGTTCTGCGGCAGATGTTGGTCTGTCATCAAATCCAACAAATTCTTCTATATATGGTCAATCTTCAACTGTCCAACCATCATCAGAGACAGTTCATATTTGCATCAAATATAAATAGGAAAATATATGAAAATATCAAATCTTTTAACTAATCAATTAAATCAAAACGGATATTCAAAGAATATGCAAACAAAAGGAAAAATCGGAGCATTATTTGCATTCCCGATAAACCACACTCCTGATGATTGCTTATCTTGTGACGGATATTCTCTTTTAATTGTTGATTACAAAGATTTATATAATCTGCTCGGAAAATCATTTAATCAATTAAATGATCCTGATGATACATTCAGAATCCCTGATTACAATGTTTCAAAAAGATTTCTTCAGCCGGGATCGGAGGTTGGAACTTTAATCAATGCAGGACTCCCAAATATTACAGGTCAATGGCACAATGTCGGGGTTGAACCGGGAGCTGAAGGTGTTAGTGGTGCATTTGTAAATCACAATTGGGGAAGCAATTTCTTTTATCACGCAAGTGGTCGTGCTTGGGGATTGGGAGGTTTTGATTTTAATGCCGCTCGCTGTTCAGGAATTTATGGTGCATCTTCAACAGTTCAACCCCCGTCACAAATTATTCATATCTGTATCAAATATAAGTAGGCAAAAATGGAAATAAAAAATCTCAAAACAAATCAATTAAATCAAAACGGATATTCAAAGAACATGCAAACAAAAGAAAAAATCGGTGCTATTTATACATTCCCTGCCGATTATACACCTGATGATTGCTTATCTTGTGAAGGGTATTCTCTTTTAATTGTTGATTATCAAGATTTATATAGAATTCTCGGAACTAAATATAACAAATCAGGCGATGAATCAGGGACTTTTAGAATTCCTGATTACAACATTACAAAAAGATTTCTTCAACCGGGAACAGATGTTGGTAAGCAAATTGCGGCAGGAATTCCTGACCACTCTCATACAGTTAAAGCATTTTATTGGGATAGTTCAGGTGTTGCTGAAGAGGGAAGAGGAAGCCCTGATTATGGACATCAAAAAACTCTAACGACAAGTAATGCATCTGCGAGCAATTCTGTATATGGAAATTCTACAACCGTTCAACCACCATCACAAATAGTTCATCTTTGTATCAAATATAAATAGGAAAATATATGGAAATAAAAAACCTTAAAACAAATCCCCTTAATCAAAATAATTACAATATAAATAAACAAACCCCCGATCAGATTGGCTCTCTTGTTGTTTATCCTGTAAATTACACGCACGAGAACACTTTGTCCTGCGATGGATATGTACTTTTAATTGAAGATTATCCTTTGCTTTATTCGGTAATTGGGAAAAAGTTCAACACAGGAACTGAACAAGCAACCGAATTCAGAATTCCTGATTACAATATTTCAGGTCGTTTTCTTCAACCGAGTTCAAGCCCTGCAACGAAAAAAGAAGCGGGTTTACCAAATATCACAGGTTCTGTTGGTGTCTGCGGTACGGGATATACCTGTACAGGTGCTTTTTATTACCTACAAAAAGGAAGTGCGTTATCAAATTCAGGTGAGCAAGATAATGTGCATGGATTTGATGCTTCCAGATGTTCAAAAATTTATGGGAAATCAACAACAGTTCAACCGCCATCACAGGGCGTTCATGTATGTATTCGTTATAAATAAAGGAGTTTTATATGACATCACTATCAAAAGTTTGTCTGCATTGGACAGCAGGAAGCAATAAACCCTGCGATACCGATTTAAAAGCATACCATTTTTTAATTGATTCTTATGGTCGGATTTATCCGGGGACACATAAACCTGAAGATAATTTAAACTGTAAAGACGGAAATTATGCGGCACATTGCGGAGGTGGAAACACAGGATGCATCGGTTTATCTGTTTGCGGAATGGCAGGTTTTAACCTGAATAAAAAAGAAACAAAATACCCTCTCACTCAAAAGCAAATCGAAACCCTGTGCTGTTTAACGGCTTATTTAACAATTAAATACGGAATTATTATTAAGGAAAATTCAGTATTTACCCACTATGAATTTGACCGTAAAAAAGCAAAACCTGAAGGTAAAATCGACATTACTTATTTACCCTATCTGCCGAATTTACAAATAATCAGGATCGGCGGTTATCTCAGGAATAAAGCCGAATGGTACAGAAAAAAGATAAAAGAAGGAAAGTATAAGTTAGAAAAGAAAGGAAGTTATTATGAATTTATTTGCGTTTGTTAAATCTTGGAAAGATTTTAGTTTTTTGTGGACATTGATTCAACCGTTTATTTTGAAACTTTTGAAAAAGAATGTTCCAACATCAATTACGAAATTATATGAAAATCTTGCAAAATACACTCAGCCGGCACTCGACAGTTTGTATAAATTAAAAGCCAAGATTAAAGAAACACCAACTGAAGTTGATGATTATTGTTTCGATCAGGGTGTAACAGCCATTGAAACTTTTGCGAATTACTTATTAGGTGAAGTTCAAAACTTAAGAGCATAAGGAGGATTCAATGACTTGGCGAGATTTATTAAATGTACAAAATGTTGAAAAAGGCTTTTTTCGCTCCTCAAATTCCTACGGGATACCCGACATCAGAAAGGATGAGTTCGATATAAAAGAACTCATCCCATATCGGGTGGACAAAAACAGAAAAGGAACAGCACATTTCTTTCTTGATGATTACAGATTCGAGCGTTGTTGGAAATGGGCTGATTCTCAAATCCCTGAATTAAGAAAATATGACGGGGTTTTGTCTCCTGATTTTTCTATGTACACCACTTATCCTAAAGCATTTCAAATATGGCAAGTTTACAGAAACAGATGGTGTGCCGCATTTTGGCAAGCTCATGGAATTAAAGTTATTCCGACAATAAGTTGGTCTACCGAGGATAGTTACGACTATGCCTTTTTAGGAGTTGAAAAAGGCTCTGTGGTCGCTGTTGGAACGGTTGGTGTGCTTAATGATGAGTATGCTAAAAAATTATTCTTGGATGGCTTTAAAGAAATGGTGAAAAGACTTGAACCGAAAGAGATTTTGGTTTATGGAAACAGGCTGAGCGAACTTGATGAATATAAAAATGTCAGATGGTTCGAGCCGTACATGAATAAATTTAACGATATAAAAAAGAAAGGACACTAACTATGGGCGGAAGAGGTTCCGGCGGTGGTAAAGGCGGTGGCGGAGGCGGTGCCGCTAAAAAAATACCAACAGGTGAAGGCATCACCGATAAAAACGAACTAATCAATTTATATAATAGTATTTCAGGCAATTCAAATTTATCTGTTGAACAGCGTGTAAAAGCAATGCACGATATCGAAGAGAGAATTAAGGAAGTTGATGCTAAAAAACAAGCAGATCTTAAGCAAAAAAGACTTGATGCTCTTGCAAAGGCTCGTGCAAAACGTGCTGAAAATAAGAAAAATGGAATTAAACCTGAAAAGAAAGAAAAAGATCCAAAAAGAACAAAAGCTAAAATGTCTATGGACAGCACAGTTTCAGACCTCAAATATAATTTAAGACGAGGTGTTGAATCTGACGGATATATTTCAAATTCAGACTTCAGGGTTGAAGATTATGGAAATTCCGTCAGCGTTCAAGTCAGATATTTAGGAAAATGGAAAAATCCATCACACGCTCGTTACGAGGAAGATTACGATTGGCAGGAATTAAAATCATCAAGCGGAAAGCAGATTGACAAAGTAATTAAAAAATTATCCAAACAGTCAGGTCGTAAAATTACTTGGGGAGCAAGTGAAAAGAATTGGATCGATATTGACATACCAAAAATGAAAGGAGACTAATAAATGGGCGGTCGAGGATCAGGTGGCGGCAGATCAGGTGGAGGTGGCGGTGCATCATCTCAACAGGATCACGAAGTAAAACTCCGCAGTCTTAATGAAATATATCAGGAAAAATACTCTCAAATGACAGATTCTGAATTAAATCGGGCATTAACTAATGCTAAAAATCAGATGAGTAAAGAGGAAGCAAAAGTCCTGCACGAACAACAGAAACTTCAAAAAATGGTCGATGAATTTAAAAAAATGAAAGACACCGATCCGGGAGTTGATGAAAAATGGAATGCCATCGATAAACAAACTGGTGTTTTGAATGATGCACGTGCAAGATTGGATATCAGGTCACAGGCATATTATTTAGGCATTAACGAAAAACACAATGTCAGAGGGAAATACACCGCAAATGATATTAAAAATATGTCTAACGGACAGTTAAACTCTTTCTATAATAATTCATACAAAGAAAGTTCAAAAGCTCGCAGACGGATTGAAAATACATCTAATCCTAAAACGAGAGCCAAATATCAAAAAATATACGATACTCAAAACGATTATTTCAATAAAGCTACTGCTGAAAAAAATATCCGGGGACTTGACGGAAAAGGTTGGTAATTGTGTCTGAATGATACAAAACTCCGCTCAATGACTTTAATTAAAGTCAATTCCGAGTGATGAATGTGGTTGTACAAATTAAAAAGGAGGTCACTATGACACAAGAACTAACACCAAAAGAAATTCTCAAGAGCAAAAAGGATTTTTCAGATTTTATTGAAACTTACAATCCGCCGGCAGTAACTTCGTTATTAGCTGAGTACCCTCAAGCAGAAGGTAAAGTTATCGTTAAACTTGCCAATCTTACCCAAAACACAGAAACATTTGGAAGTCTTTTAAATGATTCATTAGTAAGAGAGTTCGCATTGCCACCGTATATTACTTGGTTTGTAGTTAATGAAAAAGAGGAAATTTTAAATCAAATCAAAACCATAAATAAATATGCTGTTACAGGATTCGGGATTTTTGTTTTTAAAGTATTTTTAAACAACGATAAAATCGATGTTAAATGTATTTTAAAGCCTGAATTAAAACCTAAAAAAGAAAAAATAAAAACAATTTCAAAAACGGGTGGTATTCAATTAGATTATTGGAACGTTTATGCAGAAGTTTGTGATGAAATGGGCGAAGGTGATTTTCAAATTACTCCGGCCGTACAACATTATCAAAATATCTCAATAGGGGTTAAGGATGCTTATATAAAACAAACAATTAGCATTAAAAGCAACTATGTTGCATCAGAAATATTTATAGGAAATAACAAAGGACTATTCACAGAATTAGAGTCACATAAAAAAGAACTTGAAAAAGAACTTGGATCAATGGATTGGCAGAATCTGCCGACAAATAAGAGTGCTAACATTAGAAGAATTAAGTTTGTAGATTTTACTAATCCTGACAGATATCAAGAATTTGCCAAAGAACACATTGAATTAGCCATAAAAATGAAAGAGACATTTCATAAGTATTTATAAGGGATAGGGGGAAACCCCCTATTTCGGATTAGACAAATGGCTAATATGCAAGACTAACTAAAATGATATAGGATAATTAAAATGAGCAGAAAACTAATAATTAAAAATAGACGGAATAATGAAGAACGATTGGAATTGACTTTGGAAGAATTCAAAGCCAAGTTTCAAATGGAATTAAAACAAGCCATAAATACATATAAGGCACATCAAGAAAGCAAAAACTTTCTGCCACCATTCTTAAAGCCAACACCTAATTACGAGCAGGATTTCTATTTTGACTTGCGTTGGAACTTCAACAATTATGCTCAAACGCAATATTATATTGCTCAATAACTATGTGTTGAAATGATACAAAATCACTCTAAATGACTTTAATTAAAGTCGTTTCAGAGTGATTAATGTTAATGCGATTAAACGAAAGGAGCAAAAAATATGGGCATAATGACAACAAACAAAGAAGAAAAAAACTACCAAGCATTTATGACCGAGCTTGAAAAATTATCTAAAAAATACGGGATCGGAATTTCAGGTTGCGGAGTATTTGATTATTGGGATGAAAACGGATTCAAAGAAATTGAATACAAAAAAGATTCCTCAAGCGGTGATTTAAGAATTGAAAAACTTGTATTTTCAGATGGTACTTCATTAGACGATTAAGGAGCAGACAATGATTGAGTTGAACGGCATTTACAAACTAAAACACATTAAAGGACTTAATAGCAATACAGATTATGAATACAAAGTAATCGCTATTAACAAAGAAAAAACAATGGTTTGTTGCGTTCAGTTAGACGGTTTTGATGCCGGCGAGCAGTTTGTATTTATGATTGAATGCTTAATCGATCCTGAAAAACCTGATGATATTTACTTCGGTGAACTTATAAGAAAGGAATAATTATGAAAACGATTGAAAAATTAGAAAAAGCAAGAAACATTGATAAATGCCTAAAAGATCAGGGAATTAATTCAACATTTTTCTATGCTTACGAAAGAACATTAGATACAACAAATGAAAGCATTAATTTTAGCGATGTAATTTGGGAAACAGATGTTAAGCCTATAATCGATCATTGCAAAGAGTTTGATATTGATTACATTACAATAACAAACTGCCAAGCAAGAATTGAAGATATATTGGCATTATTTGTTGAAAACGGATGTTCTATTCAATTAACAAAGGTTACAAGCAAATATATTGATTTCAAGACAAATGAACCTGAAATAAAAAATGCAATAAAAGTAGTTATAAACAAATAATTAGGAGGGTAAAAATGAAAGAAGATGAATTACATATAAAAATGGGGGAAGATGATTGGAAAGATATTGTAATAAATAATAAATTACATATACATTTAAAAACCTGCGATCGGGGATATTCAGCAGATTTTTATAAATATAATCTGACAGATCCTCAAGAAAGCGATTTTTTATTTGGTTATCAAATATCTAATGAAGAACTAAATTTACAGAAAGAGGTAAACAATGACGATTGAAAAAGACAGAACTATGTTTGGAACTAAAATCTTTAATCACAAAACTAAAGAAGTGGGTTTACTAATTTATACTTGGACAAATAAATTCGCTGATGGAGAGATTCCGTATGCAACTTGTGTTGATATGAATGGCAAAAAATATAATATTGAAATGGATTTAATAAGTCCGCCGGAAGATGAGGATGAAGAATAATGGAATGTCCAAGACTCGATTTACTTAAAACTATTAATGATTTAAACAAAGCATTAGATTGCTGTGAGGCTAACTGCCACAAATATTACAGATGCAATAACGTTATGATTATGAACGACAAACTTGTAGAATTGGAGGATGTAG
>Ga0256405_10009019_pt1 | contig 13868 bp, 13 predicted proteins | sample RumenRJG_02DNA_FD_189096 | JGI IMG/M metagenome (GOLD analysis project Ga0256405, IMG submission 189096) | Bovine rumen microbial communities from Lethbridge, Alberta, Canada - RJG_02 | ecosystem: Host-associated > Mammals > Digestive system > Stomach > Rumen | place: Canada: Alberta...
GTGTTCCATGAACTGGAGTCTCTGGTTCCGAACACGGCCGCGCTGGATCTGTTCCGCCTGAAGTATGATTATCACAACGCCAAGGTGCTCATCAAGTCTGAAGCCATGCACCGGGATGACGCGTCTCTGCTTTCAAAGTCCGGTCGGATCGCGGTGGAAGTGATGCAGAAGCGCTTTCAGGAAGACCGCCTCCGGGACCTGCCCGGGGAACTCGGCAGCGCGGCCGAAGAGGGAAGGGCTCTGCTCAACCGCAGTGCCAACCCCCAGCTCTCCGACTTCCTGCTGGATAAGGCCTACTTCCGTGAGATGAACGCCCTGGCCGAGGCCCTGGACAGCGACTTTGCCCGCGGTTATGTCGCGCTGCTGGCCGACAGCACCAATCTGCGCTCGGCCGTCCGTATTCTCCGCATGGGGAAGGACATCGGCTATCTGCAGGAGGCGCTGGTCTCCGGCGGCAGCGTCAGTGAGGAGCGTCTCATCCAGGGAATTTCCGGCGAAGGCCTGGCTTCCGTGTTTGCGGGGACCGCGCTTTCCAAGGCGGCCCAGCTGGGTGCGGAAGCGGTTTCCGGCGGAACGCTCACGGCCTTTGAGCTCGCCTGCGACAACGCCGTGGCCGGGTATCTCTCCGACGCGAAGCTCTGCTCCTTCGGCGAAGAGAGCGTCATCGCCTATCTCGCCGGCACGGAGAACGAGCTGACTGCCGTGCGGATGATTCTGACCGGGCGCCTCTCCGGCGTTCCGTCTGATACCATCCGGGAAAGGCTGCGTGATCTGTATGCTTAAAATTGCTGTGATCGGCGGTAATGACACCGTCATCGGCTTCAAGGCGGTGGGCCTCGAAGCCTGCCCTGCCGACAATGCGGCGGAGGCGCTGCAGGCACTGCGCGACCTGACAAAGGAAGGCAGCGACTATGCCATCATCTACATCGAAGAAAAGCTTGCCCAGGAGATCTCCCATGAGATCGCGAAGCATAAGGACAGTCCGACCCCGGCGATCATCCTGATCCCCGGCCGCGAGGGAAGCCTCGGCCTCGGAAAGAACGCGCTGAACGAAGCCGTTGAGCGCGCTGTCGGTATGAACATTCTGGGCGATTAAGAGAGGAAGTTTGATAAATGAGCGGAAAAATTACCAAAGTATCCGGACCGCTTGTCGTGGCGGAAGGCCTGGCAGATGCCAACGTCTCGGACGTGGTGCGTGTCGGTGCCAGCCGCCTGATCGGTGAGATCCTGAATATGACAGGGGACCAGGCTTCCATCCAGGTTTATGAAGAAACCTCCGGCCTTGGCCCCGGAGCCGAAGTTGTCACCACCGGAATGCCGATGTCCGTCGAGCTCGGACCCGGCATGCTGGACAACATCTATGACGGAATTCAGCGTCCGCTGCCCGAGATGCGCGCCCTGACCGGCGACAGCATCACCCGCGGCACGGATGTTCCGGCCCTGAACCGGGATAAGAAATGGGACTTTGTCGCCGTGGCGAAGCCGGGTGACAAGCTCTCCGCCGGCGATGTCGTCGGCACGGTCCAGGAGACCAGTGCCATCCTGCACAAGATCATGGTCCCGCCCGGACTGAGCGGCGAGATCAAGAGCGTCAAGAGCGGAAGCTTCACCGTCACCGATACGGTCGCGGTACTGGTGGATGCCAAGGGCAAGGAACATGAGCTCAGCCTGATGCAGCGCTGGCCCGTCCGTATTGCCCGCCCCTATGCCAGAAAGTATGTTCCGGCCCGCCCCATGAACAGCGGCCAGCGCATCATCGACACCCTCTTCCCCCTGGCCAAGGGCGGCACGGCGGCTGTCCCCGGCCCCTTCGGTTCCGGTAAGACCGTTGTCCAGCACCAGCTGGCCAAGTGGTCCGACGTGGACATCGTCATCTACATCGGCTGCGGTGAGCGCGGCAACGAGATGACCGACGTTCTGATGGAGTTCCCCGAACTGAAAGACCCGCGCAACGGCGAACCGCTGATGAAGCGCACGGTGCTGATCGCCAATACCTCCGACATGCCGGTCGCGGCCCGTGAAGCGTCCATCTACACCGGCATCACCATCGCCGAGTATTTCCGTGACATGGGCTATGACGTCGCGGTTCTGGCCGACTCCACCTCCCGCTGGGCCGAGGCCCTGCGTGAGATGTCCGGCCGTCTGGAAGAGATGCCCGGTGAAGAAGGCTATCCCGCCTACCTCGCCTCCCGTCTGTCCCAGTTCTATGAGCGTGCCGGCGTGGTCGAGTGCCTCGGCTCCGATGAGCGCCGCGGCTCCGTCACCGCCATCGGCGCCGTGTCTCCTCCGGGCGGCGACATCTCCGAACCGGTCTCCCAGGCGACGATGCGCATCGTCAAGGTCTTCTGGGCTCTGGATTCGTCCCTGGCCTATGCCCGTCACTTCCCGGCCATCAACTGGCTGACCTCGTACTCCCTGTATGTCGACACCCTGGCCCCCTGGTATACCGAGCAGTTCGGCGAAAGCTACATGAAGAACCGTGAGCGCGCCATGCACATCCTCCAGGAGGAGGCCGAACTTCAGGAAATCGTCCGCCTCGTCGGTCAGGACGCGCTGTCCGCCGAAGACCGCCTCACCATGGAGACGGCAAAGATGATCCGGGAAGACTTCCTGCAGCAGAACGCCTTTGTCGACGAAGACGCCTATTCCTCCTATCTCAAGCAGTTCCGTCTGCTGGATATGGTGCTGAAGTATGACGTGCTCTGCCGCGAGGCCCTGACCAAGGGCGCCGACATGAACGCGCTCTTTGCCATCGACGCCCGTGAAAAGATCGGCCGTGCCAAGATGGCGGATCCCAATGCCTTTACCGAGGCCTACGACGAGATCGAAAAGCAGATGAAAGCAGAGATTGAAGAAGTGATCGCAGGGGGTGAGGACGCATGATTAAAGAATATAAAACCATCAAAGAAATCGCCAGCCCTCTGATGATCGTTGAGCATGTCGAGGGCGTCACCTATGACGAACTGGGCGAAATCGAGCTCCCCAACGGCGAAATCCGCCGCTGCAAGGTCCTCGAGGTCGAAGGCGACCGCGCGGTTGTTCAGCTCTTTGAAGCCGCCCAGGGCATCAACCTGGCCGCATCAAAGGTCCGCTTCCTCGGCCATCCGCAGCAGCTCGCCGTCTCCGGCGATATGCTGGGCCGTGTCTTCAACGGCATGGGCAACCCCATCGACGGCGGCCCCGCGATTCTGGCCGAAGATCACCGTGACATCAACGGCCTGCCCATGAACCCCGCCGCCCGTGCCTATCCGGCCGAGTTTATCCAGACCGGTGTTTCCACCATCGACGGCCTGAACACCCTGGTCCGCGGTCAGAAGCTGCCGATCTTCTCCGGTTCCGGCCTTCCGCACGCGGCCCTCGCGGCTCAGATCGCGCGTCAGGCCCGTGTCCTCGGTGATGACGAGACCTTCGCCGTCGTGTTTGCCGCCATCGGCATCACCTTTGAAGAGTCCGAGTACTTCATCAACGACTTCCGCCGCACCGGCGCCATTGACCGTACCGTCGTCTTCTCGAACCTCGCCAACGACCCCGCGGTCGAGCGTATTTCCACCCCGCGTATGGCCCTGACCGCCGCCGAGTATCTGGCCTTTGACAAGGGCATGCAGGTTCTGGTCATCCTGACCGACATCACCAACTACGCCGAAGCCCTGCGTGAGATTTCCGCCGCCAAGAAGGAAGTCCCGGGCCGCCGCGGCTATCCCGGCTATCTCTACACCGACCTGGCCACGCTTTATGAGCGCGCCGGCCGCCGGCAGGGGAAGAAGGGCTCGATCACCATGATCCCGATCCTGACCATGCCGGAAGACGACAAGACCCACCCGATCCCGGACCTCACCGGTTACATCACCGAGGGCCAGATCATCCTCTCCCGTGAGCTGCACCGCAAGGGCATCGTGCCTCCCGTGGACGTGCTTCCGTCCCTGAGCCGTCTGAAGGACAAGGGCATCGGCGTCGGCAAGACCCGTGAGGACCACGCCGGCACCATGAACCAGCTCTTTGCCGCCTACTCCCGCGGCAAGGACGCCAAGGAGCTCATGACGATCCTCGGCGAAGCGGCGCTCTCTGACGACGACAAGCTCTTCGCCAAGTTCGCCGATGAGTTTGAAAAGCGCTACGTCAGCCAGGGCAACACCACCAACCGCAGCATCGAGGAGACGCTGAACATCGGCTGGGAGCTGCTGAGCATCCTGCCGAAGCGTGAACTCAAGCGCATCAAGCCCGAGTTCATCGAGAAGTATCTGCCCAAGAAATAAGCCCCCTGAACCGGGCTGAGTGAAAAACAGGAGGTGATCTGATTTGGCAGGTACTGCCGTAACACCCACCAGAATGGTCCTGAACCAGCTGAAGGGGCGCCTCAAAACGGCCAGACGCGGCCACAAGCTGCTGAAGGATAAGCGCGACGAGCTGATGCGTCAGTTCATGGACGTGGTCAAGGAGAACAAGGTCCTCCGCGACCGTGTCGAGTCCGGCCTCACGGGGGCCTTTGCCTCCCTCCAGGTCGCCAGCGCCATCATGTCGCCGGAGATGCTGGAGCAGGCGCTGCTCTATCCCCGCCAGAGCGTCGAGCTTGACATGAAGTTCAAGAACATCATGTCCGTCAACGTCCCGGTCTACAGCTTCACCACGAAAAACAACGACCCGTCGGAGATCTATCCCTACGGCTTCGCGCAGACTTCGGGCGAACTGGACGACGCGCTGGAGCAGATGGCGAAGGTCTTCGAGGACATGCTGAAGCTGGCCCAGGTCGAGAAGACCATGCAGCTGCTGGCCGAGGAGATCGAAAAGACCCGCAGGCGCGTCAACGCCCTGGAGTATGTCATGATCCCCGAGCTGGAACAGAACATCAAGTACATCACCATGAAGCTGGAGGAGAATGAGAACGCCACCAAGGTGCGTCTCCTGAAGGTCAAGGAAATGGTCCTGCAGGACGCCCACCACTACGCTTCATAAAACGCGGAAAAAGCAAAGCAGCCCGCCCCGAACCGGGGCGGGCTGCAATATATTTATAACTCCCCGCCGAAGGCGTGAGGTCTATCGTTCCCAACATTGCCGCGAGATGTATAACTCCCCGCCTTCGGCGGGGAGTTATACAGAACATGTATTTCGTTTGAGGAGAGTGATCAGTCTCATCTTCCGATTCCGGCGATGTGCAGGCAGAGATACGCGGTCGGGATGGCGAACATCAGGCTGTCCGTCCGGTCGAACATGCCGCCGTGGCCTGGGATCAGGTTGCTGAAGTCCTTCAGGCCCAGCATCCGCTTGATCATCGACTCGGCCAGGTCGCCGATCTGTCCCACCGAGGAGGAGATCAGCGCCGTCAGCACGCAGACCGGCAGCGACAGCCTTGGCAGCACCGGCAGCGCCCAGATCACCAGGCCCGCGACCATCGAGGCCAGCGCGCCGCAGACGCTTCCTTCAACCGACTTGTTCGGACTCACGTTCGGGGCCAGCTTGTGCTTCCCGAAGCGCATGCCGCCGAAGAGCGCGAAGCTGTCGCAGGCCCAGCACGAGATGGCGCCCAGGATCAGCGACTCGTCCCAGATCGAGCCGACGCTGATCATCATCATGACACCGTAGATGACCCCCGGATAGGCAAGGCCCGCCACCGTGTAGATCGCGCCCTGGCCCGAGACCTTCCGGTGCACGATGCCCGAGAACATCGCGAGGTAGATCCCGCCTGTGAAGCAGGCGATATAGCTGAGGGCACCGCAGTGGGTCAGGGCCAGCACGGCCTGCACCGCGATGTAGACATACATGACCCACGCCGCGCAGTAGACATTGATCCTTTCCAGGCCGCGGCTGTATTCATAGGCACAGAGAATTCCCACCACGCCGAAGAAGATCACGCGCGTTACGAACGACGCAAAGATGCAGGTGAGCGCGATCGCCAGGAGGACCACCGCCGAGATGACCCGCTGCTTCATGGCTTCGCCTCCTTCGGGAACTTCTGCCTTCCGTCCGCAAAGAGATAGTACCGCCGCTTTCCTCTGGCCCGCCGTCCGTATTCGATGGCGTCCACCGGACAGACCGCGATGCAGGCCTGGCACTGGGTACAGCTGCCCTGCCAGACGGGCTTTTTGTCCTGCATGCGGATGTTCGCCATGGGGCAGAGCTTCGCGCACGCGCTGCAGCCGATGCAGCTGTCCTTGACTCGGAACTTCTTATCCGTCACAAAGACCTTATAGAACAGGCGGAACAGAAACTCCGGCATGGCGGGACCGGAATAGCTGTCCTTCACGGTATGGTGGATGAGAATCTGCTGGGCGATGTTTTCCACCTGCGGCTTGGCGGCGCGGATGATCCCCACTGCTTCGTCCGCTTCCGGCGCGCGGAAGAGCGTGATGAAGTTTTCGGGCATCAGGATGGAGGTCAGGCCCATGAAGCGCATGGAAAGCTTCCCGCAGATCTCTTTCGCGTACGCCTTCGCCTGACCGGTGCCCGAGCCGCAGGTCAGCAGGAAGTACATCTCCCGGCTTCCAAGAAAGCGGCTGTCCAGCAGGAATTCCTCCACCACCTTCGGCACGTGCCAGCAGTAGGTGGGGCACACAACGACAAAGGGATCTTCCGAGCTAAAGGCATACTGGGCCGTATAGGGGTCAAGCTTCCTCTGGCGCATCAGGCGGTTCATCGAGACCAGTTCGTCGCTCAGATGTTCCGCCAGCTGCTGGGCGATATACCGGCTGTTGCCGGTTCCGGAAAAGTAAAAAATCATGGTATTCCATCCGATTCTGAAAAAAGGTATATTATTTAAAATTCAGTATATCACAGTTATTTTCCCTCTGCAACGGAATGAAAATGAATTTTTTCGTTGTTTTGTTAAGAAACCTGTGTTATAGTAAGAACCACAGAATATTGGGATGCAGCCGCGGCATCCCCCATACATTTATACTTCTTGACGGTATTGTGTGCTGAAGATGATCTATCCCCGCCGCAGGCGGGGAAGATCAAGGTCATGCAGTTCGCTGAGAAGAACAAACTGCGGCAGATGGGAGATTTGATTATGTACAGAGACGGCAAAATATATCTCGCGAAAACGGAAGAGAAAGAACTTTACCTCCTGCCCGGCATGGCCAACCGCCACGGCCTGATCGCTGGCGCCACCGGTACCGGCAAGACCGTCACCATGAAGGTCATGGCCGAGTCCTTCTCCGAGATGGGTGTCCCCGTGTTCCTGGCGGACGTCAAGGGCGACCTCTCCGGCATGTGCATGCCCGGTGTGGACTCGCCGAACATGCAGGAGAGAATCGCGCGTTTCGGCCTGGAAGAGGATTTTGCGTATCAGGCCTTCCCGACCCGCTTCTGGGACATCTTCGGTGAAACCGGCCACCCGGTCCGCGTGACCGTGTCCTCGATGGGTCCGACGCTGTTTGCGCGTCTGCTCGGTCTGACGGAGATTCAGACCGGCGTGCTGAACATCGTCTTCCGCGTGGCCGATGACCACGGGCTGCTGCTCCTGGATCTGAAGGACCTGCGCGCCATGCTGCAGTTTGTCGGCGACAACCGCGCCGAGTTTACCACCATGTACGGCAATGTCTCCGCCGCCAGCGTCGGCGCCATTCAGCGCGCGCTGCTGGCCTTTGAGGAAGAGGGCGGGGAACAGTTCTTCGGCGAGCCGGAGCTCGACATCCGCGACTGGATGCGCACCGGCAGGGAAGGCCGCGGATATATCAACATCCTCTCCTCCAAGCGCCTGATCCAGAGCCCGACCGTGTACGCGACCTTCCTGCTCTGGATGATGACGGACCTGTATGAGAAGCTGCCCGAAGTCGGCGACCTTGACAAGCCGCGCATGATCTTCTTCTTCGACGAGGCCCACCTGCTCTTCTCCGACTGCCCCAAGGCCCTGGTGCAGAAGATCACCCAGATCGTGAAACTGATCCGCTCGAAGGGCGTCGGCATCTACTTCGTCACCCAGAGCCCTTCGGACATCCCGAACGAGGTCCTGGCCCAGCTCTCCAACCGGGTTCAGCACGCCCTGCGCGCCTATACCCCGGCGGAGCAGAAGTCCATCACCGCGGCTGCGAAGGGTTTTCGCGTCAATCCCGCCTTCGACACCAAGACCGCTCTGACGGAGCTCGGCGTCGGCGAGGCCCTGGTCAGCTTCCTGGATGAAGACGGCATCCCGAACATCGTCGAGCGCGCCTTTATCCTTCCGCCGCAGAGCCTCATGGGCATCGCGGATGAAAGCGCCGTGAACACCTATATCCTCTCCGACGAGTTCGAGGTCAAGTACCGCGAGAGCTATGACCGCGAGTCCGCCTATGAGATCATCACCAAGGCGAATGAGGAACTCGAGGCCCAGCGCATCCGCGAGGCGGAAGAGGCCGAGGCGGAGAAGCAGCGTCTGAAGGAAGAAGCCGAAGCCGAGAAGCAGCGCCTGAAAGAGGAGGCCGCCGCGGCGAAGCAGAAGCTGAAGGAAGAAGCGGCCGCCCTGAAGGCCGCCGAGAAGGAAGCCCTCTCCGCCGAAAAGGAAGCCATGCGCGAAGCGGAGAAGAAGAGAAAGGCCGTTGAGAAGGCCGCCGCGGCCGCGACTTCGTCGGTGATGCGCTCGGTCAGCACCAATATCGTCAACTCCGTCCTCGGCGGAAAGACGACCAGCGCCAAGACCATCGCCAAGCGGGCCGCGACCAACGCGCTGAGCTCGGTCATGCGCAACGGAAGCAGCTCCATCATCCGTGGGCTCTTCGGAAACATCAAGTAACTGTAATAATCCCCAACTGAAACAGGCACCCCGCCGAAGGCGGGGTGCCTGTTTAGAAACTTATCCATAATCCTCCGCCTCCGGCGGGGTGCCTGTTCAGACACTTATTACATAATCCCCCGCCGGAGGCGGGGGATTATACTTTCTTTTATGCGGGTTCGTAGCTCTTTCCGGTCTGGTTGCCTTCGGCGTCATAGTCGATGTCTTCCATCAGCGCGAGGTCGACCCGGCTGCGCTTTTTGATGGTCATGCCCTTGCCCTGCAGGTTGAAAACCCAGATCTTATAGCCCGGAAAATCCGGATCTTCCTTGCGGAAGACGCCGGTCTCGTTCAGGCGGCAGAACTTTGCCCGGCCCTCCGCGGTGTCCAGCAGATCGCCGGGGCCGTTATAATACAGCGGATCCTGGGAGGCCTGCTTCTTGAAGTCCTCCCAGTTTTCATCCAGCGCTTTCATCACGTCGTTCGGTTGAATCATGTGGCAGTATGGCTCCTTTGCGTTGTTTTCCCCATTATCCCGGATTCAGAGCGAAAAAGCAAGACTATCCTTCAGGTTCCCGGCATTATTTTACAATTCCTTTTCAAATCTGCATAGACAAGCCCTGTTTTGCATGTTATAATCCCTCTGTTTTTTAACATATACAGACCCTGCACTTTATGAATCTGAACCAACGAAGGGATGATCGACATGCCGAAACCGGTTGTGATTACCGCTGACAGTACCTGCGACCTGTCCAGGGAGCTTCTGGACCGTTATGATATTCATGTGATCCCGCTGACGATTACGCTGGGGGAGGATACCTTCCTTGACGGAAGCGGCTTTACCCCGCTGGAGATGTATGCCCGCTACCGGAAGGACGGCACGCTTCCGAAGACCTCGGCCGTCGGTGTGCAGGAGTTTATCGACTTCTTCTCAAAGTTTACGAAAGAGGGCTGCTCCGTCGTCCACCTGGACATCAGCTCCGAACTCTCCAATTCCTATAACGCCGCCTGCATGGCCGCCACAGAACTGGGCGGCGTCCATGTGGTGGACAGCCGCATGCTCTCCACCGGCATCGGCCTTCTCGCCATCGAGGGCGCCGAATGCCGTGACCGCGGGATGGGCGCAAGGGAGATCGCCGAGCACCTTCGCGAATTGAGCGCCAAGGTCCAGACCAGTTTTGTCCTGGACACCCTGGAATACATGTGGAAGGGCGGCCGCTGTACCGGCGTCGCCGCGCTGGGCGCCAACCTCCTGCACCTCAAGCCTGGTCTTGAGATGAAGGACGGCAAGCTCGTCGTGTTTAAGAAGTACCGCGGCAGCATCGATCATGTCTATAAGCAGTATATCCGCGAGCGTCTGAAAGATCGGAAGGTCCGCCCGGGCCATGTCTTCATCACGGAATCCGGCGAGATCCCGGACAGCACCCTGGAGGAAATCTATGCCCTGGTGCGCGAGCTGATTCCCGTGGAGGAGATCCATCATACCCTGGCCGGCTGCACGGTCTCGACCCACTGCGGCCCGAAGACCCTTGGGATTCTGTTCCTCGAGGAGTAAGCCGGCGGCCGCGCCGCATTTTAAGAACAGTGAGATTGTTTCATGCAACTGGAAGAACTCAAACTGATTACCGCAAGCAACATCATCAACCTCCGCACCCGGGCGGGTATGACCCAGGCCGAACTCGGCAGCCTGCTCAACTACTCGGACAAGACGATCTCGAAGTGGGAACGCGCCGAAGCGATCCCGGACGCCTATGTCCTGAAGCAGATGGGGGAGATCTTCGGCGTCACGGTGGACAACCTTCTCACCTCGCATGACGAGTGGAAGCCGATCCCGACCGAGGAGCCGGAGACCGAACAGGTCTCCTACAGCACCGGGCGCATCATCGCCATCGCCATCGTCGGCGTCTGGACCCTTGCCCTGACCGCCTTCGTGGCGCTCTGGCTGGCCGGGCTGATCGTCTGGCAGGTGTTTGTCGTGGCGCTGCCGGTCTCGATCCTGGTGTATATGATCCTGATCTGCGTCTTTCACCGCCGGCGCCATCTTCAGCATGTCATCGCGGCCTTCGTCCTGTCGATGTTTGTGGCGGCGTACCTGCTGTCCTATCCGCGCTATCACCCCTGGCAGCTGTTTTTGATCGCGGTTCCGGCGGAGATCATCGTCTATCTCAGCTGCAACCTGAAGAACCCTCCGAAAGCCCTGAAAATCAGGCATTCTACAAATCGTAGAGAGACATCAGACAACGGGTAGAGTAAATTCCGCCCGTTGTTTTCTTTTGGTAGAGTGCGTTTCCCCACGGACTGTGATATGCTATGACTAACAACAAATGAATTGCCCGCGCTGTCCCGCCTCAGGGGGGGAGAAGATACAGCGCGGCATAGCGTACAGAAAGGACACTGCTGCCATGAGCTATATTCTCAGCTGCTGCTCCACCGCCGACCTGAGCAAGGAGCATTTCCGGTCCCGGGACATCCATTATGTCTGCTTCCACTATGCCATCGACGGGGTTGAATATCCCGATGACCTCGGCGAGAGCATTCCCTTTGACGAGTTCTATGCCCGTATGTCGAAGGGCGCCGACACCCGTACGGCCCAGGTGAACGTCGCCGAATATGTCGACTTCTTCACGCCCTTCCTCGAGGACGGGAAGGACATCATCCATGTGAGCCTCTCTTCCGGCATCTCCGGCACCATCAACGCCGCCCGCAACGCCGCGGCGATCCTGCGCGAGCGCTATCCGGAGCGGAAGATCTATGTCATCGACTCGCTTGGTGCCTCCTCCGGCTACGGCCTGCTGATGGATACCGCCGCGACGAAGCGGGACGAGGGCATGAGCGTGGACGAGCTTGCGAAATGGATCGAGGAGAACCGTCTGAAGGTTCACCACTGGTTCTTCTCCACGGATCTGACCTTCTTCGTCAAGGGCGGAAGAATCTCGAAGACCGCCGGCGTCTTCGGCGGCATGCTGGAGATCTGCCCCCTGATGAACATGGACAACCTCGGCCGCCTGATCCCGCGCTTCAAGATCCGCACGAAGAAAAAGGTCATCCGCGAGATCGTGAAGAAAATGGAGGAATGCGCCGAGGGCGGCCTGAACTACAGCGGAAAGTGCTACATCTCGATGTCCGCCTGCTACGACGACGCCAGAGCCGTCGCCGACCTGGTCGAAGAGCGCTTCCCAAAGCTGAACGGGAAGGTGGTCATCAACAACATCGGTACCACGATCGGCTCGCACACCGGTCCGGGAACCGTGGCCCTCTTCTTCTGGGGCAGCGAACGCGTCGATTAAAGCTGTACCCCCGCCCGGAGGGCGGGGGTACCGTGCGTAATTATTATTTTAAGGAAGAGAAAGGATCAAAGCCCTCTCTCGACATGCTCGTGAAGCTCAGGCTTGAGCTTACGTGGTCCGCCATCGACTGCCTTGCCAGATCCGGAAGCCGCATCCGGATGGCCGACACGACGGCCGTGTGGTTGTACTTGACGTTGGAGAGCCAGGGGTTCTGGTCGTTGGACTTCCGCCCGATGAACTCCAGCATGGAGGCCTGATACCGGGTCAGGTAAGGCCGGATCTGCTCATACGAGCGCCGGAGATAGGTGTTTCCGCAGGCATCGATGATCATCTGGTGGAAGGGCATGTCCGTGTCCCGCATCCCGCGGATATCGTGCATCGTCACGCTGTCCCGAAAGGCGTCCGAGAGGCGGGTGAGCTCCCGGATGGTGGCGTCGTCCGCGTTGTAGGCGCAGAGGTACGCCGCCTCGCTCTCGATGGCGTTGCGGACCTGATAGAGGCTGATCATGTCGGGGAGACTGAGCTCCAGCACAAAGCTTCCCGCCTGTTCCGGCCGGTTCACCACGAAGCCGCTCTCCGTGAGGCCCGCGATGGCCTCGGCCACCGGCGTGCGCGAGATGCCGAGAATGGAAGCAATCTGATTGACATTCAGCCTTGTACCCGGGGCCAGCTTCAGACTGATGATTTCATCATAAAGAAGCTGCATCACCAGGTCCTTGAGCTTGGCCTCCGGCTGCGCCTCGATCATTTTCTGCAGCTGATAGTGATCCATCTGCTCTCACCGCCTTTTCTTCATTCTACCGCGTTTCGGAAGCCGCCGCAAGATGAAATTCCCCAAGAATTCATAAATTGGTCCTTTATCTCGGCTATGGGAAACGATATAATGATCCTGCCCAACGGAATCGACTGCGGGATGAGATATGTCGGCACTTCATTTCGTCAAAGGGTATAATAAGGTAAGAATGATTCTCCGCTCTTATGGGCGGAACAGGGAAGTGTTTCAAGATGACGATCGATCGGATCGCGGTCAAACAACATGCAAAGGAAATCATCCGCTTATCGAAGCCCAGCCTGGTCACGGCCGGCCTGATCTTTACGCTTCTGGCGGTGCTCATTAATTTCCTCTCGCTGCGCCTGACCGGCGTGGCCTATGACGACATGGTCGGGATCATGCAGGCCTCCTCCGAGGGGCGGGCGGACGCCGCCATGCAGCTCATGACACGGGCCCTGCCCGGTCCAGGCGAATCGCTGATCGATGTGCTGCTGCATCTCGCGCTCTCCATTGTTGGCGTGGGCTTTACCATCTTCACGCTCAATACCATCCGCCGCACTGCCCCGGACTTCGGGAACCTTCTGGACGGTTTCGGCATGATGCCGCGGCTGCTCTGGCTGCTGATCCTGGAGGCGCTGTTCGTGATGCTCTGGTCCTGCCTGTTCGTGATTCCCGGCATCGTTGCGGCATACCGCTACAGCCTCGCGGTCTATATCATGATCGACCATCCGGAGCTCGGCGCCATGGACTGCATCCGGGAATCCAAGCGCATGACCCAGGGCTATAAGGGCCAGCTCCTCAGACTGGACCTCTCCTTCCTCCTCTGGCTGCTGCTGAGCTCGCTGCCGGTGGTGGGCTACGCGGTCCAGGTCATCCTCACGCCGTATATGGAGACGGCCAGGGCGCTTTATTATGAGCAGATCCGTGCCGCGCAGGGGAGCGAATGGCAGGTCGCCTGAAACACGGCAAAACCGAATACAGTTGAACCCGCAGGGAAATGGACAATGAACTGCTTCCCGTCAAGAGGACAGTGAAATAATTAAAGTAAAGTTCACAGCACTGCGGTGCTGTGGTACCCGCAGATTCCATATGGCTGCCAAGTCATCCATATGAAATTTGCGGGTTTCAT
>Ga0256405_10009020_pt1 | contig 13868 bp, 10 predicted proteins | sample RumenRJG_02DNA_FD_189096 | JGI IMG/M metagenome (GOLD analysis project Ga0256405, IMG submission 189096) | Bovine rumen microbial communities from Lethbridge, Alberta, Canada - RJG_02 | ecosystem: Host-associated > Mammals > Digestive system > Stomach > Rumen | place: Canada: Alberta...
GTTCTTTTTGCTTAGCGACTTGTGTTAAGGCATATTCTTCACATTTCTTACGGAATTCAGTTAAAGGAATAGCTTTTCTATCAACACCACTTTTAGTGACTTGGTTTTCGATTGGAAGACCATGTGTATCCCAACCAAAGACAAATGGCGTCTTATAACCTTGCATATTCTTGTATCTAATGACTAAATCTTTAAGAATACGGTTAAGCATATGACCACAGTGCATATCGCCATTCGCGTATGGTGGGCCATCATGAAGAACGAATTCTTTCGCCTCTTTACGGTTGAGGTTCATGTTCTCATAGATTTTTTCTTCTTCCCATTTCTTAACAAGGATAGGTTCCTTTTGATTGAGATTACCTCTCATTTCGAAATTGGACTTGTTCATTAGCAGTGTTTGTTTGTAATCCATATTTTTTCTCCTTAACAATATAAAAGCGTCCATCTAAGGACGCTATTTAGCGCGGTACCACCTTAGTTCTAAAGATTTATCTTTAGCACTTGATTACCTCTTTTCGTAGAAGTTAACGGAGGCTTACTATTAGTTCAGCACTCATACAAAGAAGTGATACCTTCTTATTCTTACTGTTTGGCTTCCACCATCCCAAACTCTCTATGAGCAGTTAATAAGAAGACTTGTCTTCTAGGACGAAATAATAATATTAGATTATTGTCTTAAAGGCAATAAATTAGTTTTGTAAGAAGTCTGGAAGAATGGAATTAGTGTCCATATCTTCTTCCGTATTTTCTTTTGGTTCCTCTTCTTGTTTTTCTAAATTAGTAAGAACAGGAGATTCGATTGGTCTAGTTGGGGCGACATAGCTAGAAGTCTTGGTGAAGTCAAAGTCTTCTTCAAAGTCACTAGCGATGACACTAACTAAGATTTCATCGTTAAGTTGGTCGTTAATCGCCACACCGAATTTAACGTCAACATCATGTCCAGAAGCGTTAATTAATAGGTTAACAGTGTCTTGAGCGTCAAATAATGAGACATTAGGACCACATGTAACCGCGACAATCGCCTTTCTTGCTCCTGAAACAGAAGCTTCTAATAAAGGGGAATTGAGCGCTGCATTAGCGGCGTCTTTGGCTCTATTTGGGCCAGATCCCACACCAAAGCCAATCATGGCGACACCAGAATCTTTTAAGGTGTTACGAACATCAGCGAAGTCTAAGTTAATAACAGCTGGTAAAAGAATTAAGTTAACAACAGTTTTAACTGATTGGGCCAAAACTTTATCAGATTCATTAAATGCTTGAGAAATAGAAGCATTACCAGCGGTCATTAAGAGTTTATCGTTACTGACGACGATAATAGCATCGACGTTTTCTTTTAATTTATTTAAGCCAGTGATGGAATTGACCACTCTCTTTTTACCTTCAAAAGTAAATGGACGAGTGACAATGGCGATAACTAAAGCACCAGCGTCGCGGGCAATACGGGCCACAACTGGGGCCGCACCGGTACCAGTACCACCACCCATACCTGCGGCAACGAAGACCATATTAGCGTCTTTAACGATTTCTCTAATATCATCAGTGCTTGCTTCAGCGGCTTTTTCACCAACTTCAGGTTCACCACCAGCGCCTAAACCACCAGTGATTTCTTGACCTAAGATCAAACGATGGAGAGATTTACTTGTACTTAAAGCTTGTTTATCAGTATTAGCGACCCAGAAATCAACATTTTGGATTTCTTCATCGATCATACGGTTAACTGCGTTATTACCAGCACCACCGACACCAATGACGACGATCTTAGCAGCGGGTTCAAAATTATCTAAATCATAATTTTCCATAAGGTTCTCTCCTCCTATTTGCTTTGGTTTGGACTATTACGCGTTAAGACACCAACGCGTGGGTGAGATTCATCATTTAAGTTTGGATAACGACTTTGGGTAAGAATGGCGCCTAAACAGTTGAAGAAGGTCGCATTTCTTGCCCCTAATGTCTTAGGTCTAACGACCTCGACAGTTTCTGACATCACTTTTGGAGTGATATATTGCACTAAACCATTCAGTTCAGCGCCACCACCAACAAGTAGCATTGGGAAACTGCGATAAGATTTATCATGAGTGGCGACGATTTGATTAATCGCTTCGTTTAATTGTTCGACGAAGGTTTCAAGTTCGCCTTTAATGATTTCGTTTAATTCATCATTGTAATGATGTACTTCTTGACCTTCTGCATCTTCCGTGGTGCAGATTGGGGCTTTGAAATTCATTTCACTATAGTCGATGCCATACATAATCTTATATTTTTCGGCATCAGCTTCATTGATATTGAATCTTTCAATAATCTTTTCCGTGATGTTATCCCCACCCCAGTTAAAGTAAGTAGAGCCATAAAGGGCACCATTACCGATAAAGGATACTGTGGTAACACTTGAACCAATATCAACAAGGATGTAGGACTGTGGCATATTTGGATAAGAATTAATAAGTTCAGTGGCGGCTAAGGAAGCGATAACGTTTCTTCTAGAAACCATCCCACCACTCATTAAGACCGATTGATAATTATCGACTAAGACACTTGGCAAGGTTTGCACTTTCGCGCTTACGGTAAGTGTGCTACTTGATTCACCCATTGGTGGGCGAGCAAAGATTCTGCCATGGTCTAAAGTAAAACTTTCAGGAACGACATCCACTAAAGCTTTATCATTCAATGGATAAGCACTATTTCTAATTAAGGCATAGATATTTTTAATATCGAGGTTACTAATCTTGCTATCTTCGGTAACAACGGTTGTCACTTGTCTAGTTTGATAAATTCCTAAACCATATGGAGGTAAGCATAATAAGACATCAGAGATGTTAAGTCTTAATTTAGCTGAAGGATCAGTGAATTCACGAATAGAGCCGATTGTTTCAGCGACTTTATTAGCGTCAATAAAGTTACCGCCTTCAATGCAGTTACCATAAGGTTTAGTGAGTGTATATAAAACATATACTTGTCCATCGATTTCATAACCGACGACTAATTTTAATTTTTTACTTCCGAGTTCTATAGCAGCAATAGGTTTATCCATAATAAAATACCAATTTCACCTTATTTTAAATGACTTTTTACTAATATACAACTATTTAACTATTTATTAGTTAAGAAAGTGCTATTCTGCGTTTTATTGCACTTAAAAACTACTAATAAAATACTAAAATTCCACTAAAAGAAAAAAGAAGCCGCAATGTCACTTACGACTTCAGTCCATGAGGAAATGGACAAATAAGGAGAAATTTTTATTAATAAGATGATAGATCAACACTATCTTCTTCTAATAACTCAGGTTCTTCCGCTTCCGCTTTTTGGGCTTGAGCAGTGATTTCACGCAAGGTGATGTAGGTTGGAACAGCAACGATGGTTCCAAGAGATACTGCTGCTAAAAAACAGATTCCTAATTTACGGAAACGATAATACATTCCCTTATGATGAAATTTGACTAATTTGTCTTTCATTACCATGATTGTTGCCCCCTTTCTTTTCTTGCAATAATCCTTAGTTTTGCACTAGCGCTACGGTGATTAAATTCTAATTCACTTTCACTAGCGGTAATCGGTTTGTGATTAATAAGGATATAATCCTTTTCTTGTTCAAGCATTGGACCGTCAAATCTGTTACCAACGCTGATGGCCGCATCTTTGAAGATGTTTTTAACAATTCTATCTTCACCACTATGGAAGGTAATAACGGCCAATCTTCCACCTGGTTTTAAATGTTTTAAGGCTGCCTTTAAGGCTTTTTCTAAGACATTGAGTTCGTCATTGACGGCGATTCTTAATGCTTGGAAGACTTGTTTTGCGGGATGACCCACTTTCTTAAGCTCTTTCATTGGTTTGCTTCTTTTGATGATGTCCACTAATTGGAAGGTGGTTTCAATTGGAGCACTCTCACGAGCTTTAATGATGTTTTTAGCGATTGAGAAGGAATATTTCTCTTCTCCATATATCTGGAAGATTTTTGTTAAATCTTCTAATGAATAAGTGTTAATGATGTTATAAGCGGTAAGATCTTGTCTTTGATCCATTCTCATGTCCAGGCGGGCGTCTTCTTTATAAGAGAATCCTCTTTCTCCTTTATCAAATTGTGGAGAAGAAACACCGAGGTCCATCAAAATGCCATCAACTTCATCAATATTTTTATCTTTTAGAATTTCTTCTAAGTGAGAGAAGTTACTTCTCACTATCTCAAAGTTATTTGAGATTTTAGATAATCTGGCTTGGGAAGCGACGATAGCTTCCTCATCTTGATCGACACAGATGAGATGACCTTCTTTTAAGCGAGCCAATATTTCACTACTATGGCCACCTCTTCCGACAGTGAGATCAACGTATGTGCCAGATGATTTGATGTTTAGACCGGTTATAACTTCGTTAAGAAGGACGGGAATATGTTCATCCATATTAGTCCCTCTTAGCATCAATATCTTCAGCGATAGATTCGAATGAATCTTTTACGCTTTCTTCGTATTCGATATATTTGGCTTTATCCCAAACTTCGATATGGTCACCAATACCGAGGACGATGACTTCCTTGGAGATATTGTACTTGTTGAGTAAGGCAGTTGGTAATTGCACTCTACCTAATTTGTCGACTTCCATTTCGTAAGTGCTGGCAAATTGGATACGGAGATAGTCACGGACTTTTTGTTGATTAAAGGAAAGTCTTGAAAATTCTTTAACGAGTTCGAGGTATCTTTCTTCGTTATACAAAGAGAGTGAACCGTCAAAGCCTTTCATAATGTAGACCTTATAGCCTAACTCTTCTCTCATTTTACGAGGAATCATTAAACGGCCTTTTTCATCTAAGTTATGGACAAAACTTCCGAAATACATTATTTCCCACTTTCTCCCACTGTGCTACCACTGGTGTCTATATTATCACACCTAATTTTGTGATTTGCAATATATATTTAAAGAAATATTTAGATAAAGAAAAATCCCACTTTTAGGGTGGGATTGTTACTTTAACTTCTACGAAGTTATATATTTACTTATCGTCAAAATCGATCGTATCTAAGATATCAAAAGCGCTATTTCCTTTGTGAGATTTTTCTTTGATGAAGTCATCTTCACTCAAGACACGATAGCCATTACCACTTTTTGGGAGAGTTGCCCCACTTTTAACGATGTTATGCGGAACTTCGGCTAAGATAAGAGCGATAATATGTGGATCTAAATCGATTTCCACACTTGGTTCATAGTAGCAATCTTCTGCTTCATCATCTTTAGAATCGGTGAAATAGAAGCTATCTTTGAAGTTCACATCAAGTGGCACATCATCAAGTGTATAAGAGCAAGAAGCTACAACATGGGCCTTACCAGAGATAACGCACTGTAAGACATCACCAAATTCAGTGGCGACAACTGTGACAGAACACGACTCAATTCTTTTAACGTGATTTTCATCAAAAGCGAGTTTGCTAAAATCTAACTCTTCACTGAAAGTTTGTGCTTTTTGTTCTGGTAATGTGGCACGATTTAATTTCATTAACTACGGATCTCCGCTTTGAAGTTACGTGATAATTCGAACTTAATCTTTTCTTCAGCGTCACTAACTTCTTTTTCGGTTAATGTGCCATCTTCTTTACGGTAAGTAACAGAGATAGCCATGGACTTTTTACCTTCAGCAATATTAGCGCCCTGATAAATATCGAAGACTTCACAGCCAACGACATAAGAGCCACCAACTTTCTTGACCGCTCTAATTAGGTCACCAGCGGCAATCTTAGCGTCTAACACGAATGCTAAGTCTCTTGAAACACTTGGGAATTTAGAGATTGGGGCCATTTTAGTTTCACTCACTTTCGCATCTAATAAGGCTTCGAGATCCATTTCTAAAACCACAGCGTTGGTCTTACCTAAATCATATTTTTCAATTTGATTTGGATGGAGTTCGCCTAAAACACCAACCTTCTTATTTTGGAAGATGATGTTTGCGGCTTTACCTGGATGGAGTTCGTGATTAGCGTCAACGAATCTATCAAATCTATAACGAGTTGGTTCAATGCCAAGGATTGTAAATATTCCTTCAACAAGACCTTTCATATGGAAGAAATTAAAGTTTTCTTTAACTAATAGACCTTGTCTAGCATCTTGACCCACTAAAACGATCGCGAGGTGTTCACTTCTACTTTGCTTTGAAATCATATTGCTTGTTTCAAATAAAGCGAGGTTTTTATTTTGTCTAGCAACGTTATATGAGGCTGCGCCTAACAATGATGCTAGAATATGAGTTCTAAACACTTCTCTTTCATCGGTTAATGGATTAAGGATGACGTAATGTTCTTCATTATTTAATAAATTGAAGTCATTTTGTTTCTTTTTAGAAACAAGAGAATATGTTAAACATTCATCTAATCCTTGAGAAAGGAGATAGCTACGAATGTTCTTTAAACGTTTTTGTTTTAAGGAGAGCATACCGACTTTAGTGTCTAAGCATGGTAAGATAGATTTCACATGTTCTAAACCTAAAAGTCTAATGACTTCTTCACTTAAATCAGCGTCACAAGTGACATCTAATCTATATAAAGGCACTTCCGCGTAGAATTCATTATCGTTAACAAATTCAAGTTTGAAATTAAGTCTTGTTAAGACATTAGCGATTTCATCTTTGCTGAATTCTGTACCTAAACGATCATTAATCTTCTTAACAGAAGTTTTGATTCTTTCTTCTCTTGGTTTTTCGCTTTGATAATGAACGTTATTACTATTTTCTTTAGCGTCACATAATTCATTAATTAAGCTAGCAGCATAGTTAAGAACAAATTCACTTTGGAAGTGATTCGTGCCTTTCACGAATCTTTGAGAAGATTCGCTACTTAAACCAAGTCTATTAGATGTATGACGGATAGAAGCGCCATCAAAAGAAGCGGCTTCAATGTAGATGTTCTTAGTGTTTTCATCCACTGCGCATTCTAAGGAACCCATCACACCACCTAAACACATTGGTTTATTGTTGCAGCAAATGACGATATCTCCTGGAATGACTTTATAGGTCTTTTCATCAAGAGCGACGAAATCACCATCATAATCATCTTGAGCGTATAATTCCGCTTTCGCTAATTTATCAGCGTCATACATATGTAATGGTTGACCAGTCATGAGCATGACGTAGTTACCAATATCAACGATATTGTTAATGCTACGAACACCCATCGCCATGAGATAATCACTCATCCATTTTGGAGATGGTTTTGTGACGATTCCTTTAATTTCTTTACCAGAGAATTGGGTACATCTTTTTGTTTTAGAGCCCACTACTAATTTGGTTTTGAAGTCTTCTTTAGCTTTGACTTCTGGTAAGTTCACTTTACGTTCATATAAAGCACCGATTTCACGGGCGACATTAAAGACACTTAATAAATCTGGACGATTGGCTAAAACTGATAAGTTTAAGACGACATCATCTAAGCCTAAATAACCTAAGACATTTTCTTCACCCACTGGAGCGTCCGCTGGTAATTCTTCAATACCGGCTTTTTGATAATCAGATAAGTATTTACCATCCACACCTAACTCGAGTAAAGAACAGCACATACCATGACTTGCTTTACCGCGGATCATGCCATCTTTGATTTCGATTTGTGGGAGTTTAGCGCCTACACGCGCAACAATAACTTTTAATCCTGCGCGGGCGTTAGGGGCACCGCAGACAATTTGTGTGGTTCCATATTTTTCACCTAAGTTAACTTGTAAGACATGAAGATGGTCACTATTTGGATGAGCCACACATTCTTTAACTTCACCAATAACTAAGTTTGTGCCACTGGCTAAACGGGAGATTTCTTCCACTTCCACACCAGCGAAAGTTAACTTATTAGCGATATCTTCTGGGGTTAAGCCTTCTAATGAGACATATTGACTAATGCTTTTTAAACTGACTAACATACTTAATTCCTCCCATTATTAGCTCATTTTCTTGAATTGTTTCAAGAATCTGACATCGTTTGTGTAAAGTTTTCTAATATCATCAATGCCATAGCGGAGCACGGCCATACGGTCAATACCCACACCAAAGGCAAAGCCACTATATTCTTCAGGGTCATAGCCGTTCATCTTTAAAACATTTGGATGAACCATACCAGCACCTAAGATTTCAATATAGCCAGTACCTTTACACATATTGCAGCCCTTACCACCACAGTTAGCACAAGTGATATCAACTTCGACACTTGGTTCAGTGAATGGGAAGTAAGAACTTCTTAATCTAATTTCACGTTTTTCGCCAAACATCTTTTTAGCGAATAATTCTAAGGTCGCTTTTAAGTGACCAATATTAATACCCTTATCGATAACTAAACCTTCGATTTGGGCGAATTGATGTGAGTGAGTCGCATCATCATCGTCTCTTCTATAGGTTTTGCCTGGGCAGATAATTCTAATAGGCGCACCTTTTTTAGCTTCCATGGTTCTCGCTTGAACTGGGGAAGTATGAGTTCTTAATAACTCATTATCATTAATATAGAAGGTGTCTTGCATATCTCTTGCAGGGTGATCTTTAGGAATGTTTAAAAGCTCAAAGTTATATAAATCTTTTTCCACTTCTGGACCATCCACTACTTCAAAGCCCATGCCTAAGAAGATTTCAATCATTTCATCTTGAATGACATAGAATGGATCTCTACCACCTGGTTCAAAAGAGATACCTGGTAAAGAGATATCGATTTGTTCTTTTTCTAACTTTTCTTCTAATTCCTTATTTTTTAAATAAGTCATCTTTTCTTCAATGGCAGAAGTAATCGCCACTCTTACTTCGGTTAAAGCCGCACCAAAGGCTTTTCTTTCTTCTGGTGGTAATTGACCAATTTGTGAAGTTAAAGATGATAGTTCGCTTTTCTTAGATAAATAGGTGTTTCTAACAGCATTTAAAGAATCAACACTATTAGCTTCTTCAATATCTTTAAGAGCGGCGTTCTTTAGTTTTAATAAATTTTCATTTTCCATAAAGACCCTCACTTACAAAATCGCTTAATGATTATATCATAAAAAACCATATTACATATGATTATTTGTAATATTGTTTTATTTTCCATAAAAATCTTAAATAATTATAGTATGAAGAAATTAGTTTTATATCTTGCCACGACTGTGGCAGCCACCTCTTTTTCTCTTTGCGCTTGTAACCCAAGTCAAAATAAAAATCCAATATTAGAAAATAACGCTATCCATCATGATGATGAATTTGGTGGCGCTTATATTGATATCTCCATCGCAAACTTTAACAAACTTGGTTTTAATTATGGCGATAGCGTGAATCTTGAATTCACCACAGATAGCAAGAAGGTATCGTTTAATGATATTGGTTATTTCAGTGGTTATTATGTTCCCGCTGGACAAGACCTAGTGGTTGGCTATAAGGGCTATGACTATATTAAATACTGCATTAACTATGGCTCTGACGTCTATGCTGATAACAATTTTAATGAAGGCACTAAAGTCACAATCAAACTAAATGAAAAGGCTAAATACCTAGATGTCGAAGAAACACTATCTATCACTTATAGTGATGATAGAAATGACCAATTCTATAAGAGTGATGAACAGTTCGCTAACTTTAGAGAAATCAAAGTGGGAAGAGTCAAAGAAAAGATGCTTTATAGAGGTGCTTCCCCGATTGATAACTCTAGAAAGAGAACTGAAATCGTAGATGACTTATTAAAGAAAAATAACATCCAATATAATGTCGACTTAGCGGATAAAGAATCCTCTATCGGCGGTAGTAAGTACACTATCCACGATTACTTTAAAGGCTTACAAGATAATAATAAAGTTATCTTCCTAGGTATGGCGGCAGCTTACAAAGCTGATGACTTCTCTAGTAAGATGAAAACGATGTTTGAAGCGATGATTAATAATGATGGTCCATATTACATCCACTGCTTAGAAGGTAAAGATAGAACTGGTTATGTCTGTATGGTTCTTGAAGCCTTATGTGGTGCGACTTATGAAGAACTCGTCGATGACTACTTTGTGACTTATAGTAATTACTATGGCATTGAAAAAGGCAGTGAGAAATATAACGTCATTAAATCCATCCATATTGATGAAATGATTAGATATGTCTTTGGTTTTGAAAAAGGTATGTTATTAGCCACAGTGGCGTATCATACGATGGCGACGAATTACTTATTAAATATTGGCCTAACGCAAGATCAAATTGATACATTACAGCTTAAGCTTTCAAACTAAAAACGAGCGAAATGCTCGTTTTTAATATCTTTGATATTATTTTACTTAACGTTATTCCAATCAATAGCGTCCGCAGCGTAATATAGACCTTTGGATGTGACTTTTAATTTTGTTTCAAAGTTGCTATTGAAATCACCATCTTCAGAATATTGGAACACTCTTCTAGAAGTTTCCATGACTGGTGACATAATGAAGTAGTTATAGTTACTAATCATGTATTTATCATTAGCGAGTCTTTCAAAAGAAACACTGAGATGGACATCAAAGTCACACACTAAGGCAAGACGGTAAAAACCAATAGCAGAGCCAACTGGCACTCTAAAATCAAAAGCGGTTGTAATTTGAGAAGCGGTTTCTCTCACCACTGTTTCATAAGGATTATCTTTAGATGTTTTGATTTCTGAACCATCTTCAAGGAGGACTTTGATGCTGTCTTTATATTTGTAACGAGCATCAAATTCCATCGCAAATTCAGGAGCGGCCACTAATTGGAAGCCAGAGTTACGGAAGTGAGGAGCATATTGGGAATCTGATTCATAAATGATGCAGTTATTAACGATAGCGTTATTATATTCGTTCCAATATTTAGCGTAGTCACTTAAATAATCCATTTTGAACACTAGCTCATCTTGATTGAATTCTTGTACATCAGTGTAGAAGAAAGCGACACGCTTTACTCTACCTAAATACATTAAAGTGCTACCTCTTCTACCATCATCTTCTACGATGACGGAGATATTATGATAATCACGGTTAAATGGTCTAATAGCGTAGAAGCGTTTTTCTACTTGCTTATATGCCGCGATAAACTGCATATCTTGATGGATGTATTCTAAACTATGATTCCAACCGATAAAGCGATATTGATTATATTCATCATCAATCACTTGTGGTAATTCCTTACCTTTATATTCTGCGGTTTCCCAGAAGCCCACTTTTTCAGTGGTTAGATAATTCTTATCTCTATCAAAGAATTCACACTTAAAGCCATCCCAATCAGGATTCTTAATGATTTCAAAATCTAAAGTGTTAACGTATTTTAACTCAAATAAATTGAGTTCATGATGCCCCACTTCCCCAAGATAATGACGAAGATGTAATGGAACATTGACCACTTTAAATGGATAGTCATATAAGGTGTCATCATCATACCAGCAACGGATCTTAATATCATAATCATCCCAGGCTGCCGCTTTAACACCACCATAGGTGCCAAGTAATTCCATACGCATAATGGTATGGTCATTTTTAGCGAGATTTAATGGTTCATAAACTGGTTCAGAATAGATGAAATTATCATTTGGCGTATGGGAGTTATTAGTGGTACAACCCATCATCGCTGAGATAAGAAGAGGAACTAAAGTAAATAATTTAAGCTTTTTCATAACCATTTCCTCCTTACGCCATTCTAAAGTAGATGCCATAGACATGCATTTCATGTCTAACATCATCAAAGGCTTTATCCCATGACATGAATAACCAATCATCATCCATGTAGCGGTCACGCATTTCCGCGAAAGGCGCAACTGCAGCATAGCCTTCATAAACTTCATCAAAGGCCACTAAACGATTAAAGCCATCATAGAAATAAACATAATATTTTGGTAATTCATGATAATGCATTTCAAATTTAACTGTGTTATGTGGCATGGTGAATTTATCACCAACGTCATATCTAATGCCTTCGAATGAATAATAATCAAAGGCCATACCATAGATTTTTTTAGCTTCTGGTAAGACAAATGTATAACCAGGTCTATAGGCATCAATTAAATCATCACCCGCATAAGCTTCTAATGTATCACTAGCGGTATAGTTAATAGTGATTGTGCGATCACTAATCCAACCAACCCAGTTAGAAACATGAATCTTAAATGTTGTGGTAAATGATGAGGCAGTACCATCTTTAACGTGGATGACACCAGTATCAGAAATCTCTATGAGATTTGGATTATCAACATGGTATTCAAACATATAACCAGAGAATAAACTTTGTTTAGCCTTAGGCACGAGTAAACCAGAGAAGATAGAGAATCTTTCACTCGCACTGAATTGCTTTTCTTTTAGTGTCCAAGTTAATGGATCATAATACTTAATCCAAAGAGCACTTGTTTCATCTAGGCTCATCGTCTGTTTATTCATCTCAATTGTGGTTGAAGCGGTATCACTCCAGTGTTCCAAATTGTTATTTAAACTAACACGGAAGATATAAGTTGACCAATTCCAGGATATCGTTGTTTCCCAAACGACCGCTTTAAAGTGGAAGCCAGTTCTAAAGCCAACGGAAATAGAGAAGTCGCAGGCGATAAAACCAGTGAATTCGACATCTGGTTGATTGACATCAAAGTTCATACCAAGAAGGCCGTTAAAGGAAACATTGAAATAAACTTCAGCGAATGCTTCAGCGTGTAAATAATCATATAAACCAAAGAGAGAAATACCGATTGAGATACGTAGACCGACTTCAAAACGCACACCACCAGCGATAAATACCGCCCAGTTAGAGGCTTCTTTGATGTCTTGATCAGTGGCATCACCACCACCATCCATATTGGTATAACAAATATCAATCTTAGTGGTATGGACTTCTTTTTTACCAAAGCCCATCACTGAGATAGCAGCGTCCATATAGAAATCAATTTTGAATTTGATATCTAAAGGTGTGAACCAGTCAATATCTATAACGGCTAATGGCCAAGTAGTTCTTGTACCACCCGCGCTTGGTCCTTTATAGTGGTCACCATCTTCATCGGCTAAACAGCTGAAAGCGGAGGCTTCGCCTTTGGCCTCTTTTTCCATGTTGTCCATGATTTGTTCCGCGAACTTTGTATCACTTGGAATATCATCCATTAATCTGACATCAAAGTTGACTTTAACAAAGTTAAGTTCTTGGGTATCTTCAATGACTTTGACTTTATAATCAACACCAGTTGGCACAATCCATGCGGTGCGGACTTTTAAATCAAAATCAAATGTATAGTCAGTAATTGTTTCATGACCAATTTCTAAACTGAAATATAATTTATCGGTTAATTTAACGTTTTTACAACCAGCATGCCATTTGGTTTCAACTCTACTACCAACGATATTAAGATTAAGACCAATATCGATATGTCTGATGATGTTGATAATCATATTGATTGTTTCAGGGGAGATACCTAATTTATCATGATTTTCTTCCGCAAGACGAGAGGCCGCCATTTTGACAATAGAACGAGCCATATTGGACTGCTTGAACTGTTCAATAGCGACGTTTTCATTCACTAATATTTCCGCGTTCTCTAAAGAGACTTGTTCTTTACCTTTCAAACGAAGGTTTGTATATAGGTCATCAATATTAGGAGCCTCATAAACGATATGATATGAGCCATCTTTATTTTTATTCTTTGAAATAAATAGCCCATAGAAATCAAGATTACCATCTGGATTATCTTTCTTTGTAGCGTAGAAAGGAGTACGAGTATCCATCATCGGTGGTAATTCCCCATCATAGTCAAAAGACCATGATTTTTCATTCTTAGGGTTAGGTACCCTATTTCTTACTAATTCTCTATCAATGTCGACTATGTTGTTTTTAAGTTCTTTGACATCATAAGTAGCCGCTTCATTTGGATCATCTTCGATTTCAATTGTGAGTTTTCTAATTGATTTATCTCTACCTTCAAACGCTAAATATGGCGCGTT
>Ga0256405_10009021_pt1 | contig 13868 bp, 15 predicted proteins | sample RumenRJG_02DNA_FD_189096 | JGI IMG/M metagenome (GOLD analysis project Ga0256405, IMG submission 189096) | Bovine rumen microbial communities from Lethbridge, Alberta, Canada - RJG_02 | ecosystem: Host-associated > Mammals > Digestive system > Stomach > Rumen | place: Canada: Alberta...
GACCGGCATTGCGTCTTGCGGCTTCTACCGCTTCTTCTACGATCTCAACTCCGGTCACATGTCTTGCGACAGGCGCAAGAATCTGGGCGATTGTCCCTGTTCCGCTGTAGAGGTCAAAAATCACTTTATCCTTCGTCTCTCCGATATAATCACGCGCCGCCTCGTACAGGACTTCCGCCCCTCTTGAATTTGTCTGGAAAAATGAGAACGGCGTGATCTGGAATCTGAGTCCGAGAAGTTCCTCTTCGATCTTTCCGGCGCCGCTCAGAAGCCGTGTCTCATCACTCTGAATGGTATCCGCCACCGAATCATTGAGTGTATGAAGGATTCCGGTGATCTTCCCGCCCAGCTCAAGCGCATTCAGAACCTCTGTCAGCCGCTGTTCAATCATTTCACTTGTAACTGCCAGGAGAGTTCCGTCAACAGCTGTGGTCTGAGTTGTTGTGACCAGGTCGACCAGGATCTGGCCGGTCGCCTTCGCCTTTCTCACAAGAAGATGCCGGAAATATCCTTTATGGGTCAGCCTGTGGAAGAACGGAAGTCCGCTTTCCCTTGCCATCTCAAGAACCGCCCCCCGAATCCTGCGGATATCCGCATCTACGATCTGACAGTCTGACACATTGACAATATCATAGAAGCTTCCCTTCTTGTGCAGGCCGAGGGACATAGGACCGTCCTTATACTCATCTCCGAACGTGAACTCCATCTTGTTGCGGTACCCTGTTACGTCCGGGGACTGCCTGATCCCTTCATACCATCCCTCAGGGGCGTCTGTCAGTGCATCCTCCAGTAGGCGGCGTATCTGTTCAGACTTCATCTGTGCCTGTTCTTCATAGGGAAGCATACGGAACTGGCAGCCTCCGCATTCCGGAAAATGAGGGCAGTCACTTTCTGCCTCTCCGTCTGCATGTTCCAGCAGCTCCAGGAGCATGGCCTCGCATCTGGAAGAATTCTTTTTCTTAACCCTGACACGGACCTTCTGTCCCGGGACAGCGCCTTTAACGCTGACCTCTGTGCCATCCGCGATAAGGATTCCCCTGCCGGGATAATCACAGCGCATGATTGTTCCTTCCAGAATATCGCCTTTTTTCATGTATGTCCTCCTCAGACGCCTTCCCACTGCAGTTCCGGACGAAACCGCCCTGTTTTGAATAAAGGCTGCCGCATATGCGGCAGCCTTCTGTCTTCATGTTCCGGCTTATCAAGCCTGTGTTTTTATCCGATTAAGCCTCTGCAGTCTCTTCTGCTGCTTCCTCTGAAGTCTCTTCTGCTGCTTCTGCATCGTCAGCCTTCTCTTCTTCAGCCGCCTCTGCATCGTCAGCTGTCTCTTCGTCGTCATCATCGAAGAAATCATCGAAGTCATCATCAAAATCATCATCGAAATCTTCCAGATAATCAGGAGTCAGATAACGATATACTGCATAAGCGATAGCAGCGATTGCAGCAATTGCTCCGATAATTGCAAGGCACCACAGAACAGCATTTTTATGTCTTGCATTATCACGGTCTCTCAGCGCTTCAATCAGTTCATCTTTTCTCATCATGTCGGGCCTCATCCTTTCTTACCAATTAATGCAGACTTATGCCTGCGGGCTGAAAAAAGTATAACACACCAGGGCTCATTTATCCATATCAAATTCATACCTTGACCAGTCTGGCAAAACCGGCAAACATCTTTTTGACTCCGTAATTGTCAAATTCAACGGTTACTTCCTTATCTCTTCCGCCGTCGCGTATCTCTTTCACGACCCCCTGCCCGAACTTTACATGCTTAACGGTATCCCCCGGACCATATCCGAGATCGCCGGAAGATGCTTTCGGCATATCTTTTCCTTTTGACAGGAAGAATGGTTTGGCGGAAGGTTCCTTCTTTCTCGGCAGCTGCCATGGCTTCGGAGAGGACGCAAACGGACTTGGAGAAGGTACCTTCTCTTCCATTGCATCGATCACTTCCGGAGGCAGTTCCTCAATAAAACGGGATTCCCTGAACCATTCCATCTGGCCGCGCAGCATCCGCATGCGCGCTCCGGTCAGCGTCAGGTGTTCCTTGGCCCGCGTGATGCCCACATAACAGAGTCTTCGCTCTTCTTCTATGTCAGACGGATCTGACGACATAGTAGACTGGTAACTTGGAAACAGACCTTCATCCATTCCGGCAATGTACACATTTCTGAATTCCAGCCCCTTCGCTGCGTGGAGTGTCATCAGAGGGACCCTGTCGTCTTCCTGGTCAAATGAATCTATGTCCGCAACCAGGGCGACTTCTTCAAGGAAACCTCTGAGTGTCGGCCGAGCGTATTCCGGAATTGCCGTCTGCTCCGGATCTGCAGCCTGTACCACGTCTTCCACATGTTCTGCGCCTGTCACCTGCTCCGCATCCATAGCCTGTCCTGAGTCCGTCAATTGCCGTGGGTCAGCTGCCCCGCTCATGAAGGTATCCTCGAAGGTGGCTGCCTTATTGATCAGTTCCTCAATGTTCGCGATACGGTCTGCGGCTTCGTCCGTTCCTTCAAGGCGAAGTTCTTCCACATAACCTGTCTTCTCCAGAACATTACGGATCACCTCTGTCGGTGTCTGTGTCTGGGCGTCTTTCTGGAGCGCACGGATAAAGTTCGCGAACTCGCGTACCTTCAGGCCGCCTCTTCCGATCCCCGGAACCTTATCCGCCATGCGGCAGATGTCAAAAAAACTGCTTCCGGTACTCTGGGCGTAACTGTCGATCCTGCCGATGGAAGTGGCGCCTATTCCCCGTTTCGGAACATTTATGATTCGTTTCGCGGCTATATCATCCCGGCTGTTGTCTATTGTTTTCAGATATGCCAGAACGTCCTTGATCTCACGCCTTGCATAGAAATTCGTCCCCCCTATGATCGTGTAGGGGATGTTCTCATAGAGCAGCTGCTCTTCAAGAGCGCGGGACTGCGCATTTGTCCTGTACAGAATGGCACTGTCTTTATATGGGAAGATCCCCTGCCGTTTCTTCCTGCCCAGGTCATCTACAATGAACTTTGCCTCAGAGCGTGCGTCATCAAACCTTTTGACGCTGACCGGATCTCCTGTTCCATTGTCTGTCCACAGAGTCTTCTTCTTTCTGGACTCATTATTCGCTATCACGCCGTTTGCCGCGTCAAGGATATTCTGGGTGGAACGGTAATTCTGTTCCAGACGGATAACCTCTGTATCCGGAAATATCTGTTCGAAGTTCAGGATATTCCCGATATCCGCTCCGCGGAACCTGTAGATCGACTGATCGTCATCGCCCACGACACACAGGTTGCCCGACTTTTTCGCAAGAAGAGCGACAAATACAAACTGCGCCTTGTTGGTATCCTGATATTCATCCACCATCAGATATTTCCAGCGGTCCCGGTAGTGTTCGAGAACGTCCGGATTCTCCCTGAACAGCTGGACCGTCAAAGCGATCAGGTCGTCAAAATCAACCGCGTTGCTTCTCTTCAGTCTCTTCTGATACTCTGCATAGACGTCAGCCTCCTGCAGCATCTCCCGGTCTGCGGCCTGTAGCGCAGTTTCCCGGTATTCTTTCGGACTGATCAGTTCATCTTTCTGATGGGAGATCCTTGTAAGAAACATCTTCTCTTTATACAGTTTAGTATTGATCTCCAGATGTCTGCAGATGTCCCTCATCAGGCTCTTCGTATCATCTGTGTCATAGATATCGAAGTTCCGCTCATATCCCAGCCGGTCAATATACTGGCGCAGGATCCTCACGCAGGTCGAGTGAAAAGTCGCAACGTGTACCGCTTCCGCTCCGAATCCGACCATCCGGTCAACCCTGTCCCGCATCTCGCCGGCTGCTTTGTTGGTAAATGTGATCGCGCAGATGTTCCACGGTGCGACTCCTTTCTCCCCGATCAGCCACGCGATCCGGTTTGTGAGAACTCTGGTCTTGCCGGATCCCGCTCCAGCAAGGATCAGAAGAGGGCCGTCCATATGTGTCGCCGCTTTCTGCTGCTGCGGATTCAATCCCTGTAGTAAATTCAATCTGTACCTCCGTAATTATCACTCCGGGAACTCTACCGTTACAGTATACCCGCTCTCATCTGTGCGGACGTGTGTCACGGTTCCCTCAAACACCTTAAGTCTTTCCCTGTTTGTATAGTTTGCACTCATGGCTACAGCAGGCTCTATCGTATAGTACCAGGTTTCGGGAAGCTTTCCTTCTGTCACATGAACCTTGTCTCCTGCCTTGACCAGGCCCTCCCTCTCCATCTTAAAATCCATTTTTCTCACAATAGACACTCCTTTTTCTTGCCATATCGTTTTGAAAACCATATAATATCATCAGTGAGGTGATTTATTATGGCATCGAAAAAGAACTCAAACGATATGAATGATTCTTCCCGCAATAAGCATGACGGTCAGGAACTCCTGCTCTATCTTCTTGATGCGGTTGATAAAGTTGATCTGATCGATCCTTCGGATATCCCGAACATTGATCTCTATATGGACCAGGTGACCACATTTATGGACAAGCACCTGAAACAGTCCCGCCGTTTCAGTGAGGACAAGATTCTCACCAAAACGATGATCAATAACTATGCGAAGAATAATCTTCTCCCCCCTCCCGAGAGGAAGAAGTATACCCGGGAGCATATCATGCTCCTGATCTTCATTTATTATTACAAAGGCATCCTGTCACTCCAGGATATCCAGTCTGTCCTTGAACCGATCGGGGAAAAGTATTTCCATTCGGATTCAGGACGTTCTGTGTCAGACCTGTATGCGGAAGTCATCCGCATGGACCGTGACCGCCACGAAGATTTCCGGGAAGAGGTCAACGATATGGTCGATGATGCAGCTGACTATTTCTCGGATTCTGCGGATGACGAGCGCGAATTTCTCCGTGTTCTCTCTATGATCAATATGCTTGCGTATGATGTATTTATCCGCAAGATGCTGATCGAGAAGCTGATTGACCGCTACTTCTCCGGCAGCGATCAGGGCAAAAACCCGAAAAAGAAAAAGAAAGAGCCGCCCCAGGATACTGAGTGATCCTTATCCGGGAGCAGATCTGCTGCCGTCAGGCCATCAACTGTCTAAAACACCTGAATGAACAAAAGTTCACTCAGGTGTTTATTGTACCATATTACTCTGTTCTGTAAATGAAACTCTGCCCTGCACAGTCTCAGGACAGAAGATCCGGTTCACTTTTTCTCAAGTCTCTCCAGTACCATGGAATACCCGTCGCTCCCATAGAGCAGCGCACGGTTTACCCTGCTTATTGTAGCTGTAGAAGCACCTGTCTCCTGCGCTATCTCCAGATAAGTCTTCTTCTCTGTCAGCATCTTCGCAACCGCAAAACGCTGAGACAGACTGGTCAGCTCATTGACGGTACACACGTCTTCAAAAAACCGATAGCATTCATCCCGGTTCTGAAGGGATAAAATCGCATCACACAAACCATCTACTGCAGGTGTTCTTACAGATCTACTCATATTGCGCCCCGTTCTTTGTGAATTTAAAGTTATACTCTGTTAAAGTGCGATGGTCCGGAAAAAGCTGCATCTTTGTCTATGCAGCTTTCCGTATGATCAATTCTTATTATATCACATTATTCCGGATTCTGCCTGTCAGCCGCTGACATACGACGCACTCAGTGAGCCGTCCGCATTCTGAGAATATGCCACGCTGACATACAGGCCCGAATACAATCCGGAAGTTGTCGTTATATCAGCTTCTCCTGTATAGACCGTATAGGTATTGCCGTCATCGCCCAGAAGAGTGATGGTATCAGCTGTAGAGCCTGTTACAGTTCCTGACAGAGAACCTGACCCGCCTGAACTGCCTGAGCCTGAACTGCTTCCTCCGGAGCTGCCTGATCCGCCTGCTCCGCCGCTTGTCGACGGTGCTGAGGTGCTCAGATAACTCTTCGAGATATAGCCTGTCCCAGAGCCGGTCGATACGATATACCAGTTGTCAGTCTCGCCGACTACTGTAACAGAGGTCCCGCTGTTGAGCGTTCCGTTGACGTCCGAACCGGTACTTGGCTGTGACCTGACGTTCACTCCGTCAGTCGCGTACATCGTGACGGCTGAACCGTAATTATAAGCTGTAGCACTCTCGCCGTTTGCTTCATCAGAAGAAGATGTCTGCGACGCTGTCTGTGTGGCATTCGCATTGGAAGCCAGGAAGTCCTTGCGCACATACCCGGTCTGACCGTTTACACTGACCTGATACCAGTTATTGGTCTCTCCGATAACCATGACCGCGTCTCCGGGACCGAAGCCGCCGATTACCTCTGAATCGGTTCCCGGACCGGAACGGACATTAACAGTATCATTGGAATAGAGTGTGGTAGCCGCGCCATACGCTTTCAGCGACGAACTCTCCTGTGCAGATGTCGTCGAATCAGCTTTATTTGTCTCCTGAGTCGTAGTGCCGGATACTGTCGCACCTGTAACATTCTTAAGTTCTTCGTCCTTGAGGACAGTGAAGCTGTCTACCGAATCTTCCACAGCCTTCAGAAGTGTGCTGTTATCATTGGTGACAGTTCCGGTTATCACATAAGCCTGGTCTGTCGCAACGATTCCATATGTTACAGAGTATGCCCACATACGGGCCGCCGCATTGTACTTGACTACATAACGGTATGTATTGACATTGCCGATTGTATTCTTCTCAAAGCTCTGAATATCATATGCATTGGAATCAGAATACTGCTTCGTCAGCGCAGCTTCAAGGTCCTCCTTGGTCGTCTGGACTGAGAGAGTCTTCATCGCTGAATCAGTGCTCGCATGGACGATATTGATCATCGCGTCACTGCCGGAAGAGAAGACACGCATCTCGTCCGCATCCTGCGTAACTTTCCAAGTATTGTCCGGAAGCGTGATCTTTACGGTTCCGTCTTTCGATGTATACTCAACAGAAGTGATCAGCTTCGGCGCCTCTGTCTCTGTCTCACTTTCAGAGACAACCACAGGAGCCTGTGCCTGTGCCTGAGTCTGTAACTCTGTCTCGCTCTCTTTGACAACTACATCCGCACCGCCGCGGCTTCTCCCACAGCCGGTAGCTGCCACGGATACTGCAGCTGCAAGTGATACCCAGAAGATAAGTTTATTCTTCATCATCACGTTTGCCCCTCCATTACCGGTCTTATGCAGACCTATACTCACACCTTTTGCTATACTATCACGCATAAAATTACAGTGCAAGTTTTCTCCAAAAGAGTTCAGATTGTCTTAATAAAATGGTAAAAACTCCGGTTTTGCAGAATGTTTTAGCAAAACAGGGCCGGAGCAATGCGCCGACCCTGATAATCAACGGAACAGATATCCATCAGATCCCGTCTTCTCTGCTGATTCAGCCCACGAAGGAAGCCTTCACGTAGCCCTGAACCCCATTATAATCAATCTGGACCCAGCCATCGGAAGAACCGATCTGAGTGGCTGTCGATCCTTTGGTAACTACTCCGACAACGGAGGCTGTCTCATAAGCTTCCGAGCGGATATTGGCATCGGTGTTGAGCGTCACGGAAGGTCCTGACGCAGAACTTGCTGCCGGTGCCGTGGTCTCAGGTGTTGCTGCAGGTGCCGCAGTCTCAGGCGTCACTGTCTGAGGCTCCGCCGTCTGTGCCGGCTGCTCTGCCGGTGCCGCGGTCTCCTGAGGCTTATCACTCATCGCTTCCTCATAGGTCTCCGATATGAATTTCTTCATAACATAACCGACCAGCTCATCCGCTTCACTTACGGGATCATGCTCTTTGTAAATCTTATACCAGTTGACAGTCTCACCGATGATCACGGCTTCTTCGCCCCTGTCATAACTGGAGATGATGTTGTCCGGATTATCCGCGGTCGGAGTCTCTCTGACATTGACGTCCGCGTTGGCAAACATGGAAATCCAGTCAGTATACTCATTTGACTGAGCCAGCTCTTCATCAGCACTCAGGACTGCCTCTGTAGGCGGTGTAGTCTCAGGCTGTGTCTGCGGCTCTGTCTGGACTTCTGTTACAGGCTGTGTCTGCGGCTGAGTCTCCGGTTCAGTCTCAATGATGACCGGGGCTTCAGTCTGGATAATAACAACTGCTTCGGTAACTGCCGTGGAGATGCCTGACGGCTCACTGGTCTTCTCTGTAGTACCGTTCTCAGGACGCGCCTGACCGCAACCGGTAACTACAAGACCTGCAAGTGCGGCAATAACTGCGGACACTAAAATGGTCTTTGAAAATCTTCTCATCTGCTTGTCCCCCTTAAATCCCCTTTCAGTAAGGTTACAACAATACATTTGTAATCATAATAACAGGATAGCTCCCAAAAAACAAGTTTAAACACCAATCCTAAGAGTTTCCGCCGCAGTTGTTCACTTTCACTTAAGAATCAGAGCCTGTTGCGGGGGCAAGTCCCGCCGTGATATAATTGCACGGTTACATGAATTCATTTGCAGACAGATCGGGAGGTACTTTCCATGTCTGATCAGAAAAAAGAAAACAGTTCAGAAGAAAAGAAGGAAACCACTTTGGCCGCCGAGATCCTGAGCTGGGTGGAAGTGATCGTTGTCGCGGTCGTGCTCGCCCTGCTTATCGACGGATTTATCATTATCAATGCGACGGTTCCGTCCGGTTCCATGGAAAAAACGATCATGACCGGAGACCGTGTTCTCGGCACCAGGTTTGCTTACTGGTTCTCTGCACCGAAACGCGGCGACATTGTCGTCTTCCGCTATCCGGTCGATGAAGCCAAGGGAAAAAAGACCAAGTTCATCAAGCGTATCATCGGTCTTCCCGGAGAAACTGTCACAATCAGTGACGGCGTCGTCTATATCGACGGTGAACCTCTTGAGGAGAATTATATCAATGGAACATGGGTCACGGGAAATGACGGGTACCAGTTCAATATTCCCGAAGATCATTATCTCATGCTCGGGGATAACCGTAACAACTCCAGCGACGCCCGGTACTGGCCTGAGATAGCTGTCCGCGAGGGTGTGGCTTCTTCAGAAGCAGAGGCAGAGTCATTTTCCTATGTTCACCGTAAGAAGATCCTTGGGAAAGCATATTTCCGCTACTGGCCGCTCACCAAGATGGGTTCACTCTATAAAAATAAATAAGAACGCATCATGGCATTCATGTATGCCGGGAGACTTTTATGGCAGATATTTCAAAAAGAAAGGACCTGATCCGTGCCAGTTACGCACCTGATGCACGTTCCGCAGACCAGATGATCGCCGTCCTGGAACAGTACGGCATCAGCGCTGTGAAACGGGGCGGAGTCAAGGATATCTACAGGATCGGCGGAGATGTTGTCGGCGAAGAGATCATGGTTGCTCCGGAAGACCTCTCCTCCGCCAGGGAGATTCTGCAGCAGATGACAGGAAATGACGCTCCGACTGCCGAACCGTCCAGATCCGCTGTAAAAACAGTCATCAGTCTGGGAGCTGCAGTTCTTCTGTTCATCATCCTGCTGCTGATACGTGGTCTGTTTTGAAAAAACATACGGGCTTATTCTCGTGACTTCAGTCGTGAGTCAGCCCGTTTTTTAATGGGGTAAATAAATGGGTGAAAAAGCTCTTTGCCTGCTGATCGGATATCTGTTCGGATGTATCCTGACGGCGGAACTGATCGTAAAGCACAAAACAGGAAAGTCTGTCTCTGAGTTCGGGACAGGCAACCCGGGCATGGCAAATGTCATGCGCATTTTCGGATTCAAAACAGGCGCTGCAGTCCTGGCAGGCGACCTTATAAAAACCGTCGCCGCCGTACTGATCTGCTGCCTGCTCTTTGGAAGATCTTCTGTTCTCCCTTCGGGAAAACCGCTTGGACAGCCTGCAGTCCTGTGGGCAGGGCTCGGAGCCACACTGGGGCACAACTGGCCCGTCTGGCGCCGTTTGAAAGGTGGAAAAGGGGTCGCAGTAACCTGTATGACAATCTTCCTGTTCAGTCCGCTGTGGGGACTTGCCAGTGATGTGGCAGGCATGCTGGTGGTATTCCGTACCGGATATCTCCCTCTCGGCGCGGTAGTGATAACCACCCTGTTCACGGTATTTGCCGGAATCTTCTATGGTATGGAAGCATTTATTCCTGCTCTTGTTCTGGCTCTGATCATGCTGTCAAGACATTATCCGGGACTGATCAGATCATTCAGGGGCACTGAGGAGAAAAATGCACAGTATTTGAAAAAGAATTAGTAAAAATTGCGATTTATCTATTGCAAAATTTGTTTAAAGTTCTTATATTCAATTTGGGTGGTGAGAGCCATTTTAAAACGATCGTCGGGCACCTCGGTCCTTGATCGGGGTGTTCCGGCGATTCTCTCATACCTGTCTGGTACCTGTTTACTGTTAAGTCGTTCCAGAGTACCGGATATTGTGCCCGGCTGTACATTGTGCAGCCGGGCAGTTTATATTTATCTCATAAACAGATCTTTCAATCCGCCCAGAAGTGCTGAGAGCATGTCATCCGACCCTTTCTGAGACGCAAGGCTGTCTGTCCCCAGAAGTACCAGATTGACAGCTGCCTTCACCTTGTCATCAGCATCTCTGTATGCATTGATCAGTTTTTTCTCCTGTGCGCTTATTGTAAATGTCTGGGAAGTTGTTTTTCTGCCTGAAGTTGTGGTCTTCTTTGCTGCAGAAGTGGTTTTCTTCGCTGCAGAGGCGGTCTTCTTTGCTGAAGAGGCTGTCTTTTTCGCTGAAGAAGCAGGCTTCTTCGCCGCATCGAGCAGAGACTTCTGCGTCACTCCGGTTGCTTTGGCGATCTCTTTGAGGACCGCCTGCGTCAGTTCCTTCTCTCCGCGCTCCGCCTTACTGATATCATCCGCAGAGATTCCTTTGATCTTGCGCGCCAGCTGTTCCTGTGTCAATCCAGCGCCTGTCCGCGCTTCTTTGATAAGTGCTCCGACCTTGTTCGCCATTATCTGTCCTCCCTTTCCATGTTATTCATCCCTGGATCTCTTTTGCCAGAGCTTCATACATTACATCCACAGGAGCCTCTTCTCCCGTCCAAAGGGTGAAATTCAGCGCGCCCTGCTGCACCAGCATTCCGATTCCGTTGAAGCATCTTGCCCCGTGTCTTGCGCACTCTTCCAGGAAGAGTGTGTCCACCGGGTCAAATACAACGTCCGCTGCTGCCATCCCCTCTCTGACCGTATCATAGTCGATATCCGGCCTGTGCATCTGGTTGGGCGTGAATCCGATCGGAGTGGCATTGATCAGGATGTCAGTTCCTTCCGGAACGGGAAGATTCTCCGTCCACGGGACAAACTCTGCGCTGCACGAAGTCTTCTCATTGATCAGCCTGGCAAGTTCATTTCCGCTGACCTGCGTACGGTTCACGATATAGATATGTTCCGCACCGTTCAGCGCACATTCTACAGCGATCGCCCTCGCGGCGCCGCCCGCACCGAGGATCATGATCTTTGCCCCGCTGATCTTAACATTGTTATTCTTCAGTGCGGTGGTGAATCCCTTGCCGTCCGTATTCTCGCCGGTCAGTTTTCCGTCATCATTGATGACTGTATTGACTGCCCCGATGATCTTTGCCGCCTCTGACAGTTCATCCAGCAGCGGGATCACCTTGATCTTATGCGGCATAGTCAGATTGATCCCGCGAAAATGCATGGCCTTCACTGCTGCGATTGCCGTCTCAAGATCCTCCGGAAGGACCTTCATGGTCAGATAGCGATAGTTCAGTCCGAGCGCGGCATAAGCTGCCTCCTCAAGCACACAGGTGGGGTTGTCGTCCACCGGATCCCCGAAAACTCCCGTCAGTTCTGCTCTGTAATGTGCCATATCAGTCCTCCTGTAAATAAACAACATACGACTTCAGCGCAGCCGGTACTCCCGGCATTCTGCCTTAATATAATTCTATCACACATCGGCAGATGCAGGGATTATTCTTTTGGTTCATTTATGGCTCAAAGTGCCTTCCGCACTCCTTAAGAACCGTATCAAGGTCGAAACAGTCCTCATCCTGTTTCTCCCACTCTTCATGTTCAAAATCATACAGGCTCCATGTCCGGTTTCCTTCTCTGTATCCGGGCAGTGAGTAGATAAGAAATGAGACATTCAGTTTTCCATCCTTGTCCGGAACGGCGAATTCACAGACCGATATGATGCTCTCTTCGGTCATCCGGTGATAGACCAGTTCCACGTAAGGACTTTGGTCCGGATGATCCATGTCCAGTTCTACGCAGAGAAAATCCTGCACATAAGATCCGCTGAGCACAAAATCGTCGGGATTCATTTTTTCACTGGCAATGAATATGCGCGCCTCGGCAGCCATCTCTTCCAGAAGCCGTTTCTTCTCCTCCAGCTGCTGGGCGAAATATCCGAATGATCTTGTAAACAGGCTGATTCCGGCCGCACCTTCACAGCGGTCCGGGACATTGCTGAAATCATGGCTGATGATCTTGGCCATAAGGTAATCCTTTCATACTTTTTTCACAACTTAAACTCAGGACGGACACATTCTTCCTGTACTCTGTAGACCATAGAGATAAAGAAAGCAAAAAAACCTTTTCATACTCTTGCCGGCCAGGCAACTGTCCGGCACTCCCTCCAACAATAACCGACATAGCGGTTTGACATAGATTTGAACTTTTCATACTCTTCCCGGCAGGGTAACACCTGCCGGGACTCCCTCCAAACACAGAAGCAGCTGCTGATAGATCCGCAGCTGCTTTTTTACGTTTCACAACCCGTAAGATATGACAGGGAGCACATTTCCCTGAAGGATCTTCTCCGCATTGGAGCGGTTGTCCTTATCCACCTCTATGCGGTAGATCTCTTTGGGTACCTCAACTTTACGCATAAACTTTCTGGGATCGATCTTACTTCCGCACCCGGCGATCGGCGGCTCTTCGACCTTCCAGGCATTGTATTCAATGCCTGCATCCGCCAGCAGTTTCTGCGCTTTATCCCAGTCATCTTTCTTCTTGGACTGGTACACCAGAGCTGTTTTCCCGAACATACACACCTCCTGCAGTTTATTTATATCCTGACAATACCCATTACCTGAAGGACCGAACAGATCAGGATCACTGCCAGGAACGCAATGCACATAAACCGGATCATGAAGAGGAAGATCTTCTTCCGCCTGAACTCTCCTCCGCATTTCGTCATCTCATCCTCGACCGCATCCAGCCCTACAGCCCGGACAGTGTACAGGCAGATAAAGATAGCGGCAACAGGCATCATTACTGAGTTCGTTATGAAATCAAAGAAATCCAGGAACTGCATCCCGATTACTTTCACATTGGCCAGCGGACCGTATCCCAGGCAGGACAATGTGCCAAGGCCAACCATGATAACCCCCATCAGGACGGTTGAGAGATGCCTGTTCCATCCCAGTTCGTCCTCAAAGGTGGACACGGCTGCTTCCGTCAGGGCAACAGCAGATGTCAGTGCGGCGAAAAACACCAGCAGGAAAAACATAAATCCCATAAAGCTCGACATTCCCATGCTGTCCAGTACCTTCGGAATGGTGATGAACATCAGGCTGGGTCCGGCATTAAGGACAGAAGCGTCCCCGCCCGAGAAAGCGAACACTGCGGGAATGATCATCAGTCCGGCAATGACCGCGATGCCTGTGTCAAACAGTTCCACATTTCTGGTAGCCTTTTCAATCGAAACGTCATCTTTCATGTAAGAACCGAAAGTGATCAGGATACCCATTGCGATCGAGAGCGAATAGAACATCTGCTCCATCGCGGAGACGACCGTCATCCATGAGAAATTCTTCGGATTGGGAATCAGAAAATAAGCCACTCCCGCAAGCGCTCCGGGTCTGGTCACCGAATAGATACTTACGATGACCGCCAGCACCACAAGCACAGGCATCATGATCCTGGATACTCTCTCTATGCCGCTCCGGACTCCCGCGAAGATAACGGCGAGCGTACAAAAGGCAACTA
>Ga0256405_10009023_pt1 | contig 13865 bp, 9 predicted proteins | sample RumenRJG_02DNA_FD_189096 | JGI IMG/M metagenome (GOLD analysis project Ga0256405, IMG submission 189096) | Bovine rumen microbial communities from Lethbridge, Alberta, Canada - RJG_02 | ecosystem: Host-associated > Mammals > Digestive system > Stomach > Rumen | place: Canada: Alberta | collected...
AAAAAAATAACTAATATAAATGTAGTTAATATAGTAAAAACTAATAATATAAATAATAATAATAATAATGATAATATTAATAATAAATCAAAAATAAATTTAATTGAAGAATATGAAATAGAAATTTTAAAATTTATATTAAATTTAATTAATGAAAATATTATTAATAAAGAAATTATTGATTTTATAAAAAGAGAAACTGTCGATATAAATTTTAAAAATAAAGATATTAATTATTTAATAAATATTATAATTGAAATGTTTGATAAAAATAAAAATATTAATTTAAAGGATTTACTTAATAATGTTGATGAAAATAAAAAATCTAATGTTATAAATTATATATGTGAAAATAAAATTAGTGATAATTGGTTTAATACAGATTTATATAGAATAAATAAAAATGAAAATGATCTTATTGAAAATATAAAAAAAATTTTTTTAAGATTAAAATTAAATATTATAAAGGAGTTAATAAGGAATGTAAAAAAAAATATCAAAGAATATAAATCTATTGATGAAAATATAAATGAGCTAAATCTGCTTAAAAAGAAGGAAATTGAAATTGCTAAAATACTTAAGATAGTAATTCTTTAAAATATTTTTAAAAAAAATTTTCAATATGTTTTTTTTTATAGTTTTAATATATAACAAAAAATATAGTTGTGACTATGGTTGATTTTTTTAATAAAAATAAAAAATATATACATAGCGTATTATTTATATCAGGTTTAAGTAAATCTTTTTGTTTTAGTGAAGAAATTGAACAAAATAAAAAAAAAGAATCAAATTTTGTAAATAAATTTAATGATGAAAATGAAAGTTATTTATTTGGTAATATTATAGTTGATTCATCTATTAAATCAAAAGATATAATTGAAGATTTTAAATCATCTATACCTTTTATTAAACCTAAAATAGAGTTAAAGGGTGGTTTTTTTTTTAATCTAAATTCAAATGATGATAATTATCTTTATAAACAAATAGGAGCATCTGGTAAATTGGTTATTTTTGATTGTTATCCTATTGGGGTTTTTTTTAAAAAGCAAGTAAATGCATTTTCTGATCTATTTTATTTTGATGGTATAAAAGTTCAATATTGGATAAATAATTGTTTTTTTGATAAAACAGTATCTTTAAAATCAGGTGTTACTCTTGAATATGGATCATCAGAATATTATATTAATGAAGATGTTAAAACTTTAGAAATAAAGTATAAAGGTATTCTTAATAAAAATATATCAAATCAAGATTTTGCATTTTATTTAGATGGAGGTTTATCTTTTGGAGGTAATAATTCTTTACAGATTAATAAAATTTATGAATCATTCCATATTTTGAATATAGAAAAGCCTTTTTTTAAAACCAATTCTTCAAATTTTGTACATATTTTTGTTCCTAATATATTATTAAAATGTGATGTTAGTCATAAACTATTTAGTGGAGGTTTGAAATTATTAATTGGTTTGAATCCTTTTTTGTATGAAAAAAAATATTTTAAATTTGGATTAATAGCGGATTTTAATTGGAAAGAAATAAGTATTGTTAAAGATATAAAAGCTAAAGTAAGCCTTGGTATAAATGACCAAAATATGACTTATTTTTATGAAAATGATCCAATAAAAGAAATTAAAGATGATTATTTTTTATTACATTATCCTAGTGCAATTACATTTAATGGGTCATGTAATCTTGATTGGATATCTTTTATAAACAAAGTGGAGAAATTATCTTTTGTATCTGAATGTTCTAGTAGTTTTGAATTCAAAGTTGATTTTGTGTTTAATGTAAATATAGATTATTATACTCTTTATATTAAAAAAGTAAAAAATAGTTTATGTGGAAATTTTAGAATTGATATAGAATCTTTAAAGATAAAATTAAACGGTAATAACATAACAAATAATAAATTGAAATTTATGTTGGATAATTCTAGTGTTGATATATTAAAACTTAGTTTAAAAGGTAAAAATAAAATTAAAACAGATTTTAATAGTGTTGAAAATTCAGAAATTAAATTCGATGGTATGTTATTAGGAATTACTCTTACAAAAGGAGAATTTAATTGGGAAAAATATGGTTTAAATTTCAATGTAACTGTTTTAGGAGATGATTTTGGACCTTGTTTTGGAGGAAGTGATGGAGTTAAGATTCAATGGAAAGATATTTTATCACTTGGATGTAAATGGAACTTTGCAGAATATTGGGAAAATAGAAAAAATTAAAAATTAAAGATATTGAGTTAATATTAAATATTAATGAGTGTAACATTTAGTTTTTAAATAAAAAATACTTACTTTATAAGTAAGCAACCAAACTTAGTTTGGAGTTTTTAATTGAAAAATTAAATAATGATAATTTTTTCCATAAAACACTAAAATGTGGTACTCATAGAATTTTATTTTATTAAAATTTATTAACTTTTAAATAAAAGATGACATATTTAATTAATAAAAAAATATTAAAAAATTCATTTACAGAAGAGTTTTATAAAGATTTCTTCGTTGATAAGAGTTTGTTGATAGAAAAAATGAATAAAAACATGGGTGGATCAACAAAATTTGTTTGTATTACTCGTCCAAGAAGATTTGGAAAAACTATTAATGCGATGATGTTAGAAGCTTATTATTCTAAAAATGCTAACTTTAAAGATCTTTTTGATAAATTAAATATTTCAAAATGTAATTCATATGAAAAACATCTAAATAAACATAATGTTATATATATAACATTTAATAATAATGCTGGAATTAATGATAATTACAAAGATTATATAAGCTATTATACATCAAGATTAACAAAAGATATAAAAGAACTTTGGCCTGATGTTGAGATTAGTGATGATATCCCAGATATGTTATCAGAAATTCAATCTAAAACTGGTGAAGGGTTTGTATTTATAATCGATGAATGGGATTTTATCTTTAATAATAACCTTTTTACTAAAGAAGAAAGAGATAAATTTTTATTATTTCTAAAAAATTTACTTAAAGATAGGTCTTATGTAGAGTTGTGTTATATGACAGGAGTTCTTCCAATTGCTAAATATTCAACTGGTTCTGCATTAAATATGTTTCGTGAATTTAATTTTTTAAATGATAATATATATTACAAATTCTACGGCTTTACAACTGAAGAAGTAGAAAAATTATGTAGTAAACAAAATAAAGTTACCATGAAAGATCTTAAAGAATGGTATGATGGTTACAAAATACAAGACATTGACATATATAATCCAAGATCTGTTGTTTGTGCTTTATCTGATGGATCGTGTAAGAGTTATTGGACAAACACAGGTCCTATGGATGAGATAATATATTTTATAAATAACAACATTACTGATGTAAAAAAAGATATTATTACGATGATTTCTGGAGAGCCTGTTTATATTCAATTAGAAGGATATGGTACTGAAAATCTATCATTAGAAACAAGAGATGAGATACTTTCTGCAATGTCTGTATATGGTTTGTTAAGTTATCATGATGAAATATTAGAAATACCAAATAAAGAGTTATTATTAAAATTTTCACGATCATTACGTGATAAAAACTTACAAGAGATATCTAAATTATTATCAAGATCATTTGATTTATTACGAGCAACAATTAATCAGGATACTGAGACAATGTGTGAAATTATTCAATATACGCATGATATTTACACATCTATAATCAAATATAATGATGAAAATTCGTTATCATGTATATTGACGATAGCTTATATATCAGCTATAGATAATTATCATATAGTTCGTGAGATGCCTGCAGGTATAGGTTTTGCAGATTTTATATTTTTTCCAAAAGATAATTCAAAACCTAGTTTTATTATAGAATTAAAGAAAAACTCTACACCACAAGAAGCTTTAAATCAGATATTTGAAAAGCGTTATGATCTTGCATTAAAAGATTACACTGGTTTAAAATTAGCTATAGGTATTTCCTACGACTCTAATCTAAAAAAACACTCTATATCTATTCAACAAATCTAACCAACGTAACGTTGGATCTATCTTCTCAATCGGCGAAGCGCCTTAATATGTATACATATTTTATGATAATATTTGTTTTTTAAAAATACAAATATTATTCAAAATATTTTTAACTTGTAAAATTTTAATAATAAAATATTTTACTAACAATTTGTTTTTTATTTTTTTGATTTACAAACATAAATATTATGAGAAAGGATTTATTTCCAAAAATCAGCGCAATAAGTAAAGCTGGTTTTTTATCGTTGAACATGATGCATATAAATGCAATGAACGCAAAGAAAGAAAAAAAATTTTTGAAAAAATATGAAAACAAAATTGAAGAAAATAATTTTTTCAATAAAATAAACAATAAAAGGCATTTTAAAAAATCAGATAGAAATTCAATAAAAACAAATGATGGAGATTTTGAAAGTTATTTTAAAATCTCAAATGATGATATACTTAATTTAAAAATAGAAATACAAAACAAATTAGGAATTGATAAAGAACTTAGAAATTCTTTATCTAAATTAGATAAAAATAAAAAATACTATAAACAAGATCGTGAAAATATAAGAATACAAATAAAACAAAACAATAAATCTTTAGTTGAATTTATAAATAAATATATTCAAGAACTTAAAAGAATTGACATTTATGGTACTAATAAACCAAAAGATATAAAAGGATATAGAGATTTTTTAGAAGAAATTGTTAAGAAACTTATAGAAATAAATTCTGTAGGTGATCTATTAGATATAAACTCTAAATATATTATTGAAACAATATTAGATTTTTTACCTGAAAAAAGAAAATTAGAATTAATCAAATATAATAAAGAAATACAAGAAAGAATCGGTATAAATCGTACAGAAGAATATTTTAAATACAACTTTAAAATAACTATAAACTATGACGATTATGATTCTATTATTAATGTAAAGAATATAAATTTAGGAGAAAATTTTAATATAGAAAAAACAGATAACGGAACTGTAATATTGTCAAATAAAAATGATATTACTAGAGATTTTAAATTTAAAATATTAAATGACTCATTAAATATATTAAAAGACGCAAAAAATCTTGAAGTAAAAATAGAATCACCATATAATACTTTTAGATCATGTGAAGAAATGTTTTATGCTCATGACAATATAACAAAAATTGATATATCAAACTTTTATACAGGCAATGTGGTAAATTTCTCAACTATGTTTGCACATTGTATAAATTTAAAAGAAATAGTAGGATTAAATAATATGAATACTGAAAAAGCAGTAGATATGTCATCTATGTTTGCATATTGTAAAAAATTAAAGGAAATAGACCTTTCTAATTTTAATACTTCAAATGTTAACAAAATGTTAGGTATGTTTAGACATTGTAAAAACTTAAAAGAAGTTATAGGTTTTTCAGATTTAAAAGTTGAAAAAGTAAATAATATTTCATACTTATTTTCTGAGTGTAAATTTATTGAAAAAATAAAATTTCCAGAATTTAAAAATGTAAAAAATATGTCAAGTCTTTTCTACCATTGTACATGTTTATCAGAAGTTGATTTTAATGGAATGGATTTTAGTACATTAGAACTATGTGGCGCAGATAGTATGTTTACAAATTGTGAAAGATTAAAAAAAATATTAAATTATAGTGAAAACCAAAATTTAACAACTTATTTTTCACTTTCAGCTGTATTTGGTTATATTAACTCAGCAAGAGCAGAAAAAGATTTTAAAGATTTTATAAATATTTTTAATTGGGAGTCTTAATATATTTTTTTAAAAACATCAAAACTTTATTTTATACTATTATACATATAATTTGTGTATAAAATATAATCAAATTCATCAATTATAAATATATAAATATAAATACTTGCTAGATTAAAAATATATTTTACATAATAAAAACTATAATTATAAGTATATATAGAGTATTATTTTATTTAAGGAGTGGTTCATTGTGTGTTTTATATAAAAAAATATATTTTATTAATTTTTAAAATAATAACTCCAAACTAAGTTTGGAGTCACCTTCTCAATCGGCGAAGCGCCTTAATATATAATGTTTTTTAACAGATAATATATTATTTTGTTATACTTTTTTAAAAGTATCAAGTTGGTTACTTATAAAGTAACAGGCGCTTCGCCGTTTAAGAAGGTATCTTTGTTACTTTCTTAGAAAGTAATTAAGGGAGGTCTGTATTTTCTATTATTATTCCGTAAGTTGATTTACCAATGAAGAAGCCGACTAGTAGTGTATTTGTTACTGTTAGGATATCTTTTAGTATTATTAATTTAGTGTATGATGCGAAGTTATTGGATATCAATAGCATTATATCATTAACGACGAACATGAGTATACCGAATATATATATTAATATTTTTATTGTTCTTGTGTGATTTTTTCTAAAAACGAAGATGAGTATTATTGTTGTTAATATTATTAAAAATTGTAGTATGAATAATATTATTATGCTTTTGTTAAATGATTCTTTTTGTGTTAATATATTTTCAGATGATATTATTATATTTTGTCTATCTGTTTTATTGTTTGTTATAATATTTGAATCATTAAATATATCGTTTATGAAGTTATTATCATCTTCATTAGCTTCAGTATCATTTTCATTATTTAATAAATCACTTAATGTGTTATCTGTATCTTCATCAGAATTGTTTATGTTGTTGTGATTTTTTTTATTTATTTTTTGGTTAATATTTTTTGTTTTATCTTTAATATTATCTACGTCTTTTTTTGCTTCCTTAAAACCAGTATCAATTTCTTTATAAGCTTTAGTTATTTTAGTTTTATTATCTTTATATTTTTTCTTCAAGTTTGCTAGCTTTCCGGTCAAACTATCTAGTCCGAATATATTTAGTGTTGTCGAAAAATATAAAGACATTACAGTATTTATTAATGTCTTCATTTTACTGTCGTGAGTTAACATTATTATTTATAATATCCAAAAAAAAAATAAAAATTCAAAAAAAACAGTAAATTTTTACTAATAATTAGTGTATATTGATGATGTATTTTTATTTTTTTATTTAATGTGCATTTAACAAAAAACTAAGATCGGTATAATGAATAGTAAAAATAATGATGACATAGTTTATGATATAAAAAACTTTTATACAGATTTAACCCATTTAGCAGAGAACAATTTATTAATGCCTTTTTGTGGTAGAGATGATATTATTAATGAGATAATAGATGTTTTAAATAGGAAGATAAAGAGTAATGTCATTTTATTAGGAGAGCCTGGTGTTGGTAAGACGGCAATAGTAGAAGGTTTAGCTAGTAGAATTGTTAATGGTAAGGTACCTATATCTTTAATAGGTAAAAAGATTTATAGTTTAAATATTGCAGAGCTTATTGCTGGTAGTAAGTATAGAGGTGATTTTGAAGAAAGATTGAATAATGTTTTAAAAAATATTATAGATACAGGTTCAGGGATATTGTTTATTGATGAGATACATACTATTATAAACACTGGTGGTAATTTCGGATTAGATATTGCCAATATCTTAAAACCTATCCTAGCTAGATCTAATTTTAAATGTATTGGAGCAACAACAAATAATGAATATTACAAGACATTTGCCAATGGTGATGATGCTTTATTAAGAAGGTTTAAAAATATCAATATACCTGAGATGTCGCTTAATGACACTTATAAATTATTAAAGATGGTTAAAAAGTCTTTTGAAAATACGCATAAAGTTCATTATAGTAATAAGATATTAAAAGAGTGTATTAATTTGTCTAATATATTTATTTTGAATAGGAAATTTCCAGATAAAGCTATAGATATATTAGATAATACAGGTGCTTCATGTTCTCAAAAGAGTTTACCATCTGATTTAAAAAAGATATATAATAAAATTGTTAATTTAAGAGCTAAAAAGTTCGAATATATACAGACTTATGAATATTCAAAAGCAATTAAAGTTAGAGATGAGATTAGAAATTTAACAAATAAAATTAATGTTAATGTTAATGAAAAAGTAGATACATATAAAACAATAAAAATAGATTCTATAGTTTCTGTAATATCAAGAATTTCAAATATAAATGAAGATATTTTATATTGTTATGTTAATAAGAAAAATTATGTTTTAGATAAAAATATAGATTGTAGTTTAGAATTAAAGAATGCAATAGAAAAATGTGTTAATATATTTATAAAAAAGTTATATTATTATAATTTAAGTCATGTACCTATTTGTAGATTTATATATGTTAAGCAATATTGTAATAATTGTAAGAGTTTTGCAGAGATGTTAGTTTCTGTAATATATAAGGTTAAAGATAATTTTTTATATTTAGATATAAATAATTTTGTCAATGATAATGATACGTTTTCAGATGTTGAGAAATTAAATAGTTTAATTGAAATATTAAGTAATAAGATCATCAAATATTCAAATCTAGTTGTTGTTTTTGATAATATAGAAAAGACTAATATGTTGATTTTAGAGTTTATTAACAAGATCTTTACTACTGGTAGTTTTCAAAATAATTTTTATATGAATATTAATTGTAAAAATGTTGTTTTCATATTAGGAACATCTAAGATGAATATAAAAAGTAATAAGATAGGTTTTTATAATAGTAATAAGATTCAAGATACAAATTTAGCATATTGTTTTTCTAACAACATAAAGGAAATGTTTTTAAATATTATGAATTCTTCTGATTTTGTATTTTATGATAATGATGACAATATGTGTTTAATAAGATCTGAAATATGTAAAGAGATAAGTAGGTTAAATGCGTTAGTTAGTGATTATGGTTATAAATTTAATGTTTCCGATGATGTCATTGATAAGATAATTTTATTATATAATCAGGATGGGTGTAATAGTACAAAAACTGTTAATGATTTTATTTTAAAAAACTTAGGTCATAATGTTTTTCAATATATATGTGAGAAAAATATGAAAATGTATAATAAAAATATAAGTGTAAAATTAATAAATGGTGAGATATCTATAGAAAATATGTAAAATACTAAAATTTTAATATAAATAAAGTTTTATTTAAAACAACATTTTTTATACAATGGTCAAATTCAGTATATGTTTCAATTGACAAATATAATTATCTTATTATTAAAAAATCAATAACTTAATATATATAATGAGAATTTATTTAAAAAGAGATGATGAAATAGAATTAATACGACAATCTGGAGAAATATTAACTGATGCAATAAAATTAGTTGGTGAAAATATAAAACCAGGTGTAAGTTTATTAGAATTAGATAAGATCGCTGAAAATTATATTATTTCTAGAGGTGCTGAACCTAGTTGTAAAGGTTATGATGGTTTTCCTGGAACATTATGTTTATCTGTTAATAATATCGTTGTTCATGGTATTCCTAATGATTATAAACTTAAAGAAGGAGATATAATTTCTGTAGATTGTACTGTAAAATATAAAGGATATTGTAGTGATTGTGCTTATACATACGGTGTTGGTAATATTAAAGAACAAGATAAAAAACTATTAGAAGTTACAAAACAAAGTCTTTTTGAGGCTATAAATATAGCCCAAGTTGGTAAAAGATTAGGAGATATAGGTTATACAATAGAAAATTATGTTAAAAAAAATGGTTTTTATATTATAGAAGAATATGGTGGACATGGTATTGGAAAAGGTATTCATGAAGATCCTATAGTAGAAAATAAAGGTAAAAAAAACACAGGATATAAGATATGTAATGGTTTAGTATTAGCTATTGAACCAATAACATCAATATCTACTGGAGATACAAATGTATTAGATAATGGATGGGATGTTATAACTAAAGATGGATGTAATGCAGCACATTTTGAAGCTACAATAGGTTTTTATAACAACAAAACAATAATTTTAACAGATATAAATAAATGTGAAGTATAAACAATACAAAATAAAGATATATTATTAAAATAAAATTTTTTATAAAAAACTATAATGTTTGTAACTTAAATATATAGATATAATGTCAGATATAGAATATAGATTATTTGATCCAAAAGAGGATTTTGTTTTTAAAGCATTATTTGGTACTGAAGAAAATAAAAAACTTTTAATTTCGTTATTAAATTCGATTTTAAAAGGAAAACCGTATATTAAGAATCTTTCATTAAATAATAGTGAATTAACTAAGATTTTAGAACCTAATAAATCATCAAGACTTGATATATTAGCGACTAGTGATGATGGAATTAAGTTTAATATAGAGATGCAATGTAGAAAGACTAATAATCTACCAACTAGAACATTATTTTATACTTCAAAAATATATGCAAAAGATCTTAAAAAAAACGAAGATTATAATAAAACTAAAGTGATTTCTATATGGCTTTTTGGAGAAAATGTTACAGATAGAAAGTCAGCTATTAATGAAGCTTATGTTACATTCCAAAAGAATGATAAAGATCCATATGAGATAATGACTAACAATTTGAGGATTATATATTTAGAATTGGATAAATATATTGTAAGTGATGAAAATATTAAATATAAATTATCTAAATGGGTTGATTTTTTAAAAGATCCAATTAATTTATATAAGGAAACTGTTGAAGATGAAGATATTAAACAAGCTCGAGAAACATTAAATTATATAAGTACTGATGATAAAGAAAGATCAATTTTAGATTCAATTCAGAAATCTAGAAATGATTTTTATAATGATATGACAGCTGCTAAAGAAGAAGGAATTGAAGAAGGTTTAAAAGAAGGTTTAAAAGAAGGATTAGATAAAGGTTTAAAAGAAGGTAAAATAGAAATAGCTAAAAATATGTTGAAAAAAGGATTAGATATAAATTTAATTTCTGAATTATCAGGTTTAGCAATAGAAGAAGTTGAAAAATTAGATAAATAATGAATTATAAAATAAAGTGTTAATTTTATATTAATAAATGAATTTCCAAGAGTAAATTTTTTATTTTTTTATTAAAATTTTAATTACTATTGTTATTATTTGTTATTTCCTTTTTAGATATAAATTTATATTCACCAACGTTAAGATTATCTTTAGTAAGACCACAATAATAATAACGATCTAAAAACTTTACATTATAACCTAAATATTCAAAAGTACGTCTTATTATTCTATTTCTTCCAGAATGCATTTTGACATTTATTTCTTTTCTATTTTCAAATATTTTAATATCATCAAATTTAAAATATCCATCTTCTAAACTTACTCCTTTTAATAAATTTTTTTCATCTTTAATATCTAACGGCTTATCTAATATTACATTATATTTTTTTACTATTTCTGAAGATGGATGTGTTAATTTATGAGCTAGATCACCATCATTAGTTAATAATAATAAACCAGTTGTATTTCTATCTAATCTACCAACTGGATATATCTTATTACTATTGTCTTTATTATTCTTTAATATAGGTTTTAATATATCTAATACTGTTTTTCTACCTCTATCATCATGACATGAACATATATAATTTTTAGGCTTATTTAGAAGTATATATTTGTAGTTAGTAATTGGTTTTATAATTTTTCCTTTATATTTAACAATATCATTATCTTTTACATCAGTACCTAATTCTGTTATAATATGCCCGTTTATAGAAATATCTCCATTAGATATTAATATATCAGCTTTTCTTCTAGAGCATAATCCTGAACTACTCAAATATTTGTTTAATCTCATTTTATTATTATATTAGTTATAATTTATAGTTAATATATATATTTTTTTTAATGATGTAATAATTTTTTCATATAAAAAAATATTGAGGTTATATTTATAAAATAAATATAAAAATTATAGTTATGATTTCAGATAAAGAATTTTGATGATAGCTGTTAAGTATAAGCTTATGATATACTATCTATTAGCTAATTGTTTTAGCGCATTATCAGGTGTTATTAATAAATATTTTATTAAGCACGGTTATTATGATCAAGGTACACAGATGTTAGATGTTACATTTCATTCTAATGTTTATAATGTTATCTTCTATTTTATTGTTTATTTTTATTTTAAAAAGCAAGATAAGATTGACTTTTCATTAAAGAAGACTTTTTTATCAAAACGAGAATTAGGACAAATATTATTATTTGCTATTCCTATATATGCAGCTGCTTTAAAATTAATGATGTTTCAGAAAATGCCTATATCTTATGTAGAGATATCTGCAATGATAAAACCGTTTATAGTATTGTTTTTAGCACTTTTAATATTAAAAGAAAAGTTCTATTCATATTATATTGTATATGCATCTATAGCTATATGTGGTTTTTTAGTATCTAATTATGATAAAGTCTTTAATGGAGGTTTTAGTAATGGTTCTTTTACAGATTTACAAAAGATAATTTATTATATTATTATTGCAGCTATTGGTGATATTACTAGAAGATATTATTGTAGAAAGTGGAATAATGCATTACAAGCTATATGTGTAGAAGTTATTATATTTTTCATATATGGTTCTTTGTATTTATTGTATTATAATAAGATATCGTTAAATATATTACTAAATCCATGTACATTTCTTTATGCATTAACAACATTTTCGCATCATATATGTATTATATTAGGAGTACAAAGAGCTAAGTCTGTAGCTGCTTTAGAGATAGTTAACTTCTCTAAGATAGTATTTTCATTATTATTCTGTGTTTTAATATTAGGCGAACGTCCAAGTTTAATGAGAATATGTGGTGCTATTATAATTGCAATAGCTATTATGTTGTTTAATAATCATCGACGTAGAAATGAAATGCTAGAAAAAATATCTAAAGAAAATGAAAATAAAAATTAAAATAAAAACTAAATAATTTTTATTTTTTAAATATTTTTTTTAAATATAGATATACCAGTTATATGGATATTTTTAAAAATAAATACTATAAAGTATTTCCACTATCGATATTTATAACAAAATGTACCGAAGAAGAAGTAACTTTTAATGATAATGGTAAAATATTAATTTATAAAGACAAAATAAGTTTAAATGAAACAAAATTAAGTTTTACTTATGACAGTAATAGTTATATTTATCAGAATAATAAAGGCTTCATTATTAATAAAAATTTAGATATTAATAATTTTCTTAATGTAGATTGTTATTTGGATCATGGTACTATTTTTAATAGTAAAATAGAAATAAATATTATAAAAGAAAATTTAAAAGATTATTGTATTGGTGAAATAGTTATTTTTAATAACGATGATAAGGAGGTAAAGTTAAAAAATAAAATCATTAATACTGATTATCAATATCAACTACATTACTTTCCAAAATTACAATTAAATAATTTGAAATTTAAGTTAAATGATAAAGATTTTGAGATTACATTTAAAGAAAATTTAAGTGAAAAATCTTTATATGATATTGTTTATAATTATCAAAATACAAAAAAAACTATCAATTATTATGATATTATAAAAGAAATAATTAAAAATATTTGTAGTGACTATAATGAAAATTATATTTTAAAAAAAATAAACACTAAAGCCTTTGATAAGAATAATAATGAAAATAATAAAGGCATTTATAAAGAATTTTTAGATTGTTTAATGAATGGAAGAAATTTAACAATAGATTTAGGATATGAAATTGAAATAAAAGATGTTTTATTAAATGATAATTTGTCAAAAATATATAAAATAGAAAATAGTAAAAAGGAAGAAATAATAGCTCTATTAAATGGTGAATATGAAGAAAAAAATTATTTATCTTTACAAAAAAAATTAGACCAAAGTGAAAATTTTAAATGTATAATAATAGAAAATGGAGAAATAGATAAAGATATAGAGAATCTTGATGATGTAACAATAACAATTACTGAAGATAAAGGTAAAGGTGAAAATAAAGTTATAGTTCCTAAACAATGTACAATAAAATTTAAAGCTGGTAA
>Ga0256405_10009027_pt1 | contig 13863 bp, 14 predicted proteins | sample RumenRJG_02DNA_FD_189096 | JGI IMG/M metagenome (GOLD analysis project Ga0256405, IMG submission 189096) | Bovine rumen microbial communities from Lethbridge, Alberta, Canada - RJG_02 | ecosystem: Host-associated > Mammals > Digestive system > Stomach > Rumen | place: Canada: Alberta...
CAAGCGCATCGTCTATGTCAGCTGTGACCCCGCCACCCTGGCAAGGGATCTGAAGAAACTGGCGGAGGGCGGATACAGGCTGGACTATGTGCAGCCAGTGGATCAGTTCGCGCATACGGTGCACGTCGAGACCGTTTGTTCACTACATCGGGCAAATGCCTAGAAATCCTTCCTTCCCGCGATGCCGACACGGATAATTCCGAGGACACAAAGGCTGAAAAAGCCCGAGTTTATGCGGAATTTTACGATTCCGAGCAGAAAGAAAACTACATCGAGATACTCCAATTCACTCATTTTTCAAAGTTCTGGAACTTAAATCCGAGCAAGAAAAAAGGACCCAAAAAAGAGAAAATATCGAGTATCAGAGTTTCGGTAGTTTTGCACCTCGTATGCGGGAACACATCTAAAGGGAGTCCGTAATTTCTTCAACTGAATTATAAAAATGTGAAAAAAGCGTTTGTTTTCAAGGGTTTTTGAAAGCAGACGCTTTTATGTTTACAGGAAATCAGGAGGAGGAAAGGATTGATGACGAACGAAGAGAAGATGTATTCATTAGGAAGTTACGCATCAGGCGCGTGCAATGGAATGGTCCGAATCTGTGATCTGCAGGAATTTTCCGATCATCCATTTAAGGTTGTAAAGGATGCCGCAATGTATGAACTCATGGAGAGCATCAGACTGGAGGGCGTGCTTGTACCGCTCTTGATCAGGCCGGCAGAACAGGATGGAAAATATGAAATCATAGCGGGACACAGACGTAAAATGGCGGCTGAATGGGCAGGCCTCACAGAAGTGCCGGCAATCGTCCGGAATCTGGATGATGATCAGGCTGTAATCGCAATGATTGACAGCAATCTGCAGAGAGAAAGGATCCTGCCGAGTGAAAAGGCATATGCTTATAAGATGCGTCTGGAAGCCATGAAGCATCAGGGAAAGAGAATGCATGTGGAATTGACTTCGGCTCAAGTTGAGCCGAAGCTGCAGGATGGCAGAGGCAAGAAGAATGAATCATTGAACGTTATGAAAGTGGCATCCGGACGCAGCAATGAGCTGTTGGCAAAGCAGGTAGGGGAAAATGTCAATCAGATCAAGCGGTATATACGCCTGACTTTTCTGATCCCGCAGATTCTTCAGATGGTGGATGATGAAAAGCTGGCGATAACATCAGCGGTGGAAATATCCTTCCTGAAGGAAGAGGAGCAATATGAACTCTATGCGGTTATGGATCTGGAGCAGACGATACCGTCCCTGTCACAGGCAAACAGGATGAAAAGAATCAGCCAACAAAAAGGTCTTGATATGGATAAAATCTACAGTATCCTGATTGAAAGAAAACCCAATCAGAGGGAACAGGTGAAGATTCCGATGGATCGGATACAGCAGTATTTTCCAAAAGACTTTACACCATCGCAGCAGATTGATCTTATAGAGAAGCTGCTGGCGGGATGGGCAGAGAAGTATCTGAAATAGTAACAGACAAAGAGAATAGCACAATGATTTCTGAATGCAGGCGTGTAAAAAGCGTCTGCATTTTTGTGTTTAAGGATTCATGACGAAGGTACAGACGATTTTGAAATAAATGATTTTGAAGATGAAATAGCAAAAGAGAAAAGGAGGAGTAATAGATGTCGGAAGTTTTCAGAGTAGAGCGTAATAGAAACTTTACAGTTATGTGCAACCACCACCTCAAGAACAAAGAATTATCTCTAAAGGCAAAGGGATTGCTTTCCATCATGCTGAGTCTTCCGGATAGCTGGCACTATAACATAAAGGGGCTTGCATCCTTAAGCAGGGACGGAATTGACGCGGTCAGAGCAACCTTAAAAGAACTTGAAGCACATGGGTATGTGACCAGAAACCGGTTGAGAACGCCAGAAGGCTTTTTATCAGATATGGAATATATCATCCGTGAAATACCCGAGGGAGTATCTAATTGACAGAGGTTCCTATATGGACATTTTACTATGCAGGGTTTACCTGTATTGGAACTTCAGATGACTGGAGAATCCAGTATTGGAAAAACCAATATAGGTAAATCCCATGCTATTAAATACTTATGGGAAAAAGAACTAATAGATAAAGGATTAAAGGATAAAAAATGTAATCGATAAAATATCTTATCGTATCTATATGTTTTCGATGAGATACGATGCGATTAGAATCCTCAAGCGTCAAAGATAAGCGCTTTTGCCTGATAATGGAGCTACATGTGACGTGCATGATCGCCGGACAGCGGTCAGGAAAAACTTTGCAAAACAGAACCAGTAAAAGGAAAAATCAGCATAGATGATTGCTACTTACAGAACATTAAATTTGCTTATTTGAAAATATAGAAACGAAAGCGAAGGGAGAAGATATGAAAAAGGAAACAAAGATCAAAAACACAAATATCCGGCTTGATCTTCTGAAGCCGGAGGACAGAAAGGCCTGGGAATATCTCCAGACAATGGATCGCAAAAGATATAAATCGTACAGTAAAGCAATTGTTATAGCGGTAAATGATTACTTTTCACGGCAGGAGCAGTTGGAAAAGGATCCTTATCTGGAAACCAGGGCAAAAGAGGATGCTTTTCTTGAAAGGATTTTGAAGACGGTGAGGGAAGGAGCAAAGGAAGCAATGCCGGAAGCAGCATTGACTGAGTTTGTGGAACTACTTCAGAAAACGGCGGTTTTAAGTCAGAAGGAGAAGTCTGAACCGGGAACAGAAAAAAACCCGGAAAAGATTTGAAACAGTAAAAAAAGATCTGTCACTATTCTATTATTGGTGCAGCAAAAGATTGTATTGTTGCATAAGGGGCTAAAACAATAGAGCAAGTTCCGCCTGTGTATAACACATTTCTCAGTTCTGAGAAACCCGTTCTCCACGGCTGGCTTGATGGGGATTCCGCTCCCCATTCCCTCGGTCCATTTTCAATCATCCAGTGCGTTGCAACTATAAACAGAAAATGGTTTTGGCTCACATCCTGTGTTCGCAGCGCTGGTTTTCCAGGGAAAAGATCAGCGGATATTACATATGAAATTGAATCGAACAGAAAAGTTTTAAAGGTGTCGCAAAAAAGTACGCCTTTGTTTTTTTAACACACAGGAACTTATATTCAAATATCAAAGAGGATGAAAATGCATATATACGATATTTTTGAGAAAACAAAAGCCATCTCTGCCGCGACTGGCAGAGATGGCTTTATAGAAATGCAAGAAAAGGAAACAACGGCCAGGAATCTGATTTCTTTGATGTTAAAAAATGTTCCTCTATCTGTCAACTTACCGATGAGGAATGAACGACATTCTTATCTTTGGTAGTCTCTTCGTTATAGTCTATTGCTTCCGGTTCTGGGTTGGTTTGTATCGTTTCCTCCCCATGAGTCGCACTGCTGTAATAAATGTAGACCATGGTCACAGCTGCAGTAAGTCCTAAATATAGAGGACCTGTATTCTTTTCATTAAGAGCACTTATTATATCTGCAGCATTTTTAAAAAATTCACTTACCATAAAAACCTCCGTATTTGCATGGTTGAGTTATTAAATATATTTTGGCCAATTGCATTCCCGTCCACATGTAGTTATGATATATCTATATTATGACCGCATCAATTCGACAATTTATTTATAATGACCGCATAAAGGAGGTAAACATGCCAAAGCAAAATGTTAAAACGGTTCCAGTGATTATTGATGTTTTTCGTGAAATATTAAACAGGAAGGGAAGTAGCATACGGAAGCTGGGATCAGAGTCAAGCATTCAATGTTCAGAAAAGACTATAAGGCGGGAGTTGAAAGAAAAAGGTGGATTACGTCAGCAATATGTGGATCAAATAGCGAGATATCTAGATGTAGATTCGCGATTGTTGACAGGGGAGTTGGTAAAAGCGGCGTTCGAAACAGAGGATGTGAAAAACCGTATGTTGCTACTATATCCGCTTGAACATATAGAAAACTATCCATACTTTCGAGAAGAACAGAGCAGACTTTATATGGAGGGGATTGATGAAACAATACGAAGGGTTTTGTCTTTATTTGAGATATCTTACCATCAATATGAAATAAAAAGTTTTGATGAACAGTATGATTTTCATTATGATATGATATCGGCTCTCACACCAATTATGTATAAGCATTTTGACAGGGACGGCTATGGAGATACTGAAAGAACATCCTTCCAAAAAGTTTTACATGACCTGGAAAATTATAAAGATGAGTATTATTTCAGAAGGTATTTGGATATATCTTTGAGGAATGAGTTGATTTCCAATCCACCTGCCGGTTATAGCAAAAAACAGATTGAAAAAATGACGATTGATGAGTTGGATGCTCTTGATAATTACATACAATATGCGGAAAAGGATAAATAATAATTTTGATACAAGGAAAGAAATAATGTTTCACCTCATCAGAGGAAGGAGATGGATAAACTATTAAGAATGATCACAGGCGCAACGGCTTGGATGGAGTGGTACCTCGTCCTTAATCCAAATCTTGAGGATGAAGAATAATATCAGGTTAAAGCAAAAATCATAGAGGGAGAAAGGGTATGGCAATTAGAGAAGCTTCAGAGGCGCGAAGGAGAGCGGTCAGAAAGCATGATGCGGAGAGAGTTGACAGGGTAACAATCCGGCTCCCGAAGGGCAGCAAAGAGATTATTAAAAAGGCTGGGTATTCTGTCAATGAGTATGTTATTAAGGCTGTAATGGAACAGCTAAGGCGTGATGGAATTATAGGGGAAACAGAAAAATGAGGAAGATAGGCTCATCACTTGAAGGTGGTGGGCTTCTTTCCGTTTTGGTAGAAAACAGATGTTTGGTTCATCATCCAATTTGAACAACGATGCATCTATACCTTTCGCAGAGAATTCCTCAAAGCATCGGATGATTTTTTCAGTCCAAAGCGTTCCGCTTGCAGATACTTTGCTTACAGACGGCGGAGGTCTCACGGTCGTAGTTTTACGGGCTTGAAGCGGCGATTGATCCTGTCATGCCCGGAAAAGTAGATTCCCGTAGGATCAGCTCCGTATCGACGAGGATGGGCTTTGGAATCAGCTCCGGCTGCTCAATCATGTCCGCCAGGAGTTCACAGGCGGAATAGCCCTGTTGGTAACTGGACTGGCTGACAGTGGTGATGGACGGGCAGGTCATGGCGGTGAGGTCGAGGTTGTCGAAGCCGACGACCATCAGGTCCTGCGGAATCCGCAGGCGGAAGCGGCTGGCAGCCCGCAGTACGGCTACGGCATAAATATCGGAAACGGCGAAAAACGCATTGGGCCGGGTATCTTCGTTCAGCAGGCGGCACACGGCGGAATAGGCCAGGGCATAGTTAACCTCCGGCAGCTGGACAATCCAGTTCTGCGGCACGAAATTTTCCGCTTCGCGCATCGCGTCCAGAAAACCTTCCTGGCGGTGGCGGGCATAGCGGCAGCTTAAGGAGGAGTTGATGAGCGCGACCTTGTTGCAGCCGCAGGCGATCAGGTGCGCGGTGGCCATACGAGCGGCGGCCCGGTCGTTGATGCTGACGTAGGGGTAGTCAGTATTCTCATTGTGTTCCGAGCACTGTACCAGGGGGACGATGGCGCGTATCCTTGCCAGTGCTGCTTCATTCAGGGAAACCATGAGGATCACGCCCGAAGCTCCGATGCTCTCCAGGAGGCCGCAGAAAGTATCCAGCGCTCCGCCGCCCAGCAAAGATTCATGGATCAGCACGCTGTAGCCGTGCATCCTTGCGGACGTCTGGATCCCCCGCAGGATCTCGTTATAAAACGTGTTGACGATTCCCGGAATGTTTACAACGATGACAGGTTCCCGGCGCGGTGGTGCGATTTCCTTCGGGGCATCCTTTGTCACACCGAGCTCCTTCATGGCCTTTTCTATTTTTTCCGCGGAGTCCGGGCGCACCCGTCCCCCTTCCCTGAGATAACGGGACATCGTGGCCGGCGAGACGCCGGCCTTTTCCGCAATCATGGCTGCAGTGATCTTCTGCTCCATTTCTTTTTCCACCTTTCTCCTATATTCTTATATCTTTTCTTTTGTATTCTTTCTTTTGTGTTTCACTCATTATACAAAAGGAAGAAATATATTTCAATAAATCTTTCAAAAAATAAACCTTCTTTCATTTTAGGAACCACCATTTCTTTCATTATATATTGCCGTTTTCATTTTACAGAGAGGAAGACCATATTTCTGTGCACGGATATGCGAAAGTGATGAGTACACAGCAAATCAGTATGATGGCTCCGTCCTGTCTTTTGAGGATTTTCCGGCTGGAAACAGCGGACAAATCGTTCTCCAAAGAAAGAGAAGTGAAATATATTTCATTATTATTTCATATAATCATAAATAACGCATAATTTTAAGGGGAAATTTCAGATAATCTTCCAAAAATGAAATAAAACAGAAATTTTCCTTGCAGACCCTTAGGAAATACTGTAAGATGATTTCAGAAATAAGAAAAACAGCACAGAGAAATGAAACGGATTTCAGTTGTTCGTTTCAGGAAACAGTCAGATCAGACAGGGCTGTCCTCTGAAAACGGGCCGGCAACAGGCAGCACAAACGGATAAAGGCGACGAAGAGTTTGTAAAAAGGAGGAAATTATTATGAAGGTTGGTATCATCGGCTGCGGTAAGATCGCACAGGTCCGGCATCTCCCCGAGTATGCGGACAACAAAGATGTTGAAATCGGCGGTCTCTTTGATTTCAACATGGAACGGGCCGGGGCGCTGGCCGCTCAGTACGGCGGGAAGGCATATGCCTCGTCGGACGAGATGCTGGCGGATCCGGAGATCGATGCGGTCAGCATCTGCGTTGCGAATGTCGCACATGCGGAGCTTAGCATCAAGGCGCTGAACGCGGGGAAACATGTGCTGTGCGAGAAGCCCATGGCGATTACCCTAAGGGAGTGCTACGACATGGTGGACGCGGCGAAGAAAAACGGGAAAATCCTGATGATCGGACAGAACCAGCGCTTCACGAAAGCCCATCAGCATGCAAAGAAGCTGATTGAGGACGGCGCGATCGGAACCCCGATCCTGTTCCGCACGACATTCGGGCACGGTGGTCCGGAGACATGGAGTGTGGACGGCGGCAAAAACACCTGGTTCTTTGACAAATCGAAATCCTCGATGGGAGCCATGGCGGACCTGGGCATCCACAAGACGGACTTGATCCAGTATCTGTTAAACGACAGAATCGTCGAGACGACCGCCAAGGTCGTGACGCTTGATAAGCGGTACGAGGACGGGACGCTGATCGGCGTGGATGACAACGCGGTCTGCATTTACAGGACTCAAAAGGGAGTGCTCGGGACCATGACCGCCAGTTGGACGCTTTACGGGGAGGAGGACAATTCCACAAGGATCTGCGGCACGGAAGGGATCATGAAGATCTATGAGAATCCCGCCTACTCCATTGAAATCGTCAAACGCGGAGGAGAGAAGATCTTCTATGAAATTGAAGCGATCCAGACCAATGACAACCAGACCAAATCCGGCATCATCGACAAGTTCGTCGAGGCGGTTGTTTCCGGACAGGAACCGGAAGCGAGCGGAGAGAATGTCCTCAACGCAATGAAGGCGGTGTTTGCCAGTGTTGAATCCAGTGAGACGGGCAGGGCAGTCGAGATCAAATGACAGATCCGATTGGACGTTAACATATCCTGTATAGGAGCATTGAAAAAAGAATTCCGGGCAGAGAAAAAAGCAGGATAAAGAAAAAGCAAAGCGAAGAAATAAGCAAGGCAAACAATAATTAAAAGGGAAGAAAAAGCAAAGGAGAAAAAGATGAAGGCATGGATCAAAAAAGCTGCGGCAGCAGCGATGGCGGCGACAATGGCGGTTTCCCTGATGGCCTGCGGGGGCGGTTCCTCCTCCGGCAGCAGCGCATCCGGGGACGGGGCAGGCGGCAGTGGGACACACATCTACGTCCTGACCCCTCCCGAAGACCACGGCTGGACTGGCTCCGTCGCGACCTTCGCGAAAGAGAAAGTGGAAGAAGTCAATAACGGCGGCACCTACAGCGCGGAACTGATCACCTCCGCCAGCGCGGCCGAGCAGATCACTAATATCGAAGATATCCTTTCCAAAGGTGAAAAAGACATCGCCATGGTCATCCAGCCGATCGACGACACCGTCGAATCCGCGATCCGGCAGGTCGTGGACGCGGGCATCCCCTACACGGCGTTTGACCGTATCATCGAGGGCGTTGCCGATTCCGCCGTCTCCAACGTAAAGGGCGATAACCAGGGCATCGGCGCCGGCGCGGCCGCTTACTTCGTGGGCCTCGGCCTCAAGCCCGGAGATGCCGTCTATGTCTACGAAGGCGACACCTCATCTGTAACCAATCTCCGCGACAGCGGTTTCACCGGATATCTTTCCGGCGAGCTTGAATTTGACGGCCAGAGGATCGCAGACGACGCAAAATGGACAGAAGCAGATCTCGCTTCCATCACCTACTCCGGCGCCATGAACTGGAGCCGTTCCGACACCAAGACCTCCTTCGAGTCCCTAATGGGTGACGCCTCCAACGCGAAGACAAAGTGGTTCTACGCGGAAGACGACGAACTGGCAATGGGCATCCTTGAGGCGCTCGACGGCGGCGGCATCGACGACAATGCCAAGTCCGCCTTCATGTCCGGCCAGCCGGTCATCACCGGCTGCGGCGGCCTGGATGAGTTCTATGCCGTCCTCCGCGGTGAGACCTTCGCAGACATCGCTTCCCAGTGCGGCGGCCTGATGTCTGTCACCTACAGTCCTTCCATGATCCAGACCGCGATCCAGGATATGGTCGACCATCTTGACGGCAAGGAAGTCGAACAGGACCACATCATCCAGTGCGAAAACGTCACAGCGGAAAATGTGGCCGAGTATCCTTCTTTCTGAAAAAAAGCTGAAAAACAATGACTGTCATGTCTCCCCCTGAGACTGGACGGTTACGGAAAATCATACATACCTGTGGCACCGGCTGCCATGCTTAACGAACAAATAAAACGCACAGACGCTGCGGGGACGATAGAATATCGTGCCCGCAACGGTAAAAAAACAGAAAAGGAGGATGCAAATGAGTCTGCTGACAATGGAGGGGATCCGGAAGTCCTTCGGCCCGGTCTCCGTTCTCAAGGATGTCCGGCTCATGATCGAAAAGGGCGAGGTGCACGCGCTGATGGGAGAAAACGGCGCGGGCAAATCCACCCTGATGAACGTACTTACGGGCGTCCACCAGAGGGATGCGGGAACCATCGTCTTTGACGGCGAGGAATTCCACAATGTCACGATCAAATATACAGAGGAAAAAGGGATCGCATTCGTGCATCAGGAGCTGAACCTGTTCAACGACCTGAAGGTGTTTGAGAATATTTTCCTCGGAAAAGAATATGTCAACAAGTTTGGAAAACTGGATAAAAAACGGATGATCGCGGAGTCGCGAAAGCTCTTTGAGGAACTGGGCGTCGACATTGACCCGGACGCGGTGGTCTCCGACCTCAGGACGAGCCAGAAGCAGCTTCTGGAGATCTCCAAGGCCCTGTTTTTTAAGGCCAAGCTCCTGATCCTGGACGAGCCGACCACCTCACTCAACAACGACGAGGTCGACCATCTCTTCGGCATCATCCGCAACCTGAAGGCACAGGGGACTTCTTTTATCTTTATTTCCCATAAGATGCCGGAAATCTTCGAGATCTCGGACCGTTATACGGTGTTCAGGAATGGCACGTATATCGGGGAGGGAAAGATCAGCGAGACGACCCCCGAAAAGATCACCCAGATGATGGTCGGCGAGGGCTACTCCAAGTCGGACGCTTACCAGCCGCGTCCCGTCGGGGAGGAAATCCTCTCTCTGAAAGATTATTCCGGCGACGGCTTTTCACATATCGACCTGTCGGTGAAAAAAGGCCAGGTCATCGGCTTTACCGGCCTGCAGGGATCCGGCAGTTCCGAACTGATGCAGAGCATGTTCGGCTTCACGCCGGCGACGGGCGGCACCATGCATTTTAAGGGCAGGGACCTCACACATCACTCGATCCACCAGGCTATGCAGGCGGGAATCGGGCTCCTGGCGGCCAACCGCAAGGAAAACTCGGTCATCCCCGACATGACGATCCTTGAGAACGAATATATCGCGGAGCATACGCTTTCTGCGGCAAAGCTCCCCATCAACAAACGGGCGGAAGAAGAGAAATACCAGGGCTATAAAGCTTTGCTCAACATCAAGGCGGCAAGCAGCTCCGACTCCATCCTCTCCCTGAGCGGAGGCAACCAGCAAAAGGTCTTCATCGGCCGCTGGCTCAATACCGGCGCGGAACTTCTGCTCTTCGACAATCCCACGCAGGGCATCGACGTCGGAGCGAAGGCGGAGATCTACAAACTGATCATGAAGCTCGCCGAGGAGGGGAAGACCATCATTATCAACACGCTGGAGATCCCTGAGATCCAGCAGGTGGCGGACTTCTGTGTGATCTTCTACAACGGTTCCATCATCAAGATCCTGGAGCATGATGAGATCGAGGAGACAAAGGTTATGCTGTACTCGACCAACGCCGTGAACGCGGGAAAATAAGGCTTTTTGATGTAGATAGCGGAAACATAGACAAGCAATAGTTCTCTTTATTTCGGAGTGGATTCTGACCCCATCCTATAAGAAAAAGTGATTCGCCCGGCCAGGGAAAGGGCTGCGGGTAAACAACCCATTCGGCATGTATTCTGATAAGAAGCCGCAGACAATCATTCGAAAAAAACGCTAAGAGTTTCAAGATGGAGGTAAAAAAATGGGCGCAAAAGAAAGCGCAAAGAAACCCGGCAGCCCGCTGCTGAAGCTTGCCGGAAAATACAGCTTTATCATCGTTTTTGTACTGATCTTCCTGATCTATGTGATCTCCAGCAGCGGCCTGACCTGGGCCGGCGCGATGAACATCTTCCGCCACTCTGCGGTGGTGGGCATCATCGCCATCGGGATGGGCCTGATCTGCCTGACCGGTGAGATTGACCTGTCGGTCGGCTCCATGCTGGCGCTGGATTCCGGTTTTTCCGTCATCATCTTCAACATGACCGGGAGTATTATCGCGACACTGGTCTTCGCCATCCTGTTCGGCGCACTGTGCGGCATGGTCAACGGATTTTTCGTAGGTTACATCGGCATGCCGGCCTTCATAGTGACCCTGGCAACCATGCTGATCTACCGTTCCTTTTCCCAGTATTTCTGTCAGAGGATCGACAAGGCCCTCCTGGGCGGCGGCAGCTCCGTCTACAAGATGTCCCGCATCGGCGGCTATGACGCGATGTACGGCTTCGGCAACGGGCGCCTTGCGACCATCCCGATCGTCGGCATCCTGCTGATCCTTTTTACCGCCCTTTTCGTCTATATCGTAAACAACACCAAATACGGCAAGAAGGTCTATGCCGTCGGCAGCAACACCAAGGGTGCCCTTATGGCGGGCATCAATGTGAACCTGATCAAGATCTCCGTCTTCACCATCGCGGGCATCCTCGTCGGACTCTCTTCTTTCATGTGGATCGCGATGAACGCTTCCGCGGACCCCGCCACCACCGGCAGCAGCTATGAGATGTACGCCATCGCGGCAGTCGTCCTGGGCGGTATCAGCATGGCGGGCGGCAAGGGCAATTTCCTGGGCATCTTCTTTGGCGCGCTGTCCTACACCGTTATCGACAAGATCATCGTGGCGCTCAAGATGGACTCCCTGATCAACGACGCAGTCAAAGGCATCATCCTGATCCTCGTCATCATGATCCAGTATATTGGACCGAAGCTCAAGGAAAAGTTCGCCGCGAAGGCATGACAAACAAGACACAGATCCCATTGGAGAAACGGAAGGATGTTGATTCAGGCGAAAAACATGCGCCTGGGAGGAGAAAAACATGAAATTCGGACTTTTGACCGCCATCCTGGAAGGCATGGAATTTGAAGAAGCGGTGAACTTTGCGGCAGAAAACGGACTTGAGTGCCTGGAAGTGGCCTGCTGGCCCCGCTCCGGCGGCGCCAAACGCCGTTACGCCGGCGTCTCCCACATAGACGCGGAGGGACTGACCCCGGAAAAGGCCGCGCAGATCAGGCAGTACTGCGAAGAGAAAGGGGTGGAGATTTCCTCCCTTGGATACTATCCCAACACAATGGATCCGGATATCGAGAAAAGGAACAGCTACATCGCTCATATCCATGCGCTGATCGACGCGGCGGCGATGCTCGGCGTGAACATGGTCACGACCTTTCTGGGAAGGGACCACAAAAAGACCGTAAGTGAGAATCTTGAGACCGTGAAGGAAGTCTGGCCGCCCATCCTGGACCACGCAAAGGAAAAGGGCGTAAGGATCGCCATCGAGAACTGCCCCATGTGGTTTACCGACGACGAATGGCCGGGCGGGCAGAACCTCATGACCTCCCCCGCCAACTGGAGGAAGGTCTTTGAGATCCTTCCCTATGACAACTTTGGCATCAACTACGATCCCAGCCACTTCGTCTGGCAGCAGATCGACTACATCAAACCGCTCTACGAGTTTAAGGACAGGATCTTCCATGTCCACTACAAGGACATCAAGCTCTTTGCTGACAGGCTGGCGGATGTGGGAGTCATGGCGAACCCCCTCGAATACATGAGTCCCAAGCTTCCCGGGCTGGGAGACGTGGACTGGGGCCGTTATGTCAGTGCACTGACCGACATCGGCTACAAAGGCTGCTCCGTGATGGAGATCGAGGACAAGGCCTTTGAGGGAAGCCTCGAAGACGCCAAAAAGGCCGTGCTCCTCAGCGCAAAGTATCTGCGCAATTATGTGATCTGAAGAATTCAGTAACCACGCGGGCATTTGCCCAACAGCGCAGCGGATGGGCAAATGCATTGTAACCGTTCAGAACCCGGGGAAGTCTGAACAGTCCTGATCTGAAAACGTCAAAGCCGCGAAATAGGTGTTATAAAATAGGTGAAGGAAGTTATTATGGAACATTCAGGAAAAAGATTGATCGCACTGGATATGGACGGCACCCTGCTCACCTCGGACAAGAGGATCCTGCCGGAGACGGTGGCGGATATGCAGGCCGCTTCAGATGCCGGCAAGTATGTGTGCCTGTGTACCGGACGAGGGATCCCGGAGATTAGAGAGTATCGGAAAGAGCTCGCGCCGGTACGCTATGCGGTGCTTGAGAGCGGGGCCCTGGTGTACGATCTTGCTGATAGGACTGTGATCGCCGAGGAGGGAATCACGCGGGAAACGGTGGAAAAGATCGTTGCTGTCGGCAGGAAATATGACGGGATGCTGCATTTCCATTGTCCTTTTGACTGTGTGATCCAAAGGAATCAGGCAGAACGGGCCGGAGAGTACGGAATGGGGGTGTACAGGGAATTGTTCCTGTCGGTCGGTACTTTTGTGGGGGATATGGAAAAGGAAGCGAAACGCCATGCCTCAATCCCGAAGATTAACATCTATTTCCGCTCCGCAAAAGACCGGGAAAAGGGTTATGAAAAGCTGAAGGGTCTGCCGCTCACATTTGCCTTTGCGGAAGAGACATCCCTTGAGATGACGCCGGAAAGGGTGTCAAAGGGAACGGGACTGAAAAAGCTGGCAGCGCATCTGGGCATTGACATCAATGACGTGATTGCTGTGGGCGATGCGGATAATGACCGCATAATGCTCGAGACAGCGGGTTTTTCTGTGGCAATGGGCAACGCACTCGAAGATTTGAAGGCGTCTGTCGATGCCGTCACAGCCGACAATGATCACAACGGCGTTGGGGAAGCGATCAGGAGGTACTTATTGTAAAAATAGTCAAAAGGGAATGCAGTGCAGATGGTCCGGCACAGCTGTGCTGTGGCGAAGGTGATCGGAACAGCTTACCTGCTGCTGGACAGGTATTTTCTTTCTGTGCCGGCATTGAAGG
>Ga0256405_10009028_pt1 | contig 13861 bp, 14 predicted proteins | sample RumenRJG_02DNA_FD_189096 | JGI IMG/M metagenome (GOLD analysis project Ga0256405, IMG submission 189096) | Bovine rumen microbial communities from Lethbridge, Alberta, Canada - RJG_02 | ecosystem: Host-associated > Mammals > Digestive system > Stomach > Rumen | place: Canada: Alberta...
TTTCGGCTCTTTCATGGCAATTTCTCGAAAGGTATTCACCTGCGAAGCCGATTGCTATGTTTCACTCAGAATGACCACACTGGTCAGACTGGATTCAAAATATGCCCCTTTTTAAAGTGGGCTCAACTATTAAAAATTAAAATAACCATGAAAAAACTAATGTTGATCGTGGCCTGCGTGGCCACATTGGGGCTGGCATCGTGCACAGGCGTCAGCTATCTGAACAACACCGTACAGACCGACGTGGTGCTGTCGCAGAACAACTACCGCATCCTCGACAAGGTCGAAGGCACATCGGAGAGCACCTATGTCCTCGGCTTCGGTGGATGCAGTGAGAAGTCGCTCAAGGACAATGCCGTGAACGACATGTTCCAGAAGGCCAATCTCAAAGATGGCCAGGCGATTGCCAACATCACCTACACCACCTCTGTGAAGACCATCCTCGGTATCTACACCGAGATGACCGTCACTGCACACGGCAACATCATCGAGTTCACTCGCTAAGCGCGCACGGTGCACCCGAAACGACAGAGAGCCCCCGAAAGCCATGGCTTCCGGGGCTCTCTTTTTTTTCTCCTGTGGTGTACACAATAAAATGACAAAGCACTCGTTTGAATAGAAAAAACAAAGACAGAATGACACGTAAGACCTTTTTAGGACTCATGCTCCTTGTGTTGGTGTCGGCCTGCGGCGGCAGACAACACTCCGGAGGTCATGGCCAAATGCATGAAATGGCAAGATACAAGCTTGGCGCCAATGCCGAAATAAGCCTTCTCTCCGACGGCAACCTCTCGCAACTTGAACTCTATTATGGCGGCGACCTGCAAGAACTGGTCGGCACCGCCAACACCGACTACGTCCGCAACGACGAAGACCGGATAGTGCTCGATACCGTCACGGACACTGCGTTGGCGCCCGCCTATGTGGTCCGCACTTTCGACCGCTCGTCGACCTATGGCGCCGAGGTGTGGTATGTCCTCTACCCCTACCGCCACGACGACCCCGACGGTCCGTGGAACCTCGTCAAACTGCCTACCGACCGTCCCTCTATTGGGGACATAGCACCATACATTAAATGATGCTTACCACAGTACATATCATCGGTATCCTCCTCACCGTCGGTCTGCTGCTGGCGGTGAGCATCCTTTCGGGCCGCAAGGTGAAGGATGCCCACAGTTTCGCTACTGGCGGCAAAGCGGGCTCGTGGATGGTCTGTGGCGCCATCCTGGGCACCCTTGTCGGAGGCCAGAGCACCATCGGCACTGCCCAGTTAGCATTTTCCTTTGGCCTCTCGGCCTGGTGGTTCACCATCGGCGCCGCCCTGGGAGCGCTGCTGCTCGGACTGGTCTATGCAGGCCCCCTGCGCCGCAGTGGATGCACCACACTGATGGAGGTGGTGCGCAAGCAATATGGTCCGCGAGCCGAGGCCGTGGGCAGCATCCTCTTCCTTGTCGGCATCTTCATCAGCATCACTTCGCAGCTGCTTTCCTCGTCGGCCATGCTGGGCAGCCTCTTCGGCCTGCCGCTGACGGCTACGCTGGTCATAGGGGCCATCCTCATCGCTGCCATTGTGCTTTTTGGAGGTATCAAAAGCGCTGGCGCCAGCGGCATTGTAAAGCTGGTGCTATTGTATGTTTGCTCTTTGGCTGCCGGCATCGCTGTCTGGCGGTTGGGACACGGTCTGTCGGGCATACGGGAGAGTGTGGAGGAGGTGTATGCCTCGCCGCTGTTGGCACAGATGAATGACATTGCCGGAGCCGAGGATATCCACCGCCGCTACGGCAGCTTTATCGCCCGTGGACCGCTGAAGGATATCGGTGGATGCCTGTCGCTGACCCTCGGCGTGGTATGCACACAGACCTACGCCCAGGCCGTGTGGTCGGCCGCCACCACGCGCAAAGCCCAACGCGGCGCCGTCTACTGTGCTGCCCTCATACCCCTCATTGGTGCTGCCTGCACGCTGGTGGGCATGTATATGCGCGGCCATTATGTCACCGCCGCCGAGGCTTCGGCCCTGCAGGCGGCAGGCGAGCGTCTGCCCGACGGCATCGGCGTTATCGAAAACTCGCTGCAGGCCTTCCCTTCGTTCATCATTGGCCATCTGCCCCCATGGCTCGGTGGCATCGCCCTTGGCACCTTGTTAATCAATATCCTTGGCTGTGGTAGTGGTTTGGTACTCGGAGCCTCTACCATCGTGATGCGCGATGTGGTGCGGCGCGATTCGCTACGTGGTCTGCGTCTGGCCATCGTTGCCTTGCTGGCACTGGGGGTGGTGGCTGCACACTTCATGCGTGGATCGTTCATCAACGACCTCGGATTCCTCTCCCTGGGGCTCCGCGCCGCCGCCTTGCTGTTGCCGTTGAGCGTTGCATTGTGGCTTCCGGGTCGCTTCTCAGCAAAGGGCGTGATAGCTTCCATGATTGCCGGCACCGTCATGATGCTTGCCGCCGGACTCCTCAACCTTCCAGCCGACCCCATGTACTACGGCCTCGCCGCTTCGGCGGTGGTGCTGCTGGTGGCCAAGAAGTTGTAAAATATCGATGTTGGGCAATATTTGAGGATGTTGTGCGTTATGATAAATAAAATATAGAATATTATGTTCACAGGAATCATTGAAACGACGGCCCGTGTGGTCAAGATTGAGAAAGAGAATACCAACTATCATTTCACACTCGAGGTGCCCTTCGGCGACGAGCTGGCCATCGACCAGAGCATGGCCCACGACGGCTGCTGCCTCACCGTGGTGAAGGTCGACAAGGAGAAGAAACAGTATGTGGTCACCGCCATGGACGAGACCATGCTCAAGACCAACCTCTCCACCTGGAAGGTGGGCACGGAGGTCAACGTGGAACGCTCCATGCGCATGGACGGTCGCTTCGACGGCCACATCGTCCAGGGCCATGTGGACCAGACCGCCACCTGCACCAAGGTCGTTGACGACAACGGCTCCTGGCGTTTCTATTTCAGCTACGACCAGAAGAACGCCCCCAGCATCACCGTCCCCAAGGGCAGCATCAGCATCAACGGCGTCAGCCTGACGGTGGTGGACAGCGAGCCCGGCATGTTCTCCGTGGCCATCATCCCCTACACCTACCAGGTGACCAACTTCCACAATTTCAAGCCTGGCACGGTGGTCAACATCGAGTTCGACGTCTTCGGCAAGTACGTCCAGCGCCTGCTGGAACAGTATATGCAGGCGAATGCTTAAGTGCGTTAATGTGTAATTGTGTATAAGTCACTAACGCATTAACGCAATCTCACAATGACGCAATTAGTCATATTGGACTTCGACGGTACCCTGGCCGACACGCAGCCCATCATCATCGCCTCCATCCAGGCGACGTTGCGCGAGTTGGGGCTGCCTATGCGTACTGACGAAGAGTGCAAGAGTATCATCGGCCTGCCGTTGGCGGAATGCTTCGAGCGTCTTCTCACCCCCTCCCCCCTGCGGGGGACTCCCCCTTGTGAAGGGGGAGAGCCGTGTAGGCGCCCCAGTACCTTCCCTTGTGAAGGGGAAGCGTCTTGTGGTTCTCCCAGCTCCTCCCCTTGTGAAGGGAAAGCGTTTTGTGGCTTTCCTAACTCCTCCACTTGTGAAGGGGAAGCATCTTGTGACTTTTCCAACTCCTCCCCTTGTCAAGGGGAGGTGCCCGAAGGGCGGAGGGGTATTGCCGAGCGCTGCGCCGACGTCTACCGCCGCGTGTTCGACGAGCTGAACACCGACGGCACCGTCCGCCTCTTCCCCCATGTGCTGGAGACTATTACGGCCCTGCACGACCGCGGTCTGCAGCTGGCCATCTGCAGCAGCCGTGGACGCCCCACGTTGGAGGGCTTCGTGAAGACCTTCCACCTGGAGCACTACGTCAGCATGGTGGTCAGCGCCAACGACGTGGAGCACCACAAGCCTCACCCCGAGCCGGTGCAGAAGATCCTCGCCGCCCTCGGCGTTGCCCCCGGGGAGGCCGTTGTGGTGGGCGATGCCAGCTACGACATCCTGATGGGCCGTGCCGCTGGCTGCCGCACCGTGGGCGTCACCTACGGCAACCAGTCCGCCGCCGACCTCCGCGCCGCCGGTGCCGACCACCTGATAGACGACTTCGCCGACCTGCTTACCTTGCCAGTGGATTCCCTGCCATGCTGAAGTACATTGCCGACCGCGATCACTACACCGAGGTGCTTGCCCGCTGCGAGGGGGTGAAGCACGACCTCTGGATAGGCACTGCCGACTTGAAGGACCTCTATGTTGGAGCGCAGGCTGCCAGCCTGCGAAAAGGGCCTGAATCCGTGGAACCCTTCCTTGCCGTCCTCGACCGCTTGCTGCGTCGTGGCGTCGACATCCGCCTGCTGCACGCCAAGGAACCCGGCGACAACTTCCGCGAGGACTTCGACCGCTACCCCGGCCTCTGGACGCGTCTCGAGCGGAGGCTCTGCCCGCGGGTGCATTTCAAGATCATGATTTTCGACTGCGCTGTGGCCTACATTGGCTCCGCCAACCTCACGGGTGCCGGCATCGGCATGAAAGGGGAGGGCAACCGCAACTTCGAAGCCGGCATCCTCACCGACGAGCCTGCTCTCGTCGATGCCGCCGCCGACCACCTCGACTCCGTGTGGCAGGGTCTGCATTGCCGCTCCTGCAAGCGCAAGGACTTCTGCGGCGACCGAATATCCCAATAGCTCCGCCCATGAAGCCGCTGCTTGTCCATACCCGCCGTTTTCCGCCTCGCGGCTACAGCGCCATCACGCTGTTCCCCTTCGTTTTCCACAATGACGATGCCCTCACGGCTCGTGTCTTGCGCCACGAGACCGTGCACCTCTACCAGCAGCTCTGCCTGTTGGTGGTGCCGTTCTATGTGCTGTATCTGCTCTTCTGGCTGGTGGGGCTGTTGCGTTACCGCAATCACGACCGGGCCTACCGCAGTATCCCCTTCGAGCGCTCCGCCTACCGCCTCGAAGGTCGTACCGACCTCCGCTGGCGCACCATGGCCTTCGACTGGCTGCGGTGCCTGTGGCGGTAGGCGAGGGGAGTGTCAGCAGCAGGTCCTGGTCTGGCGCAGCTGCTCTTTGCGGGCCGAGGGGATGATTTCCTCGTGATAGAAGTAGTTGACCACCACGGGTGGCTCGCCGTGGCGGGCACGGACGCTGTCGTCGTTGCGGACGTAGCGCAGCCCCTCGTCGGCGCAGAAGTGGCGCATGTCGGCGTCGAGCTCACCCCAGTAGGTGCGATCCTTGCGGGTGTAGATGTCGCGGTAGAGGGTGTCCAGCTCGGGGTGGTGTTCGTGAATCCACGTCAGGATGCGGCCGCGGTAGTCGCCGCGCAGATTGAGGTTTTCCAGCCACACGAGGTTGCATTGCCCTTTGGCGCGGTGGATGATGGCCTCCACGTCGGTGATGCCGGGGAAGATGGGCGAGATGAAGCAGGTGGTGTCGATGCCCGCCTCGTAGAACTGGCGCATGGCCTCCAGGCGGCGCTCGATGCTCACGCCGAGGTCCATCTCTTTGCGGAAGTCCTCGTCGAGGGTGTTGATGCTCCAGCTGACGCGCGAGCCGGGGAAGGAACGTATCAGGTCGAGGTCGCGCAGGATGAGGTCGCTCTTGGTCGAGATGCTGATCCTTATGCCCGTGCCCTGCAGCTGCTCCAGCACACGGCGGGTGCGCTGGTATTTGGCCTCGTGGGGCTGGTAGGGGTCGGTGACGGAGCTGAAGAAGGCCTCCTTGCCGCGGAACTGCCCGCGGTCGCGGATGGCGGGCCAGTTCTTCACGTCGAGGAACTCGCCCCACGGCTCGGGGTGGTCGGTGAAACGCTTCATGAACGACGCGTAGCAGTACTTGCAGGCATGCAGACAGCCCACGTAGGGGTTCACCGAGAAGTCGGCCACCGGCAAGTTCGATTTCGACATCACCGACTTCACTTCTATTTCCTGTATCTTGAGCATGGTTTGATTACTGTTCTTTTGTTCTTTCGCCTTCGGCGTTGCTTCACAGTTTGTTGCGTCAGCAGAAATTTATAAGATTTATATATTTCTGCCCGCAGGGCAAGGAGTTTATAGATTTATAAAAGTGTACTTTAGTAGTTCTGCTTGTTGATCTCGAAGTAGGACTGCGGATGGTTGCACACGGGGCATACCTCCGGGGCCTGGGTGCCCACCACGATGTGGCCGCAGTTGCGGCACTCCCACACCTTCACCTCGCTCTTGGCGAAGACCTCCTTGGCCTCCACGTTGTGGAGCAGGGCGCGGTAGCGCTCCTCGTGGTGCTTCTCGATGGCGGCCACGCCACGGAAACGGGCGGCCAGCTCCGGAAAGCCCTCGGCCTCGGCGGTGCGGGCGAAGCCCTCGTACATGTCCGTCCATTCGTGATTCTCACCCTCGGCGGCGGCCAGCAGGTTCTCGGCGGTGGTGCCGATGCCGTTCAGCTCCTTGAACCACAGCTTGGCATGCTCCTTCTCGTTCTCGGCGGTTTGCAGGAAGAGGGCGGCAATCTGCTCGTAGCCCTCCTTCTTGGCCTTCGAGGCGAAGTAGGTGTACTTGTTGCGGGCCTGGCTCTCGCCGGCGAAGGCCTCCATCAGGTTTTTCTCGGTCTGCGTGCCGGCATAGGGATTGGCCTTCGGAGCCTCCTCCATCGGGGCGAACTTCTCCTTGCCTTGCTTGCAGCGGGGGCACTTCCAGTCGGCGGGCAGCGCCTCGAAGGGCGTTCCGGGGGCAATACCCTGCGTCGGGTCGCCCTTGGCCGGGTCATACTCATATTTGCATACGGTGCATTGGTACTTCTTCATGTCTCTATATGTTTTAGGGTTGATAATTCGTTGAAAACATTGATGTTATGCCGCGTTCTGGCGGCGTTTCAGTAAATGCAAAGTTAAAAAAAAAAATTGATTTCAACAGAACTTTTTTTCCAAAATATGCGGTGCGTCCCCTCGTGTGTCATGATGTGATGTTCCTGGAGCCTGCACCACCGACATGATTCTCAGTTCGTCGAACTGAAAAAAATAAATTTGGTCATGTGTGGAAATAGTTGTATTTTTGCAAATTGAAAATAAAGTATAAAACCTGATGGAAACGAATGCTACATATCATAGTGCTTCACCGGAAGATGCTTTGTGGACGCTCTATCGACAGCAGACGCTGAGGGTGCGACATGCCTTCCTTGCTCGTGTCAGGATGGAAGACCGGGAGGTCGGCGCTGCAGCTGAGATGCCGGGAATGTACAGCCGCGAGGAGATGATGGAGCTGTCGAAACAACGCATGCATGACATCCTCGACGAGCGAGAACAGACACTCTCGCACGAGGATGCGATGCAGCTTGTCGACAATGCAATAGCCAAGGCTGTATGAATGTAAGATGGTCGGAACACGCTGCTGTGGAATTTGCAGATACAGCCGCATACGTCGCCCGTGAGTTCGGCTCACAGGCAGCTGTCAAAATGCGTGATGACATCAACGAAGCTGTCGTCAGAATTTCGCAATTTCCGAATATTGGAAAGCTTAGTTTCACAGACGAGAAAACAGGCGTTGAGTTCCGAGAGCTTGCCTGTCGACTCAACAGCGTGGTATACTCCATATATAAAGACGAGATTTACATTGTCAGTATATGGAGCAACCGCCAGAACCGCGCCAATCTTTACTCGACTTTACGTGCCGATGCCAAGGGTATGTAATATGATTGCATAGTAAAATAGGAAACGTGTAATATTAATTCCACCCTATCAAGCAGGTGAACTGATGTCTGCAGCAACTCTAAATCCCCAAATTCATATATAATTTAGGGAATGAAATCCCCAAATTCATATTAAATTTGGCGATGCCCTCTCCTATACGACCCTATATAATTTATATATAAATTATATACATAACTAAAAGTCAATACATTCCATTCTTTGGCCACCTCCATGTCATCGCTATACCAGCCCTATACCAACTCTATACCATGTCTATGGTAATTCCTGGGTACCTTAGGTGCACCTCCAAGGTATCGTCAGGGTACATTCGGTGCTCAACACAATATAATCCGTGTTTTTCCGTTATATATTTACAACCAAGGTAACAGTTATGGCAAGAAAACACGGCGACATTGAGAGCGGCAAGCTCGGCAACAAGATATATTACACCTGGCACGGGCGGCAATGCGAGCGCTCGATGCCCACCCATGTGGCCAATCCCCGCACCGAGGCGCAGCAGGCGCACCGCAGCAACTTCGCACGGATATCCAAGCTCTCCTCCTACATGAAGGAAGCGCACCTCGTGGGACTCCACGGGCAGGCTGTGCGCGAGAAGAACAGCACCTATGCCCTCTTCAAAAGAATAAACAAAGACTGTTTCACTCTCGACGGCGAGATCGACTATCCTCGCATCGTCGTCAGCAAAGGTTCGGTGCCGATGGTCTCCATCACCTCGGCCGTCATCGAGGATGGGTGCCTCACCGTCAACTTCGACAGCCATGCTTATGAAGGCGCCGCCACTGACAGACTCTTCCTTTTTGTCTACTCGTCTGCCCTCCGTGCTGGAACCCTCGCCGACCCCGTCCCCCGCTCCGCCGGTCGCATCACCGTCGACCTCCCCACCGAATGGCTCGGCCAGCCCCTCCACCTTTACGCCTTCCTCCAGGGCTATCGCCTCCGCACCTCCGACACCATCTACCGCATGCTGCAATAATTAGCGTATTATCGCATTCACACATTCATTATATTTTGCCATTCAAGAAAAAATGCGTATCTTTGCAGTTTGAAATCGTACATAAAAACGGGAGATGCCTTATAAAATTCTAAATACCACTCAAGCGATACCAAAGGCACTTCTGCGTCAGCCTTCAAACGAGGCTGATGTGCAGGTGTTCCGTACCGCCTTACAAGAAATGCTGTCGCGTATTCAGCCTGAAGAATCGGAGGAATTCAACAAGAATCTTGTTGATGAATTCTTCAGTAGGAGTCTTTATCGCGACCGCACTTATATGGTCAATACCTACCAGCGTACCGACCTCGCCATCTTTAAAGACGAGCGCCCGATGGTTCTTTTTGAATTTAAGAGACCCGGGAGTGTGGAAATGGTCACGAAGGAAGAACTTAAGCGTAAGTCGCTCTACGAACTTATCCTATACTATATCCGCGAGGAGGTACGTAATCACAACTCAGAAATAAAGCACCTGGTAATCACCAACTGCTGGGAGTATTTTGTATTTGAGAAGAAACTCTTTTATCAGCTCTTTGTCCGCAATCGCCGTTTTTCCGAAAAAGTGATAGCTGCCGATACGGGTGACGACAAAACAGAGTATATTTATGAGCAGATTATCCGTCCTGAAGTGGAACGGGTGGAACATAGGCTTCAGTTTGTCTATGTCGACCTCCGCTCACTAAAGAAACGTCTCGCCAGCGATGAGGTAATAAGGAACCGTACCTTCCTGTCGGTCTTTAAATTTTTCTCTCCCACACATCTGCTGAAACTACCTTTCACTTCCGACCACAACACCCTCAACCATGCTTTCTACGCCGAACTGCTCTATGTTATGGGTGTCGAAGAGGTGACCGATAACAAGGTGCGTAAGATTAAGCGGCTAAAGAACGGACGGCAGCCATTTTCTTTGGTGGAACAGGCTTATTCGAAACTTGAAGACTATCCCAAAGTCACGACCGAGGAACAACGCTTTGAGGCTGCGCTGGGTTTAACCCTGACCTGGATAAACCGAGTTCTTTTCCTCAAACTGTTGGAGTCTCAACTTAGGAGTTTCAATCATGAACACGATGTAAGATTCCTTGATACGGCCCATATTCGCGACTACGATGTGCTTCACGACCTCTTTATGCAGGTATTGGCAAAACCCGAGGAGGAACGGAGCGAAGAGATGCGCAACATGTTCCCCGAAGTGCCATATCTCAACAGTTCTCTTTTTGAACTTTCCAAGGTGGAACAAGATTTCTTCCCTGTAAGCGGAATCCGATTGGGTGATATGCAGGTGTATTCGCGTACAGTGCTGAAGGACGGTAACGGAAGACGCATTACCGGAAACCTTTCATCGCTCGACTATCTGTTGCGATTCCTCGATGCCTACGATTTTGGCAGCGACTCGAGCGATGATGATACCATTCGGACAGGAAGCAGAACTCTGATTAATGCTTCGGTGCTGGGTCTTATCTTTGAGAAAATAAATGGCTACAAAGATGGCTCTTTCTTCACCCCGGGTTATATAACAGAGTACATGTGCCGTGAGACGTTGCGTAGTGCAATCGTCGACAAGTTCAACAAGAAAAAGAAATGGCATTGCAAGGATTTCGAGGAGTTGAAGGATCAAATTGACGAAGGGAATCGAGAGGAGCGCATCGAGGCAAACGAGATTATCAACAACCTTCGTATTTGCGACCCAGCTGTAGGTAGCGGCCACTTCCTTGTGTCGGCTCTCAATGAGATTATTGCCATTAAGAGCGAATTGGGCATTCTTCAAGACAGAAGTGAGAGGCCTAAGCGAATCCGCGACTATGATGTGCGGGTGGAATACGACGAGTTGGTGGCAAGCGACGAGGACGGCGATGTGTTTAGGTATAACCCATCGGAACCCGCAAGTCAACGTATTCAGGAAACTCTCTTCGAAGAGAAACGTACCATTATTGAGAACTGCCTGTTTGGTGTCGACCTCAATCCAAAGAGTGTGGAGATATGCCGTTTGCGCCTCTGGATAGAACTTCTTAAGAACGCCTACTACTTTCGTACCGATGACGGCAAGCGCTATCTACAAACGCTGCCTAATATCGATATCAATATCAAGTGTGGCAACTCGCTTGCATCGGTACGCCCTGTATGCATTGGTAAGAAAATAGCTGAGAGCGAAGGTATGCAGAAACTGGTGCGAGAGTATAAACGGAACGTACGAGAGTATAAGAACTGCCGGTCAAAAAGCTTGAAGGTCCAACTAAATAATAATATACAGAGCCTCAAAAAACACCTGTTGCCAGGAGTGCAAAGTGTTATGTTCGGAATGGACAACGAGCAGGAGTATAACACCTTGGATGTGATGAAGCGTGCATTGGAGTGGATGATAGAATTTCCCGAGGTTCTCCGTGAAGATGGCTCTTTCGATGGTTTCGATGTAGTGATAGGCAACCCTCCCTATATCAGCTTGGAGAATCTCTCGCGTGATGTGACGGTGTACCGTAACATGAAGAGGCTTGGTGAGAACAATGAGCAGGAACTCACCTACAAAACTCTTGAAGCGCGTGGCGACATCTACACCCTTTTTGTCGAACGAGGCTTGCAACTGATGCATAAGGGAGGACGACTATCGTACATCATGCCCAACAAGTGGCAAAAGGTGATGTATGGACGCCCGTTGAGACAACTGTTTCTCGATAACAACCTTTCCACCATCATCGACTTTGGCGACAATCAAATCTTCGATGACGCTACCACCTACACTTGTATCATTCAGATGTCGAAGGAACCATCCAGCGGAGAACTGCACGTTTCCACCATCGAAGAGGTGAATGCAGAGACTTTACCCGAGGATGTTGAAGAACAGCGGGAGCTTTTCGATAGAAACGAGATGAGTGCCGATATCTGGGTTATCTCCAGCCTCGAAAATTTTCATCATGTGGAAAGGCTCAAAAAAGAAATGATTACCTTGGACGAATTTGTGGGTGGAGAAGAGTATAGAGGAATTCTTTCTGGATTATCAGACGCATTTAATATTACTACAGACAAAGCCAACGAACTGATACAAGAGGACGGCTGCTCACGTGAGGTTTTGAGGCCATTCTTGCAAGGTCGTGGATTGGTAGCGTATGGAGAGGCAACGGCAGGATCTTATCTTGTGTTCACGCCCAAAGGATTTACGACTCGTGGTATGGGCATTGATAGAGAGTCTCAAACATTACCGACAGAAGAAGAGGCTTGGTCGTGGTTCTCGGAACACTATCCTGTAGTAGCCCGATGGCTCGCTCCCTTTGCCGACCGAGCTCGCCGCCGTTCCGACAAAGGCGATTATTGGTGGGAACTGCGTGCCTGTGCTTATTACGACAAGTTTGCTGAACCGAAGTTGTTCTACCAAGTTTTTCAGACAAAGCCATGTTTTGTCTATGATGAGTCGTCCACTTTCTGTAACAATTCCATGTACTTTCTTCCTGTCAATGACAAACGTTTGCTCGCATTGTTGTGTTCAAGCGTAGGTTGGTGGCTTATCAAGGAATTCTGCCCACCCATACAGAACGGTAGACAACTCATTTGGGACAACTTCCGGCAGATACCTGTCCCAAGAGAACTCCCCACTGAACTAAACGACTACGCCGACCGCCTAATGGCTGCCCGAAACAATGAGACTGAATTCACCCAACTCAGCACTGAAGTAGACGAAATAATCCGCAAATGCTACGGGTTGTAACCAATTGAAAAATATGGCACGCAGGAAGATAGCGACAATCGTTTCTGAAAAAATACACCCTTTCAGTTTGAACGAAAAAGGGAAGGCTGGTTTGGCGAAATTGGAAGCACAATACTCGTATGACCTGTTGCTGGAATGCATTAATATTGGCATCTCGAGATATTTCAAATATGATGGCAATGGGGAGTTAACTCAAGATTCCGTTAATCTGTTTTTAGACAAACTCGGTGGCATAGCTCATAATAAAATGCAAACGCCCGTTGATCAGGAAATATCTCACCTAAGCAATCGAGGTAAAACATTATTCTCGTATTGGGATAAAAACAAAGCCTGTCGTATTATTACTGAGTATGTTAACGCATTGAGATCTCAAGGTTGGGATGATTCTGCAATAATCAATGATTTACGGGGCGATACCACAACCTTGATGAACAATTCTAAACATTGGACAGAATGGCATACTCGGATGGAAGGTTGGATAAAGGATGTCAAAAGTTGGAACGTAGAGGACACTATTACTATTGAACAATCCGGGTCCGTTCTTCCTGATGACTTATATTATGGTACATCATCAAATTTCCAATCACTATGCAGACAGATTAATGCCAGTTATGAAAGTAATCTATACGACTGCACAGCAGTAATTATGCGTAGATTGTTGGAATGTCTATTGGTTTTATCTTATCAAAAAACAAATATTGAAAAACAGATAATGAATAAAGATGGTAGTCATCATGTTCCATTGGATACAATTATAAAAGATGCCGTACAAAACACCACTCTTGCATTATCTGCAAACACCAAGAAAGATTTGGCATTATTCAAAGATTTGGGAAATTATTCTGCGCATAAGATATGGTATAACTGTACACAACAAGATATTAAACCTCACATTCTAAAATATAGAGTTATCATTGAAGAGTTAATGTATAAATCCGGAGTGAAAAACTAATGACAAAGACCGTTTTAATAAATGTGAGAATATTTTGGAATGACAATGAGCAATAAGAAATCTATACGTTTTTTTCAACGACCACGAGGTGCGGGCCGTGTGGGAATCGCGTAGGAGGCAGATGAAATTTTGAAGTAATAATTGCATTTTATTTGTGTAGTTTATTTATTTTGTGTATTTTTGCAGCGTGTTTGTTCAAAATATTTGCTTGTTCAAAAATTTTGAACAACAAGGGAAGGGGCGTCCTATGGATGTAATTTAGCATCAAAAAAACATGACTTTTTGGGAATCTATTCCAAAAAAGTTATAACTTTTTGGGAGTTAATTCCAAAAAAGTTGTATATTTGCATCGTAAATATACGGTATTATGATTAGTCGTTTCCTTTCAAAAACAATTGAGGACAAGTTATTTAAAGGCAAAGTTATTGTACTTTTAGGTGCTAGACAAGTGGGAAAAACCACCTTGCTGAAACAAATTCTGACAAAAAACGAAGAGGTATTATGGTTGAATGGTGACGAAATGCAAGTACAAAACCTTTTCAACAATGCGTCGGC
>Ga0256405_10009029_pt1 | contig 13860 bp, 8 predicted proteins | sample RumenRJG_02DNA_FD_189096 | JGI IMG/M metagenome (GOLD analysis project Ga0256405, IMG submission 189096) | Bovine rumen microbial communities from Lethbridge, Alberta, Canada - RJG_02 | ecosystem: Host-associated > Mammals > Digestive system > Stomach > Rumen | place: Canada: Alberta | collected...
CCATGACGGCCGGAGAGCTTCCGTTCCACAGGCAGGGTTCCACCCCTGTGATGGCCGGAGCGGATTCATTCCACCGGCAGGGTTCCTCCCCCATGACGGCTGGAGAGAATTCATTCCACCGGCAGGGTTCCTCCCCCATGACGGCCGGAGCGGATTCATTCCACCGGCAGGGTTCCTCCCCCATGACGGCCGGAGCGGATTCATTCCACCGGCAGGGTTCCTCCCCTGTGACGGCCGGAGAGAATTCATTCCACCGGCAGGGTTCCTCCCCTGTGATGGCCGGAGCAGATTCATCCCACCGGCAGGGTTCCTCCCCTTTGCAAGGGGAGGTGGCCGAAGGCCAGAGGGGTGTAATAAACGTCAGCTACGCCTGCGAGGGTTTCCTCGGCGAGTACGAGCAGAAGGTGCGCGACCATTTCTTCCACTGCCGCAGTGGGGTCGACGTGGCCAGCATCCGTTGCGACGGCGCCATCAGCGGCTGCACCTCCGTGCGCAGCCACATGGACCAGGGCAATATCTACAAGGACGATTTCTGGGATGTGTGGGAGAACCGTTTCCAGGTGATGCGCGACCGCAGCTGGGCCAGGAAGGACCAGTGCGCCTCGTGCAAGGTGTGGCGTTACTGCGAGGGTTCCGGCCTCCACCTCTACGACGACGAGGGCAGCCTGCTCACCTGCCACTACAGTCGCCTGAAAAAATAATTTTGCCGTATCGCCTTTATTTCGTATCTTTGCATCCGCAAATGTGGATAGATTTGTAATGATTGCAACCACTTGAGTGGGATGCGACCGTAAGGGAGCAAACCACCGAATAAAAATGCTAAAGCGTTAATTCATCGGTAGTTTCATTGCAGATATGTGCCGAAGGCACAACACCACGCGAAGCGTGAATAACCCCACATGAGCGAAGCGTAATGTGGGGAAAACAACGCATCCCCGCCCGCCAGCGTGCCGGAGGCACGCCACAACAGTAATAAAAATACATAAAATATGAGTTATTTCTTCACAAGTGAAAGTGTTTCCGAGGGCCATCCCGACAAAGTGGCCGACCAGATTTCCGACGCGTTGCTGGACGAGTTCCTGCGTCACGACCCCGAGAGCCATGTGGCTTGCGAGACGCTGGTGACCACCGGCCTGGCCGTGGTGAGCGGCGAGGTGACGTGCAACGGCTATGTCGATGTGCAGACCACCGTGCGCGATGTCATCCGCGAGATTGGCTACACCAAGGGCGAGTACAAGTTCGAGGCCGAGAGCTGCGGCGTGCTCAGCGCCATCCACGAGCAGAGCCAGGACATCAACATGGGCGTCAGCCGCAAGGCCAAGAAGGACCAGGGCGCCGGCGACCAGGGCATGATGTTCGGCTATGCCTGCCGCGAGACCGACGAGCTGATGCCGTTGCCCATCACGCTGGCCCACATCATCCTGCAGGAGCTGAGCCGTATCCGCCGCGAGGGCAAGCAGATGAAGTACCTGCGCCCCGACGCCAAGAGCCAGGTGACGGTGCAGTACAGCGACGAGGGCAAGCCCGAACGCATCGACACCATCGTGGTCTCCACCCAGCACGACCCCGACGTGGAGCAGGATCAGATCCGCAAGGATGTGGAGACGATCCTCCTCCCGCGCGTCATCAAGCGCCTGCCAAAAGAGACGCAGAAGCTCTTTGGAACGCCGGCGTCCCGCCGGCAAGAGTCGAATCCCCAGATGAAAATTTATGTCAATCCCACGGGCAAGTTCGTCATCGGCGGTCCCCACGGCGACACGGGCCTGACGGGCCGCAAGATCATCGTTGACACCTACGGTGGCCGTGGTGCCCATGGTGGCGGTGCCTTCAGCGGCAAGGACTCGTCGAAGGTGGACCGTTCGGCGGCCTACGCCACGCGCCATATCGCCAAGAATCTGGTGGCTGCCGGCGTCTGCGACGAGGTGCTGGTGCAGGTGGCCTACGCCATCGGCGTAGCCGAGCCCGTGGGACTCTATGTCAATACCTATGGCACCGCCCATGTGAAGATGCACGACGGCGAGATTGCCGAGAAGGTGAAGAAACTCTTCGACCTTCGCCCCTACGCCATCGTGGAGCGTTTCGGCTTGAAGAACCCCATCTTCCGTCCCACCGCCGCCTACGGCCACATGGGCCGCGACCCCTACGAAGCCGAAGTCACCGTCTACAAGAACGGCAAACCCCAGCAAAAAACCGTCCAGTTCTTCGGCTGGGAAAAACTCGACATGGTTGACGCCATCAAGAAGGAGTTCAAACTATAGGTTCATGCCTGATGACGGTTATATGATGAAAAAAATAAAGCGCATGGGTACCTGACCCATGCGCTTTTATCATAATTGGAGGTTTCCCGTCAGAACACCACCACCTTCTTCGCCGCCATAGTCCCCACCTTCACCAGGTAGACACCCTTGGAAAACAGGGGCGACTCCTCGTCAGTAGCCATCGTGGCCACCTTGCAGCCTTTCATGTCGTAGACTTCTACTGAAGTCTCTGCTCCTGCTGCATTGTCGGTGGCGACATAGATGTGTCCATTGTTGGCCCATACCCTCAATGCACCCTCCTCCACATCGTCAATGCCCTCTGTTTCGCCCTCGGCAAGGAATATGGCCTCCAGATTCACATCCTGCATAACTACAATGTAGCGTGGATTGTCGGTGTTCCCGTCGCTCCAGCGTGCAAAATGAAAGTTGTGGTATGCGTTGGCCTGTATCTGCGCTTCATAGTTGTCGCACGAGGGTGCATTCAGTATCTGCACTGTGCCGCGTGAAGGGTCGTTCGGAGCAACGGAGAATTCGTACATTAGTTCATCTTGGATGTCGAAACGATGCCAATAGGCTGCATTTTCGTATGCTGAAGCATATCCGCACGGCACATTGAGTATCACATCGTCACTCAGATTCTTAAATGTGGTACTATCGATGGTCGGTGCCGTTGTAGCAAACGATTTGATACGCACCACCTGTGTGCATCCCTTGAATGCTTCTCTCCCTATACTTTGCAGCCCACTACCAAAGCTTAGATTGGTCAAATGGTCGCATAAATCAAAAGCATGGCTACCGATGGTAGTCACCGAATTAGGTATCGTCAACGACGTCAATCCACTGCAAAGAGAGAAGGCATATTCCCCAATGCTGGTCACCGAATTAGGTATCGTCACCGATGTCAATCCACTGCAATCTCTGAAAACATTGTCTGGGATAATCCTTACATTATTGCCAATGTTCACGGTGGCCAAATTTGTACAGCTTCCAAAGACAGGGTATTGACTCGACCCCCCATACGTGCAACTATCTGCATTGAAATTAACAGTCGTCAATCCACTGCAACCTCTGAAAACATTGTCTGGGATAATCCTTACATTATTGCCAATGTTCACGGTGGCCAAATTTGTACAGCTACCAAAGACAGGGTATCCACTCGAACCCCTATACGTGCAACTATCTGCATTGAAATTAACAGTCGTCAATCCACTGCAACCATAGAAAGCGCGCCCCCCAATGCTGGTCACCAAATTCGGTATCGTCACCGATGTTAATCCACTGCAACCAGAGAAGGCATATTCCCCAATGCTGGTCACCGAATTGGGGATGGTTACCGAGGCCAGCCCGCTGCAATTTCCGAAGGCGTTGTTGCCGATGCTGGTCACACTATATGTATAGCCACCAAAGGTGACACTTGATGGAATGATTAATGCACCAGTGGGGAAACTATTATAGTAAGGAGAACTTACATTTTGGCTTGTCACTTGTGCAGTGCCATTCACAATTTGATAATATATTGTCTGTCCACTCGGTGCCACTGCCGAAAAGTCATAGGCAAAAGCCTTGGGCACTCCCAAAAGCATTACAGCCAATAAAAAAAATACGTTTTTCTTCATTTTTTATTAGTTTTTAAGTTAAACATGGCTCGTCAATCACCATAAAAAAGGAGCGCGGGAACAACTTTCTTGCTTATCCCGCATCTCAGGCCTTCGCATTGCCCTTATCACAGAATAAACAATGCCGAAGCCCACGCTGATGGTATACAACTAGATCATTGTATGCCAAACCATGGACGATGAACATTGCATTATTGCGGTGATAAGTTCTGAAGTTGCGAAGTTCGAAATGCCGCAGATAAAACGCCGTTACAACGTCTTTTTTTATGTCTGTCGCCCCTGCAGGAATCCTTTCCCGCCCACGTGCCCATCGCTCTCGAGTGGGGCTTCGGTGGTTCGGAAACGACGCGGCAAAGATACAAAGAAAAAACGAAATGACACAATTTTTTTTCATTCCGCCTCCCCAAAGTATGTCTTTATGTCACCTTTTTAGCAGTCCACAATAATGGTTATTTACTAAAAACGGAAGCAGTAACAACTCCTATCCGCTGCAATTAATATAAAACAGCGGTGCTCATCACTCCTTCGGTTGTCATGAGAACAATATGTCTCGTAGCTTTTTCCCGTCTTCGGCGTTTCTAAGTAGTTTGTTACGTCAGCGGATGATTTTCTGTGCTTTTTGCATATGGCTCCTTAGGCGTTCCACGACCTGCCAGCAAAAAAGAAAAGCCCACGATATTCTCGTGAGCTTTTACCGCTTTACTCTGATGTGCTTGATCTGTGGAACTTCAGAGGGCTGGTTAGAGCGAAAACGCTTTATTCTATGTTATTTATCTTCTATTTTTCTGTTTCTATATATTGTTTTTTAGTTGTTATTTCGTTTGCAAAGATACGGATTATTTTTCGAATAGCAATCCTTATATTGTTTTTGTCGCATTTTTTACATACATCTGTTATAATAAAACAATAGTTGCCATTCCCTAATGTTAATATACTACCAACTATGATTTATTTCTATATAATAATGCCAGTCATTCCCTGCACTTTCCCAATTGTTTCACATAGCATCTCCTTAAGTTTTATAGGGCAATTAGGCAGTTCCGTAAATCCTTTAATCTTAAGTAATGTGGTTTTAAGATCTTCTGTACTCTTTTCTCTCGCCTGCCTTGCTCTTATTGAGAGTTCGTCCATCAAGATTGTCGAGAAGTCTATCACAAGTTTAGTTACCTTAAGCATTATGGTCACTTTCTGTATTTCTTTAATTGGATCTTGCTTCAGAAGCAAGTCAATAATTGATGGAACATTTGTTTTTCGAGTCTTGTTGTCGTACAAATGTGCATAACAGGTACGAACGTCCATGTCCTCATTCAAAACCACTTTTTTTAGTATGCTGGATATGTTAGTTGCTTTTTCTTTAAGGGTTGTAGCATCTTCTGGAATCATACTCATAATTGATGCCCAAATTGATTTTGATTGTTCGTCCTCAGAATAGCCATACAAGTGGCTAAAAGCAGCAGTGATAGTAATAATATATCGTCTCATGTTTAACATGGCTTCACCGCTTGTTTTAGAAAGCAGAAACGATTGTGTAATTGCTGCCATATCTGCTCTCATAAAATAAACAGTAAGTTGCAAATTAAGTATAATTAGAACATTGTTGATCTCAGGCAATTCTATTTGGCCACTCATCAATCCGTTTAGTTTGTCAAATTTATCCAGCTGAAGCGCGTAGTCGTCAATCGGTTTTATGTCATTCAATATCCCCTCTAAAGCAATAGGTAATTCTTTATTATTTGATAAATACTGAATGAGGGGTAAATGAAGACTTTTGTCTATTGACGGAGATGCAATTTCAACAACAGTTGCATCACCTCTGTTTCGGAAACACTTTTCTATTTCATTGCACAATTGGGTCATACCCGTAAGCACCTCTAAGTAGGCGCAGTATTGATTACTTGCTTTTTCAAGATTGTTTGTTTCTAGGGTATATGTATACACTCGCTTCATATCATCATCATAATGATACGTCAAATCACGATGTGCTTTGTCGATCTCAGTACCCGATAAACCATCCAATTTAGCACTTACAATCTTATACAAAGATTCTAGTTGCGGCTGTTCTTTCCATTCACTTGTGGGTTTCCCATTAATTGACTCTCCAATTTTGGTCCATATTGTATAATGTTGACTCTTCCCATAGCCACGCAGTAGCTTAAATGCTTCTTGCATCCCAGCATACAGATTTTTAATATGGTAGCGACAAGCATAAGGCTTTTCTGCTTTACAACACGCAATAAACGAAGTGCACAAATCTATTTGGATAAACAATACGTCCATCCGTAACTCAGCTGTTAATTTAAGAATATCTGGAACTTTCTCTTGCTGTAGTTTAATATATCTGGCCTTATAATCTAAAGCTGCCTGAGACAAAGCCCCTATGCATAACTCCGCGGATTGTTCTAACGTTTCTTTTGCCATTTTTACAATTACAATTAAAGGGGTTTCTAAAAATAAAAAACGATAACTTCTTCGGTTTTATGTCTCATCTGATTATTTGCAAATCAGACAAAGTGCATCTAGTTTTTTCTTGTTCTTTTCGGTATTCTTCCAGTCCTGTTAGTGTTTTTTACCACTCTTCCAATTTTCGGTTGCTGTCCACCAAATTTAATGGTTAATACCCTGTGAGATTATCCCAGCGCTGGCGGGCGGCTTCAAGGCCTTTGTGAAGCTGGCGTTGCAGCAGCTCTTTGGAAGGTAACTCAGGTTTGAGGTCTGTATATTCAGTTTGTCCATAATCTATAACCCATAAGTTTTCTTGGTCGACTTCAATGTGTTTTCTCCCACAGTGTAGGCGTAACATGCGACAGGCATGAACTGAAGGCAACCATAGGGCAGCTCTTTCTTCCCAGTTTCTGAAATGGAGGTGACGATGGCATGCGTCAACCCGTTATTTTTCATAAATGTCTCTAACGATTTTAGTTCGGACAGGGGATTTGCAAAGGGTTTGTTGGTCCATTTTACCTCAACGGCCCATTCCGGTTTCTGTCGGGCTTCATTTATACCAACAATGTCCACTTCACCTTGTTTTTTCTGCCCTTCGTTCCAGTTGGCGTAAGCGATATTGGCATTTCGGGGTATCCATTGTGCATATACAGCTGTTTCCACCATATTGCCAATTACCTCGTCGTTTTCATCGATGGGTTGGAATAGAGCACAGCGCAGCGAAGGGTTGGTCAAATAGAGCTTGAACAATACTTCCCTCTTATAGGCCTTGGCTGTATCGTCAGCCCTGCGAATCTTTTTTACCAGAAATGCTGCTTCAAGATACTGTATATATTTGCGGAGAAGTTCTTTTTTTACTCCAGATTCCTTGGACAATCCTTCATAAGAGAACTGTGAGCCGGAATGATAGGCAATCATGGTAAAAAGAGAGTTCAACTCCTGAACATCGGTTATTCCATACAGGCTGGGTAGGTCTCGCAGTAAAACTTTGTCGATGATATCGTGTCGGATGAACTGTCCTGGATTCTCTTGGATTCGCTGGGAAAAGACAACCTCGGGATAGCCACCATAGTTTATATAGTCGACGAACAACTTGTTCACCTTTGCAATGTCGATGGTGCTATTGCCCACAATAGTTCCGTTTGCCCATCCCATCTCCACAGGATGCATCAGTTGCCCATAATCTTTCAAGTGCACATATTCGTAGAATGTCAATGGAGGAAGATTGAAGTCGGTGAAACGTCCGGCGCCACTTTCGTCACTCCGTTTCTTCAACTCGGCAGCAGCCGATCCTGAAGCTACAAACTTTACGTTGTGATAGGTGTCAACCAAAGATTTCAGATTGACCTCCCAATCTTTTAAGTATTGTATTTCGTCGAAAAACACATAGAAACGCTCTTTGCTGTCTGATTTACCCAACGCCTGTTTGGCCAGATTAAACAACTGCTCGAGCAGAATCTTGTTATAGATAGGGGTTTCTACCGAAATATATATGATGTTCTGTGGAGAAACACCGTCGTCAATCAATCGTTGTATAGAATGATACAACATGACTGTCTTGCCAACGCGACGAGGCCCCATTAGAATAAGGGCTCGCCTTACCTCAGTATCACACACCAAAGGATAGAAGATATCAAGGTATAAACGGGGGCGCATCTGGGAATAGTATTTCGCTATTTCATTTTCCGTCCACCATGGATTATCCACCCTAAGTCTACCAATAACCTGTTTCTCAATCAGTTCGTTGTAAATCATATCATATATATTTAGACTGCAAAAATAGTACTTTTTTTGTTAATATGCAAATATTTTATTAAATAAGGCGATTTTCTTGCGCTTAATATTTGTTTTTGTAATAAAATAAGCATGAAATACTACATTTAATAAACTCAAATATTATTAAGAAAACAATACCCGGCCACAAAGCATAAAAATACTTGTGTAAAATTAATATTCAATTATAATCAACGCTAATACAGTGTGTTATGGGTGAATTTACAAATAAGCATGTTTGAACATGCTTAATAGTTATTCCTTGTTTTATTTAACTTTAAATCAAGCTAATATCATAGCATTTTTAAGCGAACCATCTCTAATTGGCTCAAATGCTTCGTCGTCAAACTCTTCCTGTAATTGTCGCAACACTGTCGCAACAATTTGAAAATTGGGGAAAAGACGTGCGAACTTCATCATTCTTGTGATGGAGTTTTTCTCAAATCCTTTGTTTCCATATTCCGTTTGCAATTGTTGCGACACTGTCGCAACAATTTGTTTTCCATATTCAGCGCGTTTGTTACCAAGCACTTCACGATTGATACACTCGCCGATATGCCAATACATCATCGTCAACCCAACATTATTTTCAAGTGTGCATTGGTGGACGAACGTAGGCGGTGTGACGTTGGAAGCATGGTGGAGACATGGACCGGGGTAGTGTTTGAGTAGAGTTTGAGTAAAAGGGGAGTAAAACCTAAGAGGTCGTGTGGGGATGGTTTTTGCATTTTATTTTGCCATTCCGTACATTCTTCGTATTTTTGCAGCCGAATTTAATACCGATACAACGATGACAAAGCTGAGTGTCAATATCAACAAGGTGGCGACCATCCGCAATGCGCGGGGTGGCAACACGCCTGATGTTTTGAAGTTTGCCGTGGACTGCGAGCGCTTCGGCGCGCAGGGTATCACGGTGCATCCGCGGCCCGACGAGCGGCATATCCGCTACGCCGACGCGCTGGCTATCAAGCCGCTGATAGGCGTGGAATACAATATCGAAGGAAATCCCAAGGGAGTGTCCAAGAGCAAGCCCTACGGCTTCATCGACCTGGTGAAAGAAATCAAGCCCGCGCAGGTGACGCTGGTGCCCGACGCCGAGGGGGTGCTGACGAGCAACGCCGGCTGGGACACGGTCAAGAATCAGGACTACCTGTGCGATGTGGTCAAGGAGTTCAAGGCCTGCGGCATCCGCGTGAGCATCTTCATCGACGCCAACCCGAAGATGATCGAGATGGCGGCGCGGACGGGCACGGACCGCGTGGAGCTGTACACGGAGGCTTACGCGAGGGAGTATCATGAAATTGCCGGCAAGATGCCGGCGCTTCAGGCCATCGCCCCCTTCGTGGAGGCCGCCCGCGTGGCGCGCGACTGCGGCCTGGGTCTCAACGCCGGCCACGACCTCTCGCTGGAGAACCTGGCCTTCTTCCACCAGCAGATACCCTGGTGCGACGAGGTCAGCATCGGCCACGCCCTCATCTCCGACGCCCTCTACCTCGGCATCGAGGAGACGATACATCGTTATCTTGAATGCTTGAAATAGAGATGGACAGGAGTGCGCAGATTATCAGAACCAGTTGGGTCGGCATTGTGACCAACGTGCTGCTGGCGGCCTTCAAGGCGGTGGTGGGCTTGTTGGCCAACAGTGTGGCCATCGTGATGGACGCCGTGAACAACCTCAGCGACGCCCTGTCGAGCATCATCACCATCGTGGGCACCAAGCTCTCGCTGCGTCCAGCGGACCGCAAGCATCCCTTCGGCCACGGCCGCATAGAGTATTTCAGCGCCATCATCATTGCCGTCATCGTGCTGTCGGCAGGCGTGACGTCGCTCATCGAATCGGTGAAGAAACTTTTCAATCCCACCGTACCCTCCTACACCACCGCCACCTTGGTGGTCATCATCGTGGCCATCGTGGCCAAGCTGTTGCTGGGACGCTACGTGAAGCACAAGGGCGAACAGCTGAAGAGCGACGCCCTGGTGGCCTCGGGTTCCGACGCCCTGTTCGACGCCATCATCACCCTGGCGACGCTCGTCTCGGCGGGCGTGATGCTGCTGTGGCAGGTGTCGTTGGACGGCATACTGGGTGCCATCATCTCGCTGGTCATCATCAAGGCCGGCGTCGAGATGCTGGCCTCGCCCATCAACCAGCTGCTGGGCACCAGCATCCCCAAGGAGCTGACCAACGAAATCAAGAAAGAGGTGATGGCCTTCGACGAGGTGCAGGGCGTCTACGACCTGATACTGCACAACTACGGGCCGAGCGTCATCATCGGCTCGCTCCATGTCAGCGTCCGCGACACCCTGACGGCCTACGACATCCACGGCCTGGGCCGCCGCATCGCCACCGAGATGTTCGCCCGCCACGGCATCATCATGACCGTCGGCTTCTACAGCGTGGCCACCGGCGACAACCGCCGGGCGGAACTACAGGCGGCCGTCATGCAGGTGGTGGCGAACCACAAGGACATCATCCAGGCGCACGCCTTCTACTATTCGGAGCAGGACCGCATGCTCTCGGTCGACATCGTGCCGGACGACAAGGTGGACGAGGAGGCCCTCGTGGCCCAGGTGGCCGCCGAGATACAACCCCTGGTGCCCGACATGCAGGTGAGCATCGTGGTGGACCATAATTATAGTGAGTGAAATCCTAAACCTATGAAACGGATAATGATAATCATGCTGCTGGCCGTCGGGCTGACGGTGGTGGCACAGGAGAAACAAGTCAACCTCGGCCTGATACCCACGCCGCAACAGGTGACCCTCTCGACGGAGGGCAAGTCGTGTGTGCTGGCCAAGGCCAAGGTGAAGGAACAGCGCGTTAAATGGGGCCGCGGACCGCAGTCGCCTCATTTCGACGGCAACTGGAGCCAGGCTTACCGCTTGACCATCGAGCCTCGCAAAATCACCATCGAGTACGAGGGCGCCAAGGGCTTGGAGTATGCCCGCCTGACCCTCGGCCAGCTGCGTCAGCTGCACGACACGTTACCCTGCTGCACCATCCTCGACTGGCCGGCATATAAATACCGCGGCTGGATGGACGACCAGAGCCGCGGCCCCGTGCCGCACGCCGCCTACCGCCAGAAGCAGTGGGAGACGCTGCATGCCCTGAAGTACAACTTCTGCAACTACTACACCGAGCACACCCTCTACCAGGAGGAGTTCCCCGACCTGGCGCCCGCCTACCTCGCCGACTGCAAGCCGCACCGCGACGAGGTCATCAACCTGCAGCTCTTCGCCCATGCCGAAGAGACGCTGCGCATCCCCTTCTACGAGGACCTCATGGACAACCGAGCCAACTTCAACCCCGGCAACCCCAAGGTCTACGATTTCCTGCGCAAGCGCATCAAGGCCGCCTACGACCGCATCCCCAACTCACCCTTCTTCATCATCAACTGCGACGAGACCGAGCAGCTCGGCACCGGACGCGCCAAGAAACTGGTGGACGAGAAAGACGCCGACCAGGTCTATGTGGATTTCATCAACAAGTGCTACGAGATGGTGAAGTCCGAGGGAACCAACGCACCAACGCAATCAGGCACTAACGCAATCAGGCTGGCCATGTGGGGCGACATCGTGGCCAAGAACCCCGATATGATGCGCCAGCTGCCCAAGGACATGACCTACATCATGTGGGCCTACGAACCCATAGACAGCTTCCGCCATCTCATTGCCCCCTTCAAGAACCAGGGCAACCCCTTCTGGGTGGCGGCCTCGACGGGCCACAGTGCCACTATGACCTCCACGCCGCAGCGCTACATCAAGAACATCGCCAACCTCTACCGCGACGGCTATCGAGATGGTGCCGAGGGTGCCATGCTCACCTGCTGGGACGACAACGGCGAGGCCCTCTTCGACAACAGCTGGCACGCCCAGTACTGGGCCGCCGAGATGGCTTGGAACCCCCTCAAGACCGACGACCCCGAGGAGCTGAAGCAGCGGGAACGGCAGTTCAACGAGAACTTCGAGCGGCTGTTTTATGGAGTAGCCACCCCTCAGTCGCTTTGCGACAGCTCCCCTGTCTCAGGGGAGCAGCAGAATAGCAAGTCCGCGTCAGTCAACTGCTCCCCTGAGACAGGGGAGCTCCCCGAAGGGGTGAGGGGTGGACATCCGCTCACCGACCAACTCTACGCCGTCGGCGCCCTGATGTACAACCCCGCCGTCGGCGACTGGTACACCAGCGCCGCGCTGATGGAGCCCCTGCTCAACTTCAACCCCGACAACACCGCCCCCGCCATGGGCGAGCGCGTGGAGACGGTGAGCCACATGATTGACGACATCCACATCGACTCCGCAGCCAACCCCCACGCCCTCTACGCTCTGCGCCGCATCTCGCTCACCGCCGACAAATGCCATCTGCGCATGGCAATACACAGCGCGCTGGAAAATCCTGACATGTATAGCGACTGCCAGGGCTACGCCGAGGACTACCTGCAGGCCCTGTTCGACCTCAAGCGTGAATACCTCCGCCTGTGGGACCAGGAGAACGGCGACTACGAGCGCTATGTAGTATTGAATAGATACGACGCGCTCGCGCGCGAGGCGTTGGACCTCGACCGACATGTCTTTATGCAGGTCGGGTGTGATGCAACATCGTTGCACCCCCAGGTCACCCTCCGCACCCTCTACAACGACCGCCCCATCTACTACACCCTCGACGGCTCGGAGCCCGACTCCACCTCGACCCGCTACACCGGCCCCTTCCCCCTGGAGCGCTCCGCCACCATCAAGGCCATCAGCTACAACGAATACGGCGAGGGCGTCGTCAGCGAGCAGTACCTGCTGAGCCACCTCGGCATGGGCGCCAAAATAAAGCTCAACACACAGTACAGCACCTACAAGTCCATCTACAGCGGCGGCGGCCCCGAAGCCCTCGTCGACGGCCAGTTGGGCAGCAGCGCCACCTACGCCGACGGCCGCTGGCAGGGCTATTGGGGCGACAGCATCGACGTTGTGATTGAATTTGCCGGCGAGACGCCGGCGCTCCACGAGGTCAGCATGCGCTTCATGCAGAACACCTTCGACTGGATTCTGGCGCCCACCGAAATCAAAGTCTACGCTTCGAACGACGGTAAGGAGTGGACACTGGTGGGCGACAAACACTTCGCGATGGACCCCCGCGAGACAGGCATGCGCCTGCGCAGTTACACCGTTGAACTGGAATCATCACTCATCACTCATCACTCATCACTCCTGAGAGTCGTCGTCCCCAACCCTGGCCCTCTTCCCTCGTGGCACCCCGCTCCGGGTCAGCCGAGCTACCTCTTCACCGACGAAATTATTATCAAATAACGGCAAAGTATCCGATAGGTGCTAATTACCTAATAACCACCTATCAACACCCTGTCAATACCCAACCAACTCCCACCGAGGTGGGAGTTGGTTGGGTATTGACAGGTAGATATCAGGTAGTTGGCAGGCCTGACGTGCGGGAGGTCTGCTACCCGTCTATTTGCTATTTATATTGCTGATTGTGAGTGATATATTTTAAAATTGTTGTTTTTTCTCGTTTTTTTGTTCTGCAGGGTACGATTTTCTTGCGGAAAGGGGTAGGGAAGGGGCGTTTTGTGAAGGGTATATGGATGACGAATAGATTTTTTTTTAATTTTGTTAGGTTTGATTTTCAGTTGTTTCGTATGTTTTTGGAAATTTTTTCGAAAAAATATTTTGTCAGTTTGGAAAATGGTTGTATCTTTGCACTCGCTTTCGACGGAAAACAGGAATGTTGAAAAGATTGTTGAAAAGCAAGAGTGATTTGACACTGATGAGAAGAT